>Ga0256406_1006572_pt1 | contig 11594 bp, 9 predicted proteins | sample RumenRJG_03DNA_FD_185986 | JGI IMG/M metagenome (GOLD analysis project Ga0256406, IMG submission 185986) | Bovine rumen microbial communities from Lethbridge, Alberta, Canada - RJG_03 | ecosystem: Host-associated > Mammals > Digestive system > Stomach > Rumen | place: Canada: Alberta | collected...
GCGAAAAGTTGCAAAGTAAATTCCAGTTTATTGCATTAACAGGAATTTACTTTGAGAAGACTTTTGTAGTAGAACTTAGAGTGAGAAACGGTTAAAGGAAGGAGGTTCAAATGGATACCGTTAACGCTCGTAAGAATAAACATCTCACCGAGGATGATCGCAGAATTATTGAAGAGATGCTTCGTGATCGGGCCACTTTCCGCGAAATTGCCCAAACCATTGGAAAGGACCCTTCTACCATTTCTAAGGAAATCCTTAAGCACCGTTTTATCCAAACCAACTCCTATACTATCCGTGATGAGCAGGGAAATGTCATCAATCCTGCCTGCCCTTTGTTGAACAAACCGCCCTATGTATGCAATGGTTGCCGCAGGAAAACCGTATGCAAACTGATGCGGCTTATGTACAGTGCCTCAAGAGCTGAGAATGAGTATAAGCAGAATCTATCCGAGTCCCGTTCGGGCATACCTCTGAACAAAAAGGAATTTTATAAGATGGATTCCATTATTACTGAAAGAGTGAAAAATGGGCAGCATCTTTATCAGATTATGAATAATTTCAACTTTGAAATATCCATGTCTACTGCCTACCGGTATGTACGTAATGGCTATTTTACATTTACCGTAATGGATTTGCCCCGTGCAATTAAATTCAAGTCCAGGAAGAAACCTTATCCCAACTATGTTCCTAAAGGATTAAAGAGAAATCGGGCATACCTGGATTTCATCAACTTCATCCAGTCCAACGAAGTAAAGAGCTGGGTCGAACTGGATACGGTAATCGGCCGTATTGGTGGGAAAGTCATAATGACAATACAGTTTGTTTCCGTGGATTTTATGCTTGGATTTCTACTGGAAAACAAGACAGCCCCGGCAGTTGCCGGCTGCTTTGACAGAATACGCCATATACTTGAATCTATTGGCCTTAAGCAAAAGGATATCATGCCTGTCATCCTCACGGATAATGGCGGTGAATTCGCTAATGTATGGGCCATAGAGGATGCTGTCGATAACGATGACGATGACCGTCAGTCCCACTTGTTTTTCTGCGATCCCATGCGATCCTGCCAGAAGCCTCATATTGAGAAGAACCATACCCTTTTAAGGGATATTCTCCCTAAAAAGACCTCGTTTGATGACCTGACTCAGGACAAGCTGAATGTAATCTTCTCCCACATCAATTCCACAGCAAGAGCATCCCTCAACGGAAAAACACCATACAATCTGTTTATTAGCCGCTACAGCAAACGTCTTGCCGATGCATTTGGAATTCAATACATACCACCGGAGAAAGTGATACAGAGTCCAAAGCTGCTAAAGCAATTGGAAAAGCGAATCTGATTCAGCCTGTAAATCTATACGGGCGCCCTTGACGGGTTCTGAGCGAAATGAGAAAATCCTTAAATTCTGGTTCGGCCCTTGTCTGTCTCGCCTCATTTCGCTCAGGTTCAGTCAAGGGACCCGGATACAATATCCCTTTCAAAGGAGAGTGAAAGCCGTCAGCAAAACCAAAAGCTTTTAGATTCAATTTAAAATAATGTTGTTATAAACCTCAACCGTTTCTCAAAGTAAATTCATAAAAACTGGAAGTTAATTTGAAAAGCCTTTTTCAAATACTCTTTAGTGTGCGAAAAAATAGGTCAAAGAAGCCATAAAACACCTGAAATAGCCATAAAATACCAATTTTCGGAGTGAAAATATATAGATTTTATCGGAGTAAATGCAAGTTCTAGTTGGGCTAGAATTTACTTTGCGAATTTACGTTATGACGATTGGGGCGTAAAATTCACCCTCTCCGTACTATATCGTGCAATTGAGGAAATTCAGCGGCAATAGGAATGGGCCTGCTATCACAGGAATGATGAGTGACGTGGAAATCTCATGGGTTACCTGCCAATAAAATCATAGCATGATCATTCTTACCATTTATATCCGCTTCTGCCGGGAAACGTTTCGACAGGTTCGTCCTCCCAGCCGCGCCGGAGCCCTCCACTCGAGGAGGGCCACGCTTGTCCGATAGAGTCAACACTCCCGAGTACCTTCCGCCAATCAGCCTCAACTGTACAAACCACAGAACCCTGCGCATGTACCGTTTGAATCATTTTCGTCTTGTACCTTCCTGACATCCCCTCACCCTTTCGGGAGCTCCCCGGGGTTGCATGAGACTTTCATCTCGTTTTCGACTTGTACGATAGTACAGCCCCTCCGTCGCCTACGGCGCCTGCCCGAACTTCGGGGAGGCTACGCGGGGAGCACTTGCTTTCCGATAGAGTCAAATTTCCCGGGCACCTTTCATCAGTCAGCCTCATATGTGCCCTGCAGCTTTCAGGACTGACGACGCACTTTTTTACCCAATTGCATCAAACCCCAAAGCTCCCATCGGCAAGCAATTTCCCATTCCGCTGAAAGTACCTGTCGCTAAAGCCTCAAAAGCAGCATGACGATATCGGAAGGCGATAGCATGATTGGATGGTGTATGCTTGCCGTAGTTCCGAAAAAAAGTTATAATAAATTGATTAATCAAATATTCTTATTGAAAGGTGTCTCATCTTGAAAAGAAAACAACACACCCTCGGAAAACCGGTTTCCTACAAAGGCAACGGACTTCACTCCGGCATGCCGGTGACCATGACCATGCTGCCCGCCGGAGAAGGCACAGGCATCGTATTCCGCCGGACGGACCTTCCCGGGACTCCGGAAGTACCGGCCCAGAGCCGCTACATCACCAATACCCTCCGTGCCACGACCCTCGAAAAGGGAGAGGCCAAAGTATTTACCGTCGAACATCTTCTTTCCGCCCTTTTCGCGATGAAGGTGGACAACTGCCTCATCGAAATGGATTCCCCGGAACCGCCGGTAGGAGACGGAAGTGCAAAGACATTCTGCGATATGATCGAGGAAGCAGGTATTGTAGAGCAGGAAGCAGAGATTCCCGTGCTCACCCTTGAAAAAAGCGTAGCGGTCTACGAAGGGCAGAAATTCATCACCGCCCTCCCCTATGACGGCCTCCGCATCACTTTTATTTCCATCAATCCTCATCCGCTCCTGGGCACCCAGATGGTGGATGTAACGATTGACCACGATACATACATGAAGGAAATCGCTTCTGCCCGTACCATCGGCTTCACCTGGGAACTGGAAGCCATGAAGAAGATGGGCCTCGGAAGAGGCGGCACCCTGGAAAACGCAGTGGTTTACTCCGAAACCGAATGTCTCTCGGTTCCCCGTTTCCCGGATGAACTGGTACGCCACAAGATTCTCGATATCCTGGGAGATATTTCCCTGGTGGGCCCCCTTCATGCCCATATCATCGCCGTCCTTGGCAGTCACAAATTGAATGCCGGGCTTTCCGAAAAGCTCCAGGCTTTGAAATAAGGAGGAAATAGAATGGAACTCAATGTTGAAGAAATCATGGAAATCCTGCCGCATCGATACCCCATGCTGCTGGTCGATAAAATCATTGACATGGTTCCGCTGAAATATGCGGTAGGCGTCAAATGCGTGACCATGAATGAACCTTTCTTCCAGGGCCATTTCCCGGGACATCCCGTCATGCCGGGCGCCCTCATCTGTGAAGCCATGGCCCAGGTCGGCGGAGTCGCTCTCCAGTATCCGGAAGAATACAGGGGACTCATCCCCCTGTTCACCGGTATGGATAAAGTCCGTTTCCGTTCCCCCGTCCTTCCGGGAGACGTACTCGTCACCAGGGCGGAAATCAAGAAAATCATCGGCCGTATGGGCAAAGTACACTGCGAATGCCGCGTAGGGGACGTGCATAAAGCAGAAGCAGACTTCCTTTTCTATCTCCTGGATCCGAAAGAAACACCGGAAGCTAAGGAAAAAGAACAGGAAGCCAAAGCAGCTAAAAAATAATCAGACTTTTCTGTAATTTTTTTGTAAACAGTTAAATTTCATAGATTTTGGAAGAAAAAAAGAGATAATAAGAGAATTTCAAGAAAAATAAATCCCCTTCACCGTTTCGAACAGATTATAAAGAAGGGATTTATGTATAAAGAAATCAAAAATCCAAAATCCGACCGGAATTCAATTCCGGTTACAATAAAAGGGGAATGAGACCATGGAATTAAAAGTTATTAAATCGGCAGAACCGAATATTCATCCCACCGCTGTCATCGATCCCTCTGCTATCATTCATAAGAATGTAGTCATCGGGCCCTATGCAGTCATTGGTGAAAACTGTGAAATCGGGGAAGGCTCCATCATCGGTGCCCATGCTGTCATTGCCAAAAACGTGCGCATGGGTAAAGAAAACCACATTTATCCCCATGCAGTCATCGGCGAAGATCCGCAGGACCTGAAATTTACCGGCGAATACTCCACCGTCGTTCTCGGCGATCATAACCTGATCCGTGAATATGTGACTATCCACAGAGCTACCGGCGAAAACTGCGAAACCCGCATAGGCTCCTACAATATGCTCCAGGCTTACACCCATGTGGCTCACAACTGCAACTTCGGTGACCATATCGTTATGAGCTCCTTCTCCGGCGTGGCAGGCCATGTAACAGTGGAAGACCATGCAGTCATCGGCGGAATGAGCGGCATCCACCAGTTTGTGAAGATCGGCGCCTGTGCCATGGTAGGCGGCATGTCCAAGATCGTCCAGGACGTATGCCCCTTCGTGATCGTAGACGGCAACCCCTCCAGAGTCGTAGGCCTCAACTCCGTAGGTCTTGCAAGAAACAACATCAGCCCCGAAGTGAAGAGCTACCTGAAAAAGGCCTATCGCCTCATTTTCCGTTCCGGCCTCAAGCTGAACGATGCAATCCATGAAATGGAACAGGAACTCCCCTCCACCCCGGAAATCGAACACCTCCTCCGTTTCCTCCGGAACTGTGACAGAGGCCTGTGCAGGACGAGAGAGAGATAAGCTCGAGACATCTGTGCGAAATATAAGTTGTTCGTTGTTCGTTGTTCGTTCTTCGTGATTCGTGATTCGTGATTCGTGATTCGTGGTTCTTTCTTCGTAAATCAATGCAGCACCCTTTCGGAATGAAAGGGTGCTTTTTTATTGAAAATCCGGCGGAAACGGTCCGGAATCCCTGAAATTCCGGAAATTTTGGGGAAAATGGAAACAGGGGCTGTACTCCTCTCACAGGTGCTGATTATAAAAACATTTTATATACAAAAACTCAAAATAAAATCCTCTTTTTGTACTATATAGGCAGAGCAAGGGAAATCACCCACGAACTTCCGCTACGGCAGCCATTCTCAGAGAAAGCGGAAAGGGCGACGGACCAGGCTCAAAAATTCACGGGCCCGTGAAGCAGAAAGAAAATACCAGTATGAGACAGAAAGCCGCTACACCCCGGGAGCAGTACGCCCTTCGGGAGTAGTGGCTTTTTGCGTGGGTATTTTGAAAAAACGGATGGCGGATTTATTGGAGACAGTTGTCAGATCAGATGATTTGAGTCAATTTCGGTATTCGGGATTAGCCTCACAAGGACATGCCCCGATAGATTCTTTTTCGAGATTTCGGGGTGCGGGATGCGGGGTGCGGGGAGGTTCCCCCCATTCCGCTAAAAGTACCGGTCGATTTGCCTCAAGCCCCCCAAGTCTCCATCGGCGGGCAAATTCCGTGATACTGTTAGAACGTATTTCATCTCTTGACCAAAAATCTCCTTCATGCTATGATATTTCTAACTTTACAAAAGACCATGACCGGAATCAGGCCCCGGAGTCTTCCCAGAGAGGCAGCGTTTGGTGAAAGCTGCTGAAGCGAAGCGGCCGCGTCACCCGGGAGTCCTTCTTTTGAAACGTTTGCGTAGGAAGAAGCGGCAGCTCCGTTACAGCCCAATCAAGTATGTGGACAAGGTGGTACCTCACGAATTCGTGCCCTGTCGGATTTTCCGACGGGGCTTTTCATTGTCCCGCGGAGCAGAAGAAAGGAGAACTTTTATGAAAAAATCAGGCAATGCATTCATCGCCATCGGGCTCATGCTCTTTGCCCTCTTCTTTGGCGCGGGGAACCTGATCTTCCCGGTCTTCATGGGGCAGAATTCAGGCGTCAATACCATCCCGGCCACCATCGGCTTCCTCGTCACCGGGGTAGGCCTGCCCATCCTGGGGGTAGCCGCCATCGGGTATTCCGGAAACGACCTGCAGGGACTGGCTTCCCGTATTTCCAGGCCTTACGCCATTTTCTTCGCGGTGTGCCTGTACCTGACCATCGGGCCGGCCTTTGCCATCCCCCGTACGGCCACCACTTCTTTTGAAATAGCCATCGCTCCCTTCTTCGGAAGCGCTATGAAGACCACTGCCCTTTACGGGTTCTGCGCCCTTTTCTTCATCGTTTCCTGGTGGCTTTCCGTCACCCCTTCGAAACTGGTCGACCGCATCGGTAAAGTCATCACCCCGGTGCTCCTCCTCTTCCTGGCAGCGCTCTTCGTATTTTCCACCGTTTCCCCCATGGGCCCCTGGCAGGAAGCGACCGCCGGTTACCAGCCTTCCATGAAAGCCCTCACCCAGGGATTCATCGACGGATATGGAACGATGGACGTGCTGGCAGCCTTTGTTTTCGGAATTATCGTAGTCAACGCAGTCCGTCAGTACGGCGCTGAAACGCCGGAAGAAGTGGCAGCCTCCACCCTCCGTTCCGGCCTCATCGCAGGCCTCTGCCTGGGCATCATTTATATTTTCCTCTGCATCCTGGGCGCAAGCTCCGTCACAGTCCTGGGCATGCAGGACAACGGGGCAGGAGTCCTGGTCGGTGCGGCAAACCATTACTTCGGCTCTTTCGGAAATATCGTGATGGGTGTCATCGTGCTCCTTGCATGCCTCACCACCAGCGTAGGCCTCATCACCTCCTGCGGCGAATATTTCTCCCGCCTTCTCCCCTTCCTTTCCTTTAAGAAATGGGTCACCGTCTTTGCTTTCGTTTCCTTCCTGGTAGGCCTCTTCGGCCTCACCACCATCATCAAAGCAGCCATCCCGGTGCTCATGTTCCTCTATCCCCTGGCTATCGCCCTGATCATCCTTTCCTTCACCAATTCCTTCTTCGGCGGAAGCCGGATTGTATACCGGATGGCTATCCTCTTCACCTTCATTCCCTCCCTCTATGACGGAATCCACACCGCCGGCCTTGCCCTTGGTGGAATCGATGCTTTCATGAAAGGCCTCCCCTTCGCCGCCCACGGCCTCGCCTGGGTATCCTTCTTCATCGTTGGATATGTGATCGGGATTGTACTTTCGAAGGTAAGAAAGTGAGGAGCAGTTAGTGGAAATAGAAATAAGAGACCCTGCCGAAAGACAGGGTCTCTTTTACTTTGGGGAAAGCTTTCATCTTTGACAGCTTTTGAATCGGGATTGTCGGGGATCTCGGGGATAATTCCGGGGTTCTCGGGAAGGTGACGGGCATCAGATTCACGAATTTGCGCCGCACCACCCCTAATCCCCCCAAATCCTGATTCCTTCGGCATTGCATATCAAAGGCCGTGCGCGGAGCGCACTATAAAAGATTGGTTCGCGAAGCGAACCATATCCTTCCCGACAGCCCCGATACTCCCGAGACTCCCGAGACTCCCGACACCCCCGAAACAAAGGCTTTTTGTTTCCAAAGTCGGCCTGTTATCTCTCAAATTATCCCTCACCGGCATTCGCCCTGCCTATGCAGAATCCCCATAAAAACTCGGCGGTCCATCAGGACCGCCACCTTCCCGACAGACCCGATACCCCCGACAACCCCGAAACAAAGGCTTTTTGTTTCCAAAGTCGGCCTGTTATCTCTCAAATTATCCCTCATCGGCATTCGCCTCGCCTGTGCAGAAGCCCCATAAAAACCCGGCGGTCCATCAGGACCGCCACCTTCCCGACAAACCCGATACTCCCGATACTCCCGATACCCCCGACAACCCCGAAACAAAAGCTTTTCCACATATAGCATTCTTTTATTTCTCCCAATTACCCCTTTCAATAAAAATCTGCTACAATACTCATGGAGAGAAGTAAGGAGAAACTATGTCAATAATCAAAAAATGCCCGGGCCTCTTCCTTTCGGTCTTGGCTGTTTTCATCATGACCCTGGCAGGCTGCGGAAATGAGGAATCGCCGAATTCCCTGACCATCCCTGCGTCTACGGGAGAAAAAATCGAAGTCACCCTGGACACTTCGGATGATTTCCATATGGAAAAGCCGAATGAAGTGGTCCTCGTCTACCAGAAGAAAAAGGTCATGCTGCGGCTTGCCTTTATTTCCAAAGAGGAGGAAATGAAGCAGCGCTCAGCCATCATCACGATGCCCTTTGAGATCTACGAGGAACGGGACGATTATATTTCCTATGCGGCTGCGGGACCCCAGGGGATGGTCACCTACTATATGTACCCCGTAGGCGAAAAGACCTGGCTTTACGCAGGCACCCACCTGCCAAAGGAAGCGGCGGACAAAGTCTTATCAAGGCTCCATTTCAAAGAGGTGAAAGCATGAAAATTATGGTCAGCGCCTGCCTGCTGGGGAAAAAGTGCAAGTACAGCGGCGGAGACAATCGAAATGAGGCGGTCATCTCTTTTCTGAAAGATAAAGACTATGTGGCCGTCTGCCCCGAAGTGGCGGCGGGCATGCCCGTTCCCCGGCCGCCTGTGGAAATCCGGAAGGGCCGGATTATTTCCATCGAAGGGAAAGACCTGGACGAAACGTACCGGGAAGGCGTGCGGAAGACCCTTGAGAAAGCAGGCCCCGTGGACATGGCCATCCTCAAAGGAGGAAGCCCCACCTGCGGAGTCCATATGATTTACGACGGTACTTTCAGCGGGACAAAAATTCCGGGAAAAGGCCTTCTGGCACAGGCCCTTTATGAAAAAGGCATCCCGCTCTATGACGAAAAAGATATGGAACGGATCTATGGAGGGAAATAATATGCTCATCGGCGGAATCGAAGCAGGCGGAACGAAAATCATCTGCGGCATCGGGGAATGGAAAGAGGGAAATATGAAAATCCTCTCGGATATGCGTTTCCCCACCACCACGGCGGCTCAGGTCATCCCGGAAATGATTGCCTGGTTCAGACAGTATGACGTCAAGGCCCTGGGCATCGCCTCCTTCGGCCCCCTGGACCTGAAGAAAGATTCCCCCACCTATGGCTATATCAAAGCCACCCCGAAGAAGGGCTGGCAGGACGTGGACTTCGTGGGACCCTTTGCCAGAGCTTTAAACGTCCCCATCGAATTTGATACCGACGTCAACGGAGCCGCTTTGGGAGAAGCCATCTACGGAGCAGGAAAAAACTGTGAAGTCGCAGCGTACATGACCGTGGGCACAGGAATCGGCGTGGGACTCTTTGCAAACGGACATCTCCTCCACGGACTCGTCCATCCCGAAGCAGGCCACATGAGGATCCTCCGCCATCCGAAAGACACATACAAAGGAAGCTGCGCCTTCCATAACGATACAGAAGGCGCAGGCGGGTGCCTCGAAGGCTATGCCTGCGGACCGGCCATCGCAGAGCGCTGGGGCGCCCCGGGCGAAACCCTCAGAGACCGGAAAGAAGTCTGGGAAATGGAAGCCTACTACCTCGGTCAGGGCGTGGCCAACCTCGTCCTCCTCTACTCCCCGGACAGAATCATCATCGGAGGAGGCGTCATGCACCAGGCACAGCTCTTTGATATGGTGCGTAAAGAAACAAGGAAAAACGTAAATGGCTACATCCACTCCGAAATGCTGGATGAAAAAATCGACAAATACATCGTTCCCCCGGCCCTGGGAGACCACGCAGGACTCATGGGGGCTCTGGAGCTGGGAAGAAGGGCGCTTTTGAAATAAGTCATTGAAACCATGAAATAAAATATGTGAAATCAACTTTTGAATCGGGACTCCCGGGGTTTCCGGGGATACCCGGGAGTCTCGGGAAGGTGGCGCCTTGAAATCATGAAGGCGCCTTTTCATATTTGACATCATCAAAATTACATGACGAAACAGCTCCCTCTCCATGGTCTCCCGCGAAAAAGGTTCCCCGGGAAGCTGACCCGAAGAGCCTGAAAAAGTAAGGAATACCCCGGCAGCCAAAGGCAGCTGAGGAGAAACTGCACTTTCGACAAAAATTATACATATCGATTTCGTCCGGCGTCCGAGCGCGGGGGAAGCTCCCGCGAGCAGGTATTGCGGGGCTATCTATCAGAAGAATGATAAATGTCATGCCGTTGTAATCATGAATTCCTTACGATACGTATGAATCTCCAGCTCCGGTATACCAATGGACTCCTATAATTCCATTTGAGCATATTCCAACTATTTGATACAATATAAAGAGTATATAAAGTGAGGTGTCATTATGTTTGTTCATGAATTAGCAAATACGGCTCCTGCTTCCCATGTGGCCATCGAGGGAGATGTCACAGTTACCTATGGGGAACTCCGGGAACTGATCCGGCTGTACCGGAATACGCTTTATGAAATGGGAGTCAGAAAAGGCACGAAGGTGGGCCTCTATTCAGCGAACAGGGCTGAATTTCTTTATGCGTACCTGGCCATCGTCAGCCTGGGTGCCATCTTTATTCCTATCAACAATTCCCTGGTAGACCGGGAAGTAGATTATATCCTGAAAGATTCGGGCACTTTCCTTCTCATCACGGATACGAAGCTCAATGTATCCTGCCCTACCGTGGATATTCACGATCTGGATTTCAAAGCTTCTGAAGATAAAGCAAAAGAAGCGCCTCCGTTCCCGTCGGATATCACCGAAGATGATCTCTGTGCCCTGGTGTATACGTCAGGTACCACAGGCAGCCCGAAGGGTGCCATGCTGACCCATAGAAATCTCATCGACAATGTGGCATGTTTCACAAAAATGGTCATCATTAAGCCGGAAGATAAAGTCCTCTGCGTACTTCCCATGTTCCATTGCTATGGACTCACCACGTCCATTAATTCCGTACTGTACCATCAGGGGACGATTGTCATTATCCGGACAAAAAGCCCCACGGAAATCATGAATGCCATCGTGGAACATGCTGTGACCATTGCTTTCATGGTTCCTCCTATGTACAATCTTCTGGCCCGCCATGGAGATCCATCCATGGTTTCCACGGTCCATGACTTTATTTCCGGAGGCGCCCCCATTCCCCAGCCGATTGCCCAGGCTTTCTATGACCGTTTCCATCACCCCGTCCGTGAAGGATATGGCCTCACGGAAGCTTCCCCGGTCGTTTCCGTCCTTCCCCAGGACCAGCTGAAATACCTCTCCGTAGGACCGGCCATTCCCGGCGTGGAAGCAAAAATCCTCACCGATTACGAAGGGCCCTATAAACCGGGCACCGTAGGCGAACTCATGGTACGCGGCGGAAACGTGATGAAAGGCTACTGGAAAAAGCCGGAAGAAACAGCCAAAGTCCTCGAACCGGACGGCTGGCTTCATACCGGAGATCTCGCTTACATGGATGAAGATGATTTCATCTACATCGTAGACCGTCTGAAAGACCTCATCATCGTCAATGGTGAAAATATTTACCCCGGCGAAGTGGAAGGCTGCATCTATGAAGTCGAAGGAGTCGGAGAATGCGCCGTAGTCGGTCATCCCGATGCCCTCCGGGGACAAGTCGTCTGGGCCTATGTGGTCATGAAACCGGGCTATGCCTATGACGAGGC
>Ga0256406_1006576_pt1 | contig 11585 bp, 17 predicted proteins | sample RumenRJG_03DNA_FD_185986 | JGI IMG/M metagenome (GOLD analysis project Ga0256406, IMG submission 185986) | Bovine rumen microbial communities from Lethbridge, Alberta, Canada - RJG_03 | ecosystem: Host-associated > Mammals > Digestive system > Stomach > Rumen | place: Canada: Alberta | collected...
TCTGCTAAATAATTAATCTTATGAGACATAAAATTCCAGCAATAATAGATACTCCTGAATTCCTTAAATTTGTTAAAGTTTATATGCAAAAATTCAAAGATGAAAAAGGCTTTGGTGGCAGATGGCTATGCGAGTATAAGGATATGGAGACTCGTGGTTTATTTAAACCTAATATCGTAAAGGCTTTGTATAAAAAAATTTTACTTGGTACTTGCCATTTAGGTTATATACGAGAACATGCTATTTATTATATTGGAATATATGCTCAAGATGCTGCAAATGCATATATAAAAGCTCAAGAAACAAGTATGTATAAAATTACTGTTATCACTGGAGAAATAGCCGTAGATGATGATGGTGATGAATATATAGAGCTTAAATATAAAGAAGCAAAAGATATTTGTAAAGCTTTAAATGAAGAAGCTGAAGAAGAATTATTTTTAGTAAAACCTATGTAATATGCACAGAGTTCGTAATACAATCTACTTTAATGCTACAGAAGCTTTTGAAGACCTTTACTCAGAAATTATGGCAAGAGGTGTAGAAACAAAAGGCACTAAAGCATTATATAATGTAGGGTTCTTTTTAGTAGACCCTGAAAAAAGAGAAATAACAACACCTTGGCGCAAATGGACTTCAGATTATGCAGAACGTGAATGGCAGTGGTATTTATCTGGTAATCGCTCTGTTAAAGAACTCAAAAAGCACGCCAAAATATGGGACAAAATGCACGATGGAGATAACATTGTTAATTCTAATTATGGATGGCAATGGATGCGTAATGACCAACTTGCAAAATGCATTGAGCAATTAAGAACTGAGCCTGATACTCGTCAAGCGTGGATTTCTTTATTTGATGGCAAAGAAAAAGATGACTATAAATTTGATACTCCATGCACAATAGCTATTGGTTTTGATAGAAGTCCAGTGTCAAATCTTGCGTCTAATTTGCATCAATACAGTTGTCTTAATATGACTGTAATGATGAGGTCAAATGATTTAGTATATGGTTTTTGCAATGACCAATACTGTTTTAGTAAACTTCAAGAGCTTGTTGCTAAAGAACTTGGCTTAAAAATTGGAACATATTATCACTTTGCACATAACATGCATATATATCAACGGCACTTCGATTTAAAAGAACGAAATAGCTAAAAACAGAACAAGAAATAAGTAATAATTATGGAAAACGAAGAAATTAAAACAAAAAAATGCATCAAATGCGGATTAGAATTACCTCTATCTGAATTCGTAAAAAGCGCTAAGACCAAAGATGGTTATCAGCACGTATGTAAAAAGTGTAGAGCAAATAAACGCTGCATGACCCGAGGTCGCGATGTTCGCCTTGCAAACTTTACTCCGCGCGACCTTATGCGAGAATTAAAGATGAGAGGTTACGAAGGTACTATCTTATTTGTTCAACGTATTAATTTAAAAGACATGTAATTATGGCAATGCTTTTTCCAGTTAATGGTAATCCTATTGCAGTAAAACCTGCTAATAGTACCAATTTTACAATAGAAGAATTACGGAAGCTTATTGGTGGTTATGTTGAATACCTTACATTAGATAATGGTGAAATAGCCATTTTTGATGAAGAAGGAGGTGCTGATTTAAAAAACTTGCCTTATAATTCATCAGGTTCAAGGTATGTAAACAAGCATTTAAAGTATTATATTTTTCTTCTTGGCCCAGTATTAATTTGCAAAAAAGAACAATTCAAATAATTAAAAACAGCTTTATGAAACGCAATAGACCTTTGTTATTTATTTTGATGTGGTCGTTAATAGGGCTTATTTATTTTCCAATATTTGCGGCTGCCTGGTGTTTACATATAATAGCTCGTTTGCTATTATCTATTTCTTATTGTGGCATGCTTAATGCGCCTATGGGCAAAGAGATTTTTAAATCTATTTTTAGATGGAATCCGATTTTGTAAAAGGAGGCGAAGAATGAATCATTTAACTTGGAAGATACAAGAGAAAAAGCAAAAGCCTGTAAATAAGGTTGAGCCAAAATTTAAAGTCAAAGATTGGATTGCTAACAGAGGTGGAAATCCTTGTTATGTAGAATCTATATTTGGAGATTGTTATGAACTTTGGTCTTGTGAAGGATTTAAGTACACAAAACCTATAATAAATATAAATTATAATTATCATCTTTGGACAATACATGACGCAAAAGATGGTGATGTGCTTGTAGATTCATATTGTAAAGATTCTATCATCATCTTATATAAGGGGATTGATAAAGAACGAAGCATATTGGCACATTGTGGATGGAACGGATATAATTTTTCCATCAAAACAAATGGGTTGGGATATGGTGGATATTTACCAGCAACTAAAGAACAACGCAACCTGTTATTTCAAAAAATAAAAGAAGCAGGTTATGAATGGGATGCCGAAAAGAAAGAATTGAAAAAGATTAAGCTGAAGACGCTTGTAAACATGACACTGAATGAATATCAACATGAAGCACTCTCGACTGCAATTTACGACCGTCAGTTTGCGGTAATCCACCCCGCGCTAGGCATCGCAGGTGAAGCAGGTGAGTGCGCCGACAAAGTGAAAAAGATACTTCGTGACACTCACATAGTGTGCAATGCAGAAACTGGCGCAATCATGCTTGACACAGAGCAGCAGCGCGCTCTCGCTCTCGAAATCGGTGATGTGCTATGGTACTGCGCAACACTCGCTCGTGACATCGGCATGACGCTTGAAGAAATAGCAGAGTTGAACATAGCAAAAATTAACTCACGCAAGCAGCGTGGCAAGCTCGGTGGCAGTGGAGACAACAGATAATCACAGAACAATTATGACAGATAATTTTGAACAATTACTTGACCAAGCTTTAGCAGAATTTGCGGCTTCTCAGGGGTCGGTTGTTACTCCTGAGAAGCAAGCAGATTATAATAATTATGCTAATTTTTTACAGGAAATATCTGATGCTGATGCAGACCTTGCTAAAATGGAAATTTCCACTGTTTCAAGTATAGAAGAAGACCTTGTTGAAGGTGAATCCAACGAATTGTTTGAAGAGCTTAAAGATAATCCTAATAGCTGGTTTAACAAATCGACATGGATTTACAATGAAAAAGGTCAATTTGTACGCAGAGATGATGGTGAATTATTTACAGCAGGAGATAATATAGTATCAGCATCAGATGACCCTGTAAAAGCCGAGGAAGAACTTACTGAACTTGAAAAAAAGCAGAAACGTATTGAGAAATTACAGCAAGGGGCTATTAAATATAGGCATAATAGAGATTTGCGCAAGATAGAAATAAACCGTATGGCTTTTGACCAAAAATTATTGCCCTTAAATGACATAATTCCTGTAGAGCATAAACGTCTTGTAATAGAATTACTTACTAAGCCGTTACGCAAGTTACTAATAAAATACGAACAGTATATTAATAATCGTATTACAAAGCTTCTTGCTCCTGCTATTCCTGCTGCAGTTAAATTAGCTGCTATAAAATGGCCTTGGATTTTTATACAAAACCCGGGATTTTTATACAAAACTAGTTCTCATTTTGGAGAAGTAAAGACTTTTTGGGTTAATCCTAATTTGCCATATTATTTTAAGCAAGGAACAGAGCAAACAATACTTGAAGAACGTGATGCATCACTCACCCCGTACTTTTTAGATTGTGTGGATAGAGCAGTACATAGGTGGTATTCTACTCGTGATAAGCTTGCAGAGCGTGAAGTTTTTTATGCTTCTAAAATGATTAATATCAGGGGTAATACATACTATCATCTCTTGCTGCTTAATCCTTTTTGGTTTGAAAAACTTTATAACTATATTGAAGAAACGCAAAAATCTACTTAAGCCCCTGGTTAAAATCAGGCCCCGCTTTATCAAAATTTGCTTATTAAAAAATGCCTGGGATTTTGGTCTCAGGCATTCTTTATTTTTACTCGTGAATTCTCTCGGGGCGGTGCAGCAGAAATTGGATTTATGTTTTTAATTAACTTTTTGCTGTTTTACTATTTGGTATTATATGAATGCAAGATTAAGCTGCTAATAAGTCATCCAGTTTTTTCCCCATAAAGGTAGTATACACTTTTTTGTGCATATTTCTGGCTTTCCAAATTTATTGATTATAACATCACTCCAACCTAAATCCACAAAAAAGCCATCGTACATATTGTAAATTCTGTAACAAACGCGTTTTTTGTCTTCGCTATAATAAAATTCATCTTTAAACCATTTGTTCATTACTTTATAATGGGTATATGGCGTGTCGCATTCACATATAGGTATAACAGTACATTCTACTAAATCCGTACCTTCTACAGGTTCAATACCTGAATTAAATTTAAAACCATAAGGAAAACGTTCTTTGAACTCTTTTACCTCGCCCATATTTTCATCATCGAGGCAAGGTTCATTAAAAGCTAAATAATGATAAGCATCATTTGTTAATTGAACAATTTCTGCTTTTTCTAGATTATAATCTACTTTTTTGCTAATCATAATTTTGACTTTATTGTATGTTGAATTGGTCTAAAAAACTCGTGAATTCTCTCGGGGCGGTGCAGCAAATTTTTATGCTACGTTTTTTCGTAAAAATTGGTAGATTTATGTAAAATCTACACAACATATAAACAACTAACCATATATGCTACACACTGTATACTGTTTTGCATATTGGCAGTATCTTTTTATATGTTTAGTACGGTTTTATACCTACTTATGGTGCTCTTTGCCGCGCACACTTTTTTAATTTTGGTGACATTTTTTAACGGTTTAATGTAACAATCTATTTGTGAATTTACTAAAAATTTTTTAAATGGAAAAATTTATTTGGTTAAAAATTATTAACGGCTTTTATTTTTGTCCAATATAGTATTGCTGCAATGCCGCGTATTATATAATACTTATCTGCATTATTGCAGTGTGACTCTATATATATATAATACGCGCGCGTGCCCGTTCATTTTATATATAGAAAATTATGATACCACATTCTTTCGGATAAAAGTTTTTACAGTTAACATCTTTTAACTTAAAGCCGCAATTTATGTCAAAAATTATGTGTATATTTGTATATCAAAATTAAACAACAACACAGTAATATGAAAAAATCATTCACAGAAAACTTAACAGTTAGTCGCGAGAGTATTCTCGCAGCTTATGACAACGCGGATGTTAATGGCCGCGAGTTATTGGAACACTTATTCGGGGCAGAATCATTCGTAAAAAATATCACAGAACAAGTTAAAACATTTAGAGATGCTTGTTATGTATTGGGCGATGAGCATCCACTCGTCAAGCAATACCAATTTATAGAGGCCTCATACAAAGGCCACTACCCGATAACGGATGATTCCATTGCCTACCTCAAACTGCGTATCATAAACACCGCGCTCAATGGAGGCTGGGAGCCACGGTTCACAGAAGATGAGCCTCGGTATTACCCATGGTTTGCGCTCCTCACACAGAAAGAGTTTGACCGGGTGAAAGACGATAATGAAACTAGTTATGCGGCTGTTCGTGCTAGTTCCGACCCATCTGCATACGTCGGTTTAGCCTACGCGGGTGAGAACGCCGCATCGTCGTGCTTGAATGGCAGCAGCGGCTCTCGGCTCGCCTTCAAGACCCGTGAACTCGCAGAATACGCAGGACGACAATTCATCGGGTTGTATGCAGACTTCATGCTTCTATAAAGCGAAAAAGTCAAATTAAACATTACAAAACCAAACAATACAAAAAATAATTAACAGAAAACTTAAAAAGATTAACGACAATGAGCAATCAAAATCTAACAATCAGCCGTGACAATGCGCTGAAAGCATACAAGAGCGCAGACAAGTCACAAAAATATCTGCTTGAACTCTTGTTTGGCGCAGACACTTTCAAGCAACCACAAGACGTGAGAGAGCGCATCAAGACATTTAAAGACGCTTGCAACGAGCTTGGTCAAGACCACCCACTCGTCAAGCAATACCAATTTATAGAGGCCTCATACAAAGGCCACTACCCGATAATGGATGATTCCATTGCTTACATTAAACTGCGTATCATAAACACCGCGCTCAATGGAGGCTGGGAGCCACAGTTTACAAAAGATGAGCCTCGGTATTACCCATGGTTTAGCTCCGACCCATCTGCATACGTCGGTTTAGCCTACGCGGGTGCGAACGCCGCATCGTCGTACTTGGATGGCGACTTAGGCTCTCGGCTCGTCTTCAAGACCCGTGAACTCGCAGAATACGCAGGACGACAATTCATCGGGTTGTATGCAGACTTCATGCTTCTATAAAGCGAAGTGATATACGGGTAGGTATAATATACTTTAATTAAATTTATGAATAAAAAATTTTTTACAGTTAACATCTTTTAACTAAAAACAGTTTTCTATATCAAAAATTATGCGTAAATTTGCATATCAAAATTAATCAAGTAACACAGTTTTAATTTATACAACCCAAAGTTTAACAATTAATTTTTAGAATTATGGCAGTAAAGAAATTTGCTCAGATGAGCACCAAAAAGTTGAACGCACTCCTCGAGACTGCAAGTGATGAAGACCGCGTAGCAATCCAAGCAATTTTGGATGCTCGCGCAGAGAAACAAACCGCAACTGTGGCTGAGCTCTCAGACGAAGAGAAGCAAGCTATGAATGAAAGCGAAGGTAGTGAGCTTTCGGGTGAAGAGGAGCAAGCTATTAAGAACGCCGAGGCCAACGCACCTAAGACTAAGAATAAAGGTGGTCGTAAGGCAAGCCCTAAGCTCTCAGAAGAGGAGTTACTTGAAGCTGAAAAACAGGCTAAAGAGAATGTTGGCCATCGTTGCACGGTCCTCCTTCCTGGAACCGCAATTCAAGTGAACGGCACAATAATTACTACACTGAAAGATAAACGTGCGATGCGTGTCTACTATGTGATTGAGACCGACGCTGTAGACGACATGGAGAGCCGCAAGATTTACAAGAAGTTTGGCAGTGATGAAATTAACGTGCTCGACGAGGTCGTGGAACTGAAAAAGAAGACTGCAAGCAAGGCACGCGTAGCCAAAGCTAAGATGGAAGCTGGTGAGTGGGAAAATGAGGCTGAAGCAGTTCGTGAAATTGCTAGTCAGAATATTGGCAAGGTTGTTGAACTCCCAGCTGTTGGAACTCAAGGCCGTATTATAAGTCTGCTTAATGATAAGCGCTCATTCGGCATGTACTACCGAATTGAGTTCGAAGATGAGAATGGTGTCAAGAAGACTTGCCACAAGATTATCAACTACAGCAGGGCCGAGGATGGCTCGATTGTTCTCGCCGAGTACCCTGAGATGATGGAGGAGTTTGATGAAAGAGGTCTTGAGATAAACCAGGCTTATCAAGAGCGTAAAACTCGTGAGCCTCGTAAGATGCTTACACCAGAGGAGAAAGTACTCGCTTGTGAAGAAGCTGTGAAGAAAGCCAAAGCTACACTTGAGAAAGCGCAGGAAACTCTTGCTATGCGTGAAACTGCACTTGCCACCGCTAAAGCCGAACTTGAAAATAAGTTCAAAGCCCAGGAAACTCTGGCTAGCGGAAATGACGAAGAAGACCTTGCCTAATCGCAAAATCCGTTCATAGAAAAAACGATTTTTAACTTGTTTTGTTGACATTATTGGTAGAATTTAAACTTTGTGAGAAGCTGCTCTGTGAAGAGCGGCTTTTCTTTTTGTCTTATTTAATTAGAATAGCACTGCTGCAGTACTGGTATTATATAATGTAAATAATCACTGTTTAAATTCTGAAAAAATTACATATATCATATATAATAAATTATTCAATTTCATTATTTTGTTTATCCCTATCATCATTAAATTTTTAAATAATATAATCATATATCTTAATATAAAATAATTCATTAGAATTAAAATCTGGGGTTTCAGCTATTTTATAAAACTTTGCCGCTTCTCAAATAAATTAGCCTGTTTCAACTCCTGAATTCTCTCGGGGTGGTGCAGCAGAAATTGGATTTAAGTTTTTTTTGCTGTAAGTTAGTAGATTTATTGCATTGCAGTTATAATATGAGAGTGTGATTATAATGAAGTTACTGTGGTTATATAGTATTGTCGCAGTGCTGGTATTATATACATGAACAAAGAAAAATGCCAGAACCTATTCAGCTCTGGCACTATATTTATATTTAATTGGTGAAAGGGCTGGCTGAATTACCAGCCCATAATTCTGTTATTCTCTCGTGGGGTATTCTCCTGTTACACGTCTTGCATAATGCTGGCGGCAATCTTATAACCTTTGCGGAATATCTTTCGACCTCGCGTGGTTTTGGTAAATATTATATACCACACGTACGACCAACAAATTGCAAACAGAGCGGGACATAAGTCGTTACTCATAAAACCCAACATAGCGGGAGCTGTTACTAAGGTGCTAATGACCCAAAATGCTATTTTCTTCATATTTACTCCGGTATTTCTATTGTTTCCCATTTAAAACCTGTTATTTTCTCAAGGCACTTTCGGTCGTGCTCTGCCGATTTTTTAGTCTCGTAGATAATCGGTTTAAAGTCGCTGTGTTGTTTCTTGGGCTGTACTTTCCATTTTCTGAGGTCTGTGCTCTCCTGCAACATATCATGGATATATTCTCCCCAATAACTTCTAGCTAAATTAGAGCTTTGGAGCAATGTGTTCTCTATTTCTGTGCTGTCAATTATAACGTGGTCGTCACAATAATCCACCTGGCAGCCTAATTCCACAGCCTTGTCAAGCAAAGCTGCCCATTGTTTGTCGGAATATTCTTTCCTAAAATAGTATGAATGCATATTATTTACTGTTTTTAAATTGTTATTATTGTTTCTGTTATTCTCTCGTGGGGTATTCTCCTGTGTAGTTTTTGCAAAATTCTACAAAGTCTTTATCGTTCTCAACTTGTTCGATTATTGAATCTACTGTTTCATCGCAGATTTCATAGCTGTTGTCATAAATACAATCATCTAACAGCTCTAAGTCCATGTAAAGTGCTGTATACATAATTTTTGTAATTTAACTTATAGAAAATTGTTGTATGTCTGGGTCAAAATCTTCAAAAAACGTCTCGCGAATCTCATCATCACTGAGATTTGGTTCTTGTTCTTTAACCTCATTTATATAGGGCAATAACAGGTCGTCATTTAGCCAATTATTGGCTGCATCTTCGCTGGTAAAAACACCGTAGATTTCACGTTCCGCTCCTGGCGTTTTGCAGGTCAGAATCCATACTGATTTTAATTTGTTTTCTTCCATAATTTTAAACCATTTTTAAATTGTTAATAAATATATTATTGTTTTATTTATATGTATAAAATTAATAATTATTATTAATATAAATTGCGGCTTTTAGTTAAAATATATTAAAGGCAAAATTTTTTGTCCGAAGCAGTGCCGCGTATTTAAACTGGAGTTCTCTCGGGGCGGTGCAGCAGAAATTGGATTTTGGTTTTTTGCTATAAGTTGGTAGATTTACAGTGATGTTATATTAATGCACAATTATAATAACAAAATTAAGCCCGCATTGGTCCTGTTTTGTCCTCGGTTAATGTCTGCCAAAATGATAGGCTTTGCTACAGTACGGTTCTGGATAAAAATATTTGCCTTTAATATATTTTAACTAAAAGCCGCAATTTATATTAATAATAATTATTAATTTTATACATATAAATAATATATAATATTAATTAAACAGTTAAAATTATGGAAAAAAATCAGATTAAAATCAGACAAAATGCAGAAACAGAGCTGATTTACGACTATGAATGTTCTGCTTCAAGTATGGGATTTATTCGCGTTTATTCCGGTTATTTGCGGGGAGATATTAATGACGCTTTTAATGAAATACTGTTTCAAGACTGGTTTTCAGACTGTGAGACTAATGATTTTATAACAGCAGATAAATTGTTTGAAATTAGTAATATCCCATTATTTAATGTGTATTATCGCGAATTACCTAACGTTCATTATGAACTGTTAATTTGCGACGCGGCTAATAATAAATTATTATTTACAGCGGATATTGCGGATTGGGACGAGTTTTTTAATGATTTAAAAATGTATGAAATCGGCTAAACCTTACGGGAGAATCTTTGGTTTTTAACTGGAGTTCTCTCGGGGCGGTGCAGCAGATTTTATCTGTTGGATTTTTGGTTGAAATTGGTAGATTACGGCTTTAATTTTGGACTATTAATCGGCCATTTCAACTCGTGAATTCTCTCGGGGCGGTGCAGCAGAAATTGGATTTAGGTTTTTTGCTGTAAGTTGGTAGATTTACGGTGATGTGTGAGTGTTGGTAATGTGTTAATATACACCAAATTATATAAATGTTTAATATTTTTGAGTATTTATACAAACTAATATTTTAACAGTTTTTGATTAATTTCTGTTAAATTTTTTATAACCTATTAATAATCAATAGGTTGAGAGATTATAACCAAAAAGTTGATTTTGATTATAGATTGTAATAATTTTTGAGTTAAGTAACAAATTGTAATAAAAATATTAAATTGGATAAGAGTTTATTACCAAAAAGTTGATTTTAATTACAAATTGTAACTAACAGAAATTAACTAAAAATTATATCTATTTTAGGTTTATTAACAATTCTAATATCTTTTAACTATTTTATTTACATTTACCAACACTTAAATTAACGAATTTAATATTTCTTAACTATAAAAATTGTTCTATGTGAGAATTTATTAGTATATTTGCAGTATGAAAATTAATGATGAATATTAATAATTTAAATTACAGTAATTATGAAGAAAACAGCTTATAAGTTTGTTTGGAAATCGTGCGGTATAACAAACACGTTTTATTACGAGTGTGATGCGGACGCCATGATTGCAGCCCGCGAGTTCTTAGAAACACAGAAACTCATAAACCCGCGGGAACAAGTGCAGGTTTATGCTGTTAAAGATGATAATCGCTACCGTTTCGTAGCGGTTTATAAATAGAGTATTATGTATTATAACGGTTTAAATATTATGAAAGAAAAAGCTTAAATTCAGTTTGGATTTTGACCATTAAAACGCCGGGTAATGACCGTGAAATTTACGGCGTTTTTTCCAGCGAAAATGCAGCGAATTATTGGCTGGAGAATGACTTATTTTCACAATGTGCTGAAGAATATGAAGGGCAAAATCTTAGCAATGAAGAAATTCATTCACTGTTAATTGACGAACTTGACCCAGATATACAGGAGTATAAAGTTGATTAATTACTAACCCAAATCTGTGGTTCTCTGCTGTAGAACCACAGATTTGGGTTAGTAATTTGCCGTTTCAACTCGTGAATTCTCTCGGGGCAGTGCAGCAGAAATTGGATTTAGGTTTTTTGCTGTAAGTTGGTAGATTTGCGGCGCTGTGCGGGTATTGGTACTGTATTAATATACACTTAATTACATAAATATTTAGTATTTTTTATGTATTTATACAAACTAATATTTTAACAGTTTTTGATTAATTTCTGTTAAATTTTTTATAACCTATTAATAATCAATAGGTTGAGAGATTATAACCAAAAAGTTGATTTTGATTATAGATTGTAATAATTTTTGAGTTAAGTAACAAATTGTAATAAAAATATTAAATTGGATAAGA
>Ga0256406_1006577_pt1 | contig 11579 bp, 8 predicted proteins | sample RumenRJG_03DNA_FD_185986 | JGI IMG/M metagenome (GOLD analysis project Ga0256406, IMG submission 185986) | Bovine rumen microbial communities from Lethbridge, Alberta, Canada - RJG_03 | ecosystem: Host-associated > Mammals > Digestive system > Stomach > Rumen | place: Canada: Alberta | collected...
AGAAGGCTGCAGGAAGAACCGAAAAGAAAAAGAGCAGAGAATCATTGCGGACAGAACAGAAAGGAAGCTGCCCCTCCGGGACCACCAAGGATCCCGGGAGGGCAGCGATTTCCTGCGAAGGAGCAGCGTTTCTTCTGCTCAGTTGGTGAGTGCGATGTCTCCTCCCGAGACCGGAAGGCCGACGGACTGCTGGTAGACGTACAGAAAGAGGTCGTCAGAGATCGACTGCAGGGCAGCAGGGTCCGTCCAGAGGAGGCGGAAGGCATCTGCCCAGCCCTCGGAGGCGGAGTAGAGATCCGGGACCGCCGCATAGGCGCTGGTGGCAAGCAGCGCGCTCCTGTTCTCTGCAAAAAGACTCTTCCACGTCGAAGAGGAGGAGATCGCAAAGTTCTCTGCAGCGGTACTGCCTGCCGCGGAGTCCACGTAGTGGCCGATCTCGTGGATGAGGCGCGTCCTGTCCACGTTTTTGGAGGAGAGATCCGTCTGGATCTCAATCGTGCCGTCGGAGACCCTGGCCACGGTTTTGTCGGAGAGCGCCACGTACACCGGGTGAGTGGTGAGGCCGACGAACGTGACCTTCTTTCCGGTGGAGGAGCTGTTTTTGAGCGTCTGGGAGACGATGGCATCATCCGAGGCGGAGATGAGGTAGATCTTCACCCCGTCATTTTCCAGGCGCGCGCGGATGTTTTCCGGGACCGAGAGCCAGAGCGAGGTCTGGAACTCCTGCTCTGCCGCGCTGACAGAGGGGGAGGCGTACAGATCGGTGTCCGGGATCCGGGTAAAGGCGCTGTCCGGCAGGCTATGGGCCGCCTGTGCAGTGAGGGGCGCGGCTGTAAGCAGCGCTGCAAAGAGGAGCGCTGCGAAAAGGCGCCGCGGCGCGGGGTGATGGTTTTTACATTTATGAGAAAAAGAGCGATGGAACATCATGACCTCCTGTGGGTATCCAAAGATACCTGCATCATACGGCAGCGGGGGAAAAGGCGCAAGGATGCAAAAGGGCGGGAATGTGCGCGAAAAATCTCCGGATCCGGTTGACAGCACCCTACAGGGACAGTATGATAGGGATATCAGATGAACAATCATTCAAATGTTCAACAAACACACAGAATCAATCATAACCAGGTATCCCGTGAAAAACCTAAGACAGGAGAGTGCGATGAGCAGCGAAGAAAACGAGAAGTGGAAGAAGGCAAGGGAGAAAGAGGACGAGGCAAAGGAGGAAGAGGGCGAAGAGGAAGAAGAGGACGAGATGGAGCCAAAGCAGAAGCTCATCCAGATCCTCATCTCCACAGGCCTTCTGCTTGCGGCATACCTAATTGACAGGAACCTTACGGACCTTGCCATGTGGCAGAGGCTCCTTGTCTACCTGGTCCCCTATTTTGCGGCGGGCTTTGACGTCTTAAAGGAGGCAGGCGAGGGCCTCGCCCACGGCGAAGCTCTGAATGAGGACTTCCTCATGTGCGTTGCGACGGTCGGCGCCCTGCTCATCGGCTTTGTGCCGGGCGGGAGTCCGATGTTTGCAGAGGCCGTGTTTGTCATGCTCTTCTTCCAGGTGGGAGAGCTGTTTGAGGGCATCGCCGAGGGCAACAGCCAGCGGGCGATCTCCCAGCTCCTCGACATCCGCCCGGACACCGCAAACGTGGAGCGGGACGGAAAGGTCGTGACCGTGAGCCCGGAGGAGGTGTCCGTCGGAGAGATCATCGTGGTAAAGCCCGGGGAGAAGGTCCCAATGGACGGAACCGTGATCGAGGGCGCAACCTCCTTAAATACCGTCGCCCTGACCGGTGAGAGCGCACCCCGGGATGCCGGTATCGGGGATCCGATTCTCTCGGGCTGCGTCAATCTGACCGGTGTCGTCCGGGTGAAGGTGGAGAAGGCCTTTGGCGAATCCACCGCCTCGAAGATCCTGGACCTTGTGCAGAACGCAGGCAGTGCCAAGTCCCGGAGCGAGAAGTTCATCACGAAATTCGCAAGGGTCTACACCCCGATTGTCGTCGCGGCTGCGGCTGTGCTGGCCTTCCTGCCTCCGCTCCTTACCGGGAACTTTATGGCAAACTTTGCGACCTGGCTCCTGCGCGCCCTGACCTTCCTGATTGTGTCCTGCCCCTGCGCGCTGGTGGTCTCCGTGCCCCTTGCCTTCTTTGGCGGGATCGGCGCGGCGTCGAGAATCGGTGTCCTCGTCAAGGGCTCCGGTTTTATGGATGCCCTGGCGAGGACGGACACGGTGGTCTTTGACAAGACCGGAACCCTGACAAAGGGCGTGTTCGAGGTGACAGATCTCCATCCGGACCAGATCGACCAGAGGGAACTCCTGCACCTTGCGGCCCATGTGGAGCGCTACTCCAGCCACCCGATCGCGCAGAGCCTGCGGGAGGCCTTCGGCAACGAGGATGACGGGTGCTTGGTCGAGAACGTGGAGGAGATCGCAGGCAAGGGCATCCGGGCAAAGGTGAACGGAAAGACCGTGTGCGTCGGCAATACCCGGATGATGGATGCTGTCGGTGCGAAGTGGAAGCTCTGTGACACCCCCGGCACCATCATCCACGTCGCAATCGACGGCGTGTACGCAGGCCACATCCACATCTCCGACGTGGAAAAGCCGGATGCGAAGGAGGCCATCGAGGCACTCCGGAAGGAGGGCGTGCGGAAGACCGTCATGCTGACCGGCGACCGGAAGGAGGTCGCAGAGCGCGTTGCGAAGGACCTTGGACTCGATGAAGTCCGGGCAGAGCTTCTCCCCGCGGACAAGGTCTCCTGCGTGGAGGACCTCCTTGCGAAGAAGAGCGACAACGGGTCCCTGGTCTTTGTGGGTGACGGCATCAACGATGCCCCGGTTCTTGCAAGGGCGGATGTGGGCATTGCGATGGGCGCCATGGGCTCCGATGCCGCGATTGAGGCGGCGGATGTGGTCCTGATGGACGATCAGCCCTCGAAGATCGCGTCTGCGATCCGGATCTCCCGCCACACCATCTCGGTGGCAAAGCAGAACATCATCTTTGCGATCGCAGTCAAGGTCGCGATCCTGATTCTTGCAGCCTTCGGCCTTGCACCGATGTGGCTCGCCGTCTTCGGCGACACCGGCGTCCTGATCCTGTGCGTCTTCAATTCCATGCGGACCCTTTCCGCGGGGAAATGACCCGTGCTATAATAAGCGGGCAGTGACGATGAAAAACAGGATAGGAGCAGCACATGGAAGAGACAGGACGGCCCTGCAGCCTGCCGGATGAGAAGGAACTCCAGGACTTGGCGGATCTCTTTAAGGTATTCGGGGATACGACCAGAATCCGGATCCTGCTGAGCATGTATGACGGGGAGCGCTCCGTGACGGAGATCGCGGACGCCGTGGAGATGAGCACCTCTGCCGTCTCCCATCAGCTGAAGATCCTGCGCTCGGCAAAGCTCGTCCGGGCCCGCCGGGACGGAAAACAGATCTTCTACTCCCTCGCCGATGAGCACGTGCACACGATCATCGGGGTGGGGCGGGATCACATCGAAGAGTAATGAAAAACAGGAGCATCGGGGAATTTCCCTCCGATGCTCTTTTGGCATAGAGAATTCCCGTTTTAGGGGGATAGTTGACGGAGGAAAGCAGTATGAAAGAAATTTTAAAACCCGCAGGTCTTCGCCCCGGAGACCGGGTGGCAGTGGTGTCCCTCTCCAAGGGAATCCTTGGGGAGGAGTTCTGCAGGCATGACCTGCACCTTGGGGCGACGAGGCTCAACGAGTTTGGCCTCATGCCGGAGTTTATGCCCAACAGCCTGCAGGGTGTCGACTATCTGGCGGAGCACCCGGAGGCGCGGGCGGCGGATTTAAAGCGCACGTTCCAGGACGACGCCATCCGCGGGATCTTCTGTGCAATCGGCGGCGATGACACCTACAGGACCGTGCCGTACCTGATGGACGATCCGGAGTTCGTTCAGCTCGTGATGGCCCATCCGAAGGTCTTCTCCGGCTTTTCTGACACCACGGTGAACCATCTGATGTTCTGGCGGCTTGGGCTCTCCACCTTTTACGGGCCGAACTTCATCAACGACCTGGCGGAGCTTGGCACGGAGATGCTGCCCTACACGATGAACGCCTTCGGGAAGTTTCTCGCGGGCTTTCCAAACCGCCCCATCGAGTCGAGCCCTGTCTGGTATGAGGAGAGGACGGACTTCTCCGAGAGCCAGATCGACGTCTCCCGGATCGATCACCCGGAGACCCACGGCTATGAGCTGCTGCAGGGGGAGGGGAGCTTTTCCGGCGCTCTCCTCGGCGGCTGCACGGAGACGATCTGTGACCTGCTGACAGGAAACCGGCATCCCGAGGCAAAGGAGGTCAATGAGAAGTACCGCCTCTTCCCCGAGGGAGAGGAGTGGGACGGGAAGATCTGCTTCCTCGAGACCTCGGAGGAAAAGCCGGAGCCCTCGCTTCTTGCAAAGGAGCTCGACGCGATCGCAAAGACCGGCGTTTTTGACCACGCGGCAGGCGTCCTCATCGGAAAGCCCCAGGATGAGGTGTACTACGAGGAATACAAGGCGGTGTATCAGGAGAAGATCGGAAGCAGGCTTCCGATTCTCTACAACGTCAACTTCGGTCACGCCTATCCCAGGACCGTCCTTGCGATCGGGCAGCAGGCGGTGGTAGATCCGCAGAAGCAGGAGATCCGCTATTTGGAGCCCGTGGTAAAAGGGATTTGACATCTCTTTACAAATTTTTCAGAGAATAATCATACCTGCGTGATAATTTCGGAGGAACGTTCCGGAGAGGAAATGATATAATGACGCAAGGTCATAAATTTCCTCTCCCATCATCCCGGAACCTGCCGGGTCACAGGAGGAGAACATGAGAGAGATCACACTTGGAAGAACCGGGATCACGGTGCCGCAGAACGCGTTTGGCTGCCTTCCGATTCAGCGCGTTACAAAGGTGGAGGCGGTGCATCTGCTCCGGAGGGCCTATGCCGGCGGCATGCGCTTTTTTGACACGGCGCGCGCCTACAGCGACTCGGAGGAGAAGGTGGGAGCTGCGTTTGGGAAGGGGAGTCTTCCTGGGGGCGGTGCAATCCGGGACCAGGTTTTTCTTGCAACCAAGACCGCGGCAAAGACCCCGGAGGCCTTCTGGAAGGACCTTTCTACCTCCCTCGAGAAGCTTCAGACAGACCACATCGATGTCTACCAGTTCCACCAGGCGGGGCAGTGCTACCGCCCGGGGGATGGCACCGGGATGTACGAGTGCATGCTGGAAGCAAAGAGACAGGGAAAGATCCGGCACATCGGCGTCACGGCCCACAGGATCGGCGTCGCCATGGAGTGTGCAGCATCCGGCCTCTACGAGACCCTGCAGTTTCCCTTCAGCTACCTCTCGGGAGAGCAGGAGCTGGAACTGGTCCGGACCTGCCGGGAGAACGGCGTCGGGTTTATCGCGATGAAGGGCCTTGCGGGAGGTCTCATTACCCGGGCGGATGCCGCCTACGGCTTTATGGAGGAGCAGGGCGGCGTCCTTCCCATCTGGGGTATCCAGAGGGAGAAGGAGCTCGATGACTGGCTTTCCTTCTTTGAGAAAGATGCGCCCGTCATGACAGATAAGATCCGGGCATTTATCAAAGAGGAGAAGAAGGAGCTCTCCGGCGACTTCTGCCGGGGCTGCGGCTACTGCATGCCCTGCCCTGCGGGGATTGAGATCAACAACTGTGCAAGGATGTCCCTGATGCTCAGAAGAGCGCCCTCGGAAAATTGGCTGACTCCTGAGTGGCAGGAGAAGATGAACCGGATTGATCAGTGTCTTGGCTGCCGGCAGTGCACGAAGAAGTGTCCCTATGAGCTCAACACGCCGGAGCTCCTGAAGAAGAACCTCGCCGACTACCGCCGCGTCCTCGCGGGGGAAGTGAGTGTGGGACAGTGAGCGGCATAGAACAGGGATTCCTGCCGGTGACCCGGGAAGAGATGGAGCAGCAGGGCTTGCCGCAGATGGACTTTGTCTACGTCTGCGGCGATGCCTACGTGGACCATGCAAGCTTCGGGAGTGCCATCATCAGCAGGGTCCTGGAGGCGGGCGGCTACCATGTGGGCATGATCTGCCAGCCCGACTGGAGAAACCCAAAGAGCATCGATGTCTTCGGGGAGCCGCGGCTAGGGTTCCTCGTCTCCTCCGGAAACATGGACTCCATGGTAAACCACTACACGGTGGCAAAGAAGAGAAGGCACACGGACGCCTACTCCCCGGGCGGAGTGACAGGAAAGCGCCCAGACCGGGCGGTCATCGTCTACTGCAACCTGATCCGGCAGACGTATCGGCACACGCCGATCATCATCGGCGGGATTGAGGCATCGCTCCGCCGGATGGCCCACTACGACTACTGGTCGGACAGCTTGCGGCGCTCGATCCTCCTGGAGTCCGGCGCGGACCTCATCTCCTACGGGATGGGGGAGCGCAGCATCCGGGAGATTGCAGAGGCCCTGGACTCCGGGATGGACGTGCGGGACATCACCTGGATTGACGGCACGGTGTACAAGACGAGGGACGAGGCGGGAATCTTTGATGCGATAAGACTCCCGGACTTTGAGACGATCCTTGCGGACAAGACGGCATACGCACAGAGCGTGAAGACCCAGTACGAGAATACGGATCCGTTCCAGGCAAAGCGCATGTATGAGACCTACGGCGGGAAGACCTTTGTTGTCCAGAACCCGCCTGCAAAGCCACTGACGACGATAGAGATGGACGATGTCTACGCCCTGCCCTACACGGGGCGGTGGCATCCGATGTACGACGCCCAGGGCGGGATCCCCGCCCTCTCCGAGATCCGGTTCTCCCTGACCTCGAACCGAGGCTGCTTTGGCGGCTGCAGCTTCTGCGCGCTGACCTTCCACGAGGGCAGAATCGTGCAGGCAAGAAGCCATGCCTCGATCCTCGAGGAGGCAAGGCGGATGACGCAGGATCCGCAGTTCAAGGGCTACATCCACGACGTCGGCGGCCCCACAGCGGAGTTCCGAAAGCCCGCCTGCAAAAAGCAGCTGACAGCCGGAGCCTGCAAAAACCGCCAGTGCCTGTTCCCGAAGCCCTGCCCGAACCTCGAGGTGGACCACTCGGACTATGTCAGGCTCCTCGAGGAGCTGCGGGCCCTCCCCGGGGTGAAGAAGGTGTTTGTGCGCTCCGGCTTTCGCTTTGACTACCTGATGGCGGATCCGGACCGGACCTTTTTAAAAACGCTGGTAAAGTACCACGTGAGCGGACAGCTCCGGGTCGCCCCCGAGCACGTCTCCGACAACGTGCTGAAGGAGATGGGAAAACCCCCGGTCTCCGTATACAACGCCTTTGTGCGGGAGTTTGAGAAGGTCAATAAGGAGCTCCGCATGGACCAGTACGTGGTGCCCTACCTCATGAGCTCCCACCCCGGGAGTACCATGAAGGACGCAATCGCCCTCGCGGAGTACCTTCATAAAAATCACCTGAATCCGGAGCAGGTGCAGGACTTCTACCCGACGCCGGGGACGGTGTCGACCTGCATGTACTACACGGGGATCGACCCGAGGACGATGACAGAGGTCTTTGTGGAGCGGAATCCCCACAGGAAGGCCATGCAGCGGGCCCTGATCCAGTACAATAAGCCGGAGAACTATGAGCTCGTGAAGGAGGCCCTCCTTGCAGAGCACCGGGAGGACCTCATCGGATACGGGCCTGAATACCTGATTCCGCCGCGGAAGGAAAACGAGGAGATCCGTGAGAGAATCCGGGAGCGAAAAAAGAAAGAAAAGAGTGCCGGCGCCGGGCAGAGAGCTGCAGGCGCAGGAACGAAAAAGAGGAAAAACCAGAGGAAGAGGGGGAACTGACACAGGAGACAGAACGTATGATGGACAGGAAGCGGCAGGAAAAAAGCGAAAGAGAAGGAGAGCCGGGAAGGAGCAGAGCCGGGAAGATCCTCGGCCTTGTGTTCCTTGCGGCCTTTCTTGCGGTTCTCGTCGCCGTGGCCCTGCCCCTTGTGAAGCTCGCAAAGGAACCGGAGGTGCTGGAGGCCTACATCCAGTCCCAGGGGGCGCGCGGCATCTGGATCTTCATGGGCCTTGTGATCCTGCAGATCTTCTCCGCCCTCGTGCCGGGCGGTCCCTTTGAGATCGCGGCGGGCTTTCTCTACGGCCCGATCCGGGGTGCCCTCATCTGCGACGCGGCCATGATGGTGGGGAGCACTGCGGTGTTCCTCCTCTCCCGGAAGTTCGGGAGAAAGTTCGTCGGCCTCTACCTCTCGGAGGAGCAGATCGCGTCCGTCCGCTTCTTAAACGACACGTCGGGAAAGACCTTTGTGATGGTTTTTCTCCTGTTTCTGATCCCCGGGACGCCAAAGGATGTGCTGAGCTATGTCGTTGGCATGACGGGCATCACGCTCCTCCAGTGGCTCTTTATCACCGGAGTCGGCAGGTTCCCCGCCATCGTGCTCTCGACCTTGGGCGGCGATGCCCTGGAGGCGGGGAATCTGGGAATCTTCATCCTGATGCTCGTCATCATTGCGGTGCTCTCTGTCGGCGGCCTTGCCTACTACAGAAAGATCAACGGAGACCAGTCGCTCCGGGAGGAGATCTCCGCCAGGATCATGAAGATCCGGGAGCGGCTCTCAAGAAACCGCGGAGAATGAATAAAAAGGAAGAAATCATTCGGGGAGATTGCATGGAAGGTCGGGCAATCCCTCCCGATTTTTTTGTATCCTGTGGTACACTGTCCCCATGAACATTTTAAATCTGGAAAATCTCTCTCTGGTCCTGGGGGCAAAGACCATCCTGGACGGCGTAAACTTTGCGATGAACGACCGCGAGAAGGTGGGCGTCATCGGCATCAACGGCACCGGCAAGTCCACCCTGCTGCGGATCGCAGCGGGGGACCTTGTGCCGGACGGTGGAAAGGTGACGAGGGCAAACGGCCTTCGGATCTCCTATCTCTCCCAGAACCCGGTCTTTGACCCAGACCGCTCCATCCTGGAGAACGTGGCGGCAAGGGTGTACGGGAAGGAGGCCCACTGGAACACGGAGGGCGAGGTGAGGGCCATGCTCCTGCGCTTTGGCATCCCGAACCCGGACTGCAGTCCTGCCATTCTCTCCGGCGGCCAGAAGAAGCGGGCGGCACTCGTCGCCGCCGTGCTGACCCCTTCAGACCTCCTCATCCTGGACGAGCCGACGAACCACTTGGACTACGAGATGATCGCCTGGCTCCAGAAGTTCCTCCAGGGCTACCGGGGGGCTCTCCTCATGGTGACCCATGACCGGTACTTCCTGGATGAGGTGACGGACGTCATCCTCGAGCTCGATAAGGGGAAGGCATACCGCTACGAGGAAAACTACTCCGGGTACCTGGAGCTCAAGCAGCAGCGCCTCGACTACGAGAAGGCGGCAGAGCGGAAGATGGCGACGCTCTACAAGCAGGACCTTGCCTGGATGCTGCGCGGCGCCCGGGCGCGGTCCACGAAGCAGAAGGCCCACATCCAGCGCTTTGAGGCGCTGCGGGACCGCAAAAAGCCGGAGGAGGAGCGGCAGGTGGAGATCGCCTCCCTACCCTCGAGGATCGGCGGGAAGACGATCGAGCTGGACAATGTCTCCAAGTCCTACGGGGACCGGGTGCTGTTCCGGGATTTCTCCTACACGTTCCTGAAGAAGGACAGGATCGGCATCATCGGCCCGAACGGCTGCGGCAAGTCCACGCTGATCAAGGTCATCCTGGGCCTTGTGAAGCCGGATACCGGAACGGTTTCCATCGGCCAGACGATCCGATTCGGGTACTTCTCCCAGGAGAACGAGGCGCTGGATGAGACCGACCGGGTCATCGACTCCATCCGGAACGTCGCCGAGTACATCCGCACGCCGGAGGGGCTGATCTCCGCCTCGGAGATGGCAAACCGGTTCCTGTTCTCCCCGGAGATGCAGTACACGCCGGTGGCGAAGCTCTCCGGCGGGGAAAAGAGAAGGCTCTACCTCCTCCGGGTCCTCATGGAGAACCCGAACGTCCTGATCCTGGACGAGCCCACAAATGACCTGGACATCCAGACGCTCCAGATCCTGGAAGACTACCTGGACCACTTCGGCGGGATCATCCTGACGGTCTCCCACGACCGGTACTTTCTGGACCGGGTGGTGACAAGGATCTTTGCCTTCCAGGACGACGGAACACTCTGGCAGAGCGAGGGCGGCTATGAGGCCTACCGGGAGCACCTTCTGGCAGCAGGGCTCGACGAGGAGGGGAAGTCCGCCGGCGCAGAGAAACCGGAAAGGCCAAAGGCCACGGAACCTGCCCCGGAGGAGCCGAAAAAGAAGACAAAGCTCTCCTATAAGGACCAGCGGGAGTACGATGCGCTGGAACCGGAGATCGATGCCCTGGAGCGGCAGTCGCAGGCGCTGGAGGAGGACATCGCGGCAGCTTCCTCGGACTATGGGAAGCTGAAGGACCTGTGCGCCAGAAAGGAGCAGGTCGACGCCGACCTCGAGGCAAAGATGGAGCGCTTTCTGGAGCTCCAGGATCTGGTGGACCAGATCGGAGCGGAGAAGAGCCGCTGAGAACAATTCTGAAGACAGCAAAGAGCGCAGCCTCGGATCAGATTTCCGAAGCTGCGCTCTTATGGTTCTGCCTTCCGGCCTTACTGGGAGGAAGCCGCGGCTGCTGCCTGCTGGGCGGCGAGCTGGGCTGCCAGATCCGCATTGACCTGGTTCACGGCATCCTCATGGGACATGCCGGTCGCCTCGTAGTTGGCAACGGCCTGGTCGATGATGGCCTGCTGCTCTGCCTGGGTTGTGGGCACGGAGGAGGCGGCGGAAGCGCCGGCACTTCCCGCAGAATCTGCCGCAGAGGCATCCTCGGCGGCGCTCTCCGTGGAGGCCTCTTCTGAGGACGTCTCATCGCTGTCCTCGGTCTCCGTGGCGGCAGTCTGTGCCTGGTAGTTTCCTACGGTATCCTGCGTCGCACCGCCGTAGACAAAGACGGGCTCGCCGGAGTACACGGCCTCATAGATCTGCTGCGCTGCCGAGTAGGGCAGATTGATGCAGCCGTGGGAGCCGTTGTAGAGATAGATCGTGCCGCCAAACGAGCTGCGCCAGGTTGCATCGTGCAGGCCGCAGCCCAAGTAGAACGGCATCCAGTAGTTGACGGGGGAGGAGTAGCCCTGGCCTGTCAGCGTGGCATCCTTCTGCTTGAACAGGATGTAGAAGGCGCCGTCCGGCGTGTTGCGGCCGAGGGAGGCGTTGCCGGAGACGCAGTCGGTGGAGACGACGAGGGCACCGTCCTTATAGACCCAGACGTGTTGGGCGTCGAGGTCGATCTCCACGTAGTTCGGACCCCAGTCCTGATCGCCGAACTGGTAGGCCTCCTGGGAGAAGACGGGATCCACCTCGCCCTGCTGCTCGTTGTTGATCGCATTGACAATGGCTGTCTTGGTGGCAGACTGGTCGAGGATCCAGCCGTAGGTACCGGGGGTGATGGAGACGACCGTGCCGCTGCTTGTCGTCAGGGATCTCGTGCGCCCGGTGGTGTTGTACTTCTCCGCAAGGCTCTTCACGTAGGCATTCACTGCATCGTCATTGATGACAATGCTGCTGCCGTCCAGGGAGAGCCAGGAGCTGATCGTC
>Ga0256406_1006578_pt1 | contig 11575 bp, 3 predicted proteins | sample RumenRJG_03DNA_FD_185986 | JGI IMG/M metagenome (GOLD analysis project Ga0256406, IMG submission 185986) | Bovine rumen microbial communities from Lethbridge, Alberta, Canada - RJG_03 | ecosystem: Host-associated > Mammals > Digestive system > Stomach > Rumen | place: Canada: Alberta | collected...
TTGGTCTAAATCAGTAATCGCTGATATAACTGTTGATTATCCATAACTTGATGTCCTGCATTTAAAGGCTCTCTCGATATTACCAAATGCGTCACCCTAAATCTCTTTCTGTTTCTTATAAGTTGTTGATTATTAATAGTAGTATTTTATCTCAACAAAAAAGTGACGGAGTCGGGAATACACCCGCATTGACGATAGAGCAAGCATCATTTCGCAAAGTTCAGCCGGAGCTGACTTTGCAAATGCGTTATCCCCAAATAACATCATAAAGCACTGGCTATCAGGAGAGGCTATTTTCACGGAATAATGGCGAAGCCAAAAAAAACTCACCTATAAAAACAGGCTGCCGTTAGAGGCAGCCTGTTGAAAAGGGGAAGTAACCAAGGGGACTACTTCTTAATGAACTTCTTTCCATTTTGGATAACGATACCCCGGTAACTGGGCGACACGCGCTGACCGCTGACATTGTAGAAGGGCTTTGACAAGTCAAGGCCACTCTTGGCAGTCGTAGCGTTATCAATGCCCGTCGTAGTCAACAAGAGAGGTATAAAGTCATTGGCCTTAACGGAAGTATCCACTTTCAAATAAGCCTGTCCCTTTGCTACCGTTGTGCCGACTGCAGCCTTTAGGAACCCAGGAACGCTTTCTTGAGAGGTCAGAGTGTAGACGGAGCCAAAGTCGTCGTCCTGAACCGTGACGTCAGAATCGGGAGTAGCTACCAGGAAGTTGCTCAACGTTATGTAGACGGAGTCAAGACTCTGCTGCAACTCATAGGTGCCAGCTTCAGCTTTGACGACAACTCCCGTACAGGGCGGTACATTGCTGACCTCAACGAGGGTTGCCTTGTTGTCAGCATACTCCGTCACGTAATAGGCTTTCACACCTTCGGTCTTCGTAAAGTCGACGGCGCGCTTAGAGCTGAAGGTAGTCCATCCGTCGGCTCCGACAGTGACCCTAATGGGCACAGCCTTGAGCTGAATGTCCTTGGTGAGCGAATCGCCGATCTGGACGTTAGCTACCGTGAGCGTGTCGTAATCTTCGGCTGCTACTTTCAGCGTGTAGGTGGAATCAGCCTGATAGATGGTCATGCTGTAGTGTCCCTTCGCGTCAGTAGTGTCCTTGTAGATGACAGTAGGCTCAGCATCGGTACCCTGGTATGCCGTGACGAGAGCATTGGCCACTGGGCGGCCAGTGGCTTGGTCGGTGACAGTACCTGCAAGGACCGGAGCCGTGCGCTCAACCGTGAAGTAGGGCACCGGCATGTGCGAGGTCGAAGAAGCATCCTCCCAGTCAATAGAGGCATCACGAGCTATGGAGTAGCCGTTGAGATCATCATCGGAGTATTCGAAGTAGGTACGCTTGTAGGCGGTCGTCAAATCGGAACGGAAGACCATACGGATATTGGTTCCATCATAGACAAAGCCATCGGGAATATCGATGCTCACAAGAGGCTCGGTCTGGTTGAGAGAGCCCTTCATGTCGATGGTCACAGTGTCGTTGACAATTTGCTTGAGAGTGCCTTCGGCAGGCTCGGCGCATTTGTAGCCATTGGGATAGGCAGCCTCTTTGCTATTGCCCAGCCAGCCTTTCAAAACTGTCTTCACAGCACCATCCGTGTTGCGTCCCTTGAAGCTGACACGCACAATCTTATCGCCCTTCTTGAGACCGGCTGCCTGAAGCACCTTGGAAGTGAAGATAACATCAGAGAGACTGTGACGGTCGTAGCCCGTGATAGGAGTAGCATAATTGTAAGATGTACCAGTGACTTTGCCCACCTTAACATCGTTGGAGGCAGTCTCAGCAGCCACGGAGATGCTGTCGTCGGCAGTGCGGACGGTGTAGTCGCCGTTCTGATACTCCACATACAGTTTGAAATCACCTGCTTCATGGGGAATGAACGACAATGTGAAATCGGCTGAAGCCATTGGTGCAATACTATCACCGGTAGTGGCAGCCACCTGCTTGCCGTCGACCATAAGACGCAGCGTGTAGGCTCCTGCTTCCTCCTTGGACGGTGCAAGGTTCTGCAGGGACACCTTCACATCACTCTTATGGTTGACCATACCTGTAGTGGGAACAACAGTCTTAGAGAAGAACACATCATGTTCCACGTCAGCAAGTTTGAAACCATAGATGTTGTCGACACCGGCATAGCCAGCTTCAAAAGCGAGATAGACCTTTCCTGCGGGGATGCTGTCAAGGACGAAGTTCTTCAGCTTACCGTAATAGTAGGTTGACGACACAGCGCGCTCCTTAACAAGATCGGCATTGGAAATGGCTTTCGCAAGCTTCCAGTTCTTGCGGTCGGTGGAGTAGTAGACGTTCATATGGCTGTCGGTGGAGTAAGTGCTGGCCTTGGCTACATCAAAGCTCATCTTCTCCCCCTTGGCCACTTCGAGCAGCGGAGTTATAAGTTTGGTGTCGTCAACGTTTTCACTCATAGCCATGTAGACATTGTCGGAACTTGAGTAGTCACGCTGTACCACTTTCCAATTCTCGCCTGCGATGAAGCCTACGGGCCACTTGCCGTCCTCGAAGTCGACGAAGAGCTTCGACGGATCGAGCACGGTGGCTGTTAGCGGCAGCCGATAGGGACTGATGCTGTCGGCAGTGATGACGAGGTTGCCAGCATGGATGCCGTAGATATTTGTTTCTGCCGTGATGGTGAATTCCGTCGACTGATGAGCGGCAATGGTCTGCGGTGTAAGGCTCGTAGCAAAGCCCTCGGGCACTTCTGCCTTTGTGATGACAAGTGGAGCAGCCCCTTCGTTTTCAAGCTTAAACTTACGCGTCACAGAGGTCTTGATGCGGCCGAAGTCCTGCGTGCTTGTAGAGTCGAGGCTGGTGCTGTTGCTGTCGCGAAGATGAATTACTGGTGCATAGGGAACTGGTTCCAGCCAGGTGCCGTAAGAAGAGGTGTTGCTGATGTTCTCCTTCACGTCGAAACGGTCGCGCTTCGAATAGGTTGCATAGGCAAGCTTCGTGGCAATCTCGACATCGGTGAGAGTAGCACCGGCCTTCAAAGCCTCTGTAATGGGCTGGGTAGCGAGCACCTTCTTATCGTAGTTGATGATGCTCAGCGAGTAGTTTTCATCGCCTGGATTGAGGTCCACATCACCTGTGTTCTGCAGGGTAACTTTGAACTTCACGTTGAACTTACCGTCGGCTCCGACATCCTCGGTGCCCGACGACGCACTGTTTACAGCTACGTAGGTGACTTTCTTGATGGCGAGAGCCTTGGAAAGCTCCACAGTGGCACTGTCGGCCTCAAAATCATCAATGTAGACATTGCTGCCCCAGATACCCACATAAGTATCTTTCTGAGCAGGAAGCGATACTTTCACATAGTCGTCGGTAGAAAGAGTGGGGAGCGTGACACTCAACTTTCCACTCGTCCTATAGCTGGAGCCCGACTTTGTTACCGTGTAGAACTCTATCTTGCCCGCGTTCTTGGCTTTCTTCACATACACGGAGACATTACCCGTAACTTGAGGCGTGACCAAAAGGTCGACTGAGCTGCCGCTACTCCAACCACTGCCAAGACTTTCCTGGTCGCCAATGAGCAGAGCGCCGGAATTGCCGATTCCCGCTGTACTGCTGTAGGTGTAAGAGGGATAATACGTCTCATACTCCTCGTCGTCATAGTAGGAGTCCACTTTGTGTCCCCAGCCTGAAGCCACCTTGAAATCGTGTGAGGCCGTAGAGATACTTTTGTTGAAGTCCATCTTATAGGGGCTTACCATCTCAGCGCGGACGGTGGACGGTGATAAGCCCATAAAGATGAGAACCAAAAGCACAAAAAAGTTGAATTTCCTCATAAGCTTGTGTTTTAATGATTCAACATGGGTTCTGCCTCCCTCTGTAGGGAAGCAGAACCGTTTATGATATTAATGTTTGATGATTATCTTGCGACTCTTGTTGCCTTGCTTCTCTATCACCACTCCCTGCGGCAATGCACTGTTGTCAAGTCTCCGTCCGTCAATGGAATAGTACTCCTTAGGTGCTTCCTCATTCATAGTTGTGGAACGGATACCAGTCGAAGGACCTACTTTGACGCTATAGGCATTGAGCACATCCATCGTCATGACGTTGGCGTCAGTTATGGACGGGGCGTAGCGGGTGACAATAGCGACAACACGCAGATGCGAGGCATCGAAGTTCGAAGGCAGTACGGCTGTGTAAGCAGTGCTGTAATCAAAGCCTGAGAGCTCGAGCTCGTCGCCGTTGGGCGCTGAGAGATACTGACGCAGTACGTTGTTGTGCAGGTAGTGGCGCTCTTCCTGTGCCGACCCGCCACTGTAGACAGTCTGTGGTGCGTCAATGCTGTCTTCGGTGAGCATGACCGTAAGAGCCACATTGCCGAACATGGCCTTGTAGTCGGATGCAACCTTGCCACTTACATCCACTTTAAGGGTACGACTGGAAGAGTCATACTTAGGATTAATTGCAATCGTAGCAAATGCCGGATTGACATACTCCTGTCCAAGCATTTCATTAAGAATACCCACCACTAACGACGGAGCTCCCAAGGAGTAGCTGTTGAAGTCGTAAGCTATGTGGCTCTCACCGGGATAATAGGAGCGGTCGAGCGTGAAGCTGGGCCATGTGTAAGCATAGCGGTCGCAGAGAGCTTTGCCGTCGTCAATAGCCAAGGAATTCCCCTCACGATAGACATTAACAAGAGCGAAGGGTGTCTTGGCCGACTTCTGCGTGGAAGCAATGATACTGTTACTGGCAGCAGAATAGACGTTATCTTCATCGGCATACTGCTCAAAGTAGGTCATCTGACGAGCAAAACTCTCCGTATAGACGTAGAAGCTGTCGGCTATCACGGGCTTATCGTCGAGCACGGAGTCGTTGACCGACGTGATTGAGACCTTCACCACATGGCGGCCGGGCTTAATGTCGTTGGAGAGCTTCAGGTTATGCTCCCAAGCATCAGTGCCTTTTACTTTCACGGCCTCGCTGACGGTCTCAGTGTAGACAGCACCGTCAAGGTCGAGACTGACGACATACTTGTTGATGTCCTTCGACCCTGTATTCTTGAACTGTGCGAAAACATCAACAGTCTCGCCTGCCTTCTTATAGCGGTAACCGGTATTGAGATAATTGAAGACGGCCGGTTTGCCCTTTACTGTAAAGGTGTAAGTGGTGGTCTTCGACTCACTGTTCATATAGACGGCTCTGATGCCTACCGTATGAGTACCCACGCTGACGTTCGTCAATTCATAAGCGGCGCTGTCACTCCGGCCGACCAATCCTCCGTCGAGGAACACCTCATAGTTTATCACATTACCGTAGTCGACAGTTGCATCGGCACTCTCAGCAGGACCCACACGGAAATCATCCAACTGAGCAAAGAAGGTGTCCTTTGAGGTATAATGGATGCCCACGCGCACCTTCTTGCCACTGTAGGCTGAGAGGTCGGTCTCATACTTAGTCCATTGGTCAGCCGGCATTTGGGCCGCTGTACTTAGCACAGTGAAGTCAGAGGGGTCATCACCTTCGGTGCTCACTGCAAACTCGAGGGTCTCCGGGTAAGTCTCAGCATAAGACTTAGCCGTCACTTGTAGTTTATAGCCGTCACGAATGTTAAGCTCGGGCGAGATGAGCCATTTGTCGGCCTGTGCACCTTGAGGCGAGAAGAACACAATCTCCTTTGCTCCTGTCGGAGGTGCCATTGCCTTGTCGGTAGGCAACATGGGCGGTGTCGTGGTTGACGGGTTGAACACAATCGGGGCAAGAGCCTTAGGATTGTTTGCTGTTCCCGAGCCCGGGAAGCTGATAATGGTGTTGTTTAGCGAGATGGGATAGACCGGCATCTGGTCGTTATCAATGCTCTTCCACGGGCCGAAAGTACCGGTGGCAAAATCGTCATACGACTCAAAGCTGTCGCTGAAGGCAAAATCCTGGTTCCACCGCAGGGCCACATTACCCGTACCGTCTGCATTCTCTTTCACGTCAGCTGAGATATTGAACGGGTCGCGCACCTTGTCGGTGAGCTGAATGTTGAAGTTTGCATCAGCCTTCACCTCATAGGTATGCTCGAAACTATTGAAAGCACCTTCCTCTATGTTGACAAGATAAGTGCCAAAGGGCAGCGATGGTATCTCCACCTTTCCATCGGCGACAGTGAGGGTATAGCCCTGTCCCGTGGCTTGATTGGTGATATTGACAGACTGTCCATTAGCGCTGAGCTTACTGTCAGCACTGACGTTGAAAGTTACCTTGGCATTGTCTTTCGGGATGTCGACAGGGATGGTAGAAGTCTCGCTAAGTGTGTCAACATACACGGCCTGAACGCCCACCGTGTGGCTGCCAGTGGCTACATCGGCCAGTGTGTAGGAGTAGTCGGAAGTGGTTCCTACCAGATTGCCGTCGAGGAAGACTTTGAACTTTTCGTTGGGATTACGCGGCGAGCGGCGTGCTACCCTGCGCGAAGGGGCTTTCGCACTGGCTTGTAGGTCGGCCTGCCCCACACTGACATCGTCAATCATCAGCATGAAGGAACGCAGGGAACTATAGTCACCGATGTAGCGGATGGCAAACTTCACCGGCTTGCCTTCGTAGGCGGCAAGACTGTATTGCATTTTATGCCATTGCTTGTAGTCTACTTGCTCGTAGTTGCCTTCATCAAGGCGCGTGAAGTCTTGCTGAGTGGGATTGTCGGTCTTCGTGGTGATGTACACTTGAAAACGCTCAGGGTAGGCATCGGCAGCCTTGGCATAGAAGGTCAGCACGTTGTCGGTACCAGGAGTGAAGGCTGGCGAGATGAGCCAGTCGTCGTTGGCATTACCGGAACTGGTGCGAATGAAACCGACATATTGCTTGCCGCTCCTCGGCCTGAGCACGGGATAAGAATACCACCAGGTGGGAGTGACAGCGAGAGGATTTATGATTTGTGCATATTCCAGGGCACCGCGGTTAGGATAGTCACCCTCAAGGGCGGCGGCTGCCTGCTGGTCGGCATCAATGCCTGTCCAGGCTCCGAACTTGACGGAGAAAGCATCGTAGCTTTCGAAGTCGTCGGAGAACACCGGCGCCTGAGTGTTCCAAGTGACAGCGATGTCGTTGCGTCCGGTCATCACGTCGTGACTGACCTTAGCATCAAGCGCATAAGGCTTCGTCACAAGCTCGCTGAGAGTTACGCTCACCGTGGTGTCGCTGTTGACGGTGAAGGTCTTCTCGGCTGTCTGGTAGCCACTGCGGCTGACGGTAAGCTTGTGCGGACCGGCATATACCTTCACGCTGCATTTGCCATTGCCATCGAGCGTAAGGGTGCCATAGCCAACGGCATAGTCGGTTTGGACGAGCCCGACAGTCTGCCCACTGAGGTTTTCCTTGGTTGTCGTCGTCACTGCAATGGTGAGCTTCTTGTCACGGGTCTGTGCCTGTAAGGACAAGCCACAAAGCATGAGTACAAGGAGGAAGTATAGTTTTTTCATCAATAGTAAGTTGTTTGTCAGAGTTCCGACTTATGAGTCGCCGGCCCTGCACTATATATAATAAGGTATAGGCTTGAAGCCAATCAGGGCGTACTTCAGAAAAGCACGCCCTGACGTTTTCCAGCATGGAGGCGGAAATGCTCTCGGGAAGCTGACTCCCTTGGAGCCCGACCTTATGCCAGATGCATGTTACTTACGGGCGTAACGGAAAGTCTTCACCTTGCTGCCTTCCTTAGCCTTCACAACATAAAGGCCCTTATGCAGCGAACCCAGCACCTGAGCTGCCTTACCGGAAGCGACGAGAGTACCATCAACACTGTAAACCGTCACATCGGAGTCGGCACCTACGGTCTTCACGCTTTCGATACCGGTCGTGGCAGTGGCAAGTCCCTCGAAGAGGAAGTGGTCATAGAAGGCTTCCATGACATCCTCGGCAGAAGTATGGTGAATGGCCACATAGATGGTCTTGCCGGCGTACTTGGAGAGGTCGAAGGAGTACTGCTTCCACTCATTGGCGCCCAAGTAAGGAATCTCCTCCTCAGGGAGCAGCTTCTCCGTGAACGATGAGGTAGAAGCATTGTCAGTGGTGCTCACGAGCACGGAAATCTTATTCTTTCCGGCAGGAAGCACACTGTTGGTCTGCTCCAAGTTGCGGGCATAGAACGAGAAGGAGGCGTTGGAACCCACTTTCAAGGCCTTGCTCACCAGCCAGTCGTTGCCTGTACCCGAGACAGGAGTACCGGTGAGAAGTGCACCTGTGCCGTCGTAAGCCGTGGCATTAGGATTGTTGAGCCACACCTGCGTGAAGGCGTACTTCGACCCGTCATTTTCAGCCTCGCTGAGATAATAAGTGAATTTCTCGTTGGCTGTATTGTCAACATCGAACATAGTGAAGTCATTCTTCCAGCTGTAGTCCAGCGAATTATTCTCAAATCCGTAGTAGAGCTGGTCCTGACGCAGAGCCTCACCGCTGACATCGAAGGTTGTACTATAGCCGCCCTCGAAGTTGACGGTCATCTTGTCTGCCACCTTTGCGGCCGTCTCGTTCGCATTGAACTGGATGCTGAATGCCTTGCTGGCACCCACGGCAATCACGTCGCCGGCTGCGAGTGTGGTCGTGAAGTTAGGCGTAGCAAAGCTCACCGAGGCCACCTTGAGCTCCTTGGCACCCTTGTTGAGCAGGGTGAGCGTGTTGCCCGAGTTGTTGGCCTTGTTGTAGTTGACGATACCTGCGTTCCAACCGGATTTGTTGAACTCGGCTTTGAGTTCCTGGGCCTCGCTCACTACGAAGTGAGCCACTGAGGTACCACCGTCGCGGTTGTAGTCAGCAAACGACTGGTGCACCCAACGGAACTGCACTGTCTGACCGGCATAAGCACTGAGGTCGATGTCCTCTGTCTTCCAGTAGCTTGCATCATCTCCCTTCTCCGAAATGTAGCTCAACGTGGTCCAGTCGCTGCCATTGGCACTTACCTCGAAGCTGCAAGCACTGATGCCGTTGTTGGGCGAAACATTCTTCTTGGCCTTGGCGCCCGTAGCATCGACAGTAGCATCGCTGGGATGGACGTTGGTCCAGACGAAGGAAGCCTTCATATTCTTGTCTGCCGGGAGGCGGAACTGCTGTGTGGTGACGGTGGTGTGCTCGTTGGGTGCAGCCATATAGGCCGACATAAGCACATTACTCTTCACGTTGCCAAATTCGTAGGGATAGTAATCGTTCACGCTCCACTTGCGGTTGTAAGAAGCGGCTGCCTCAACAGTCCAGCCGTTAGGAATACTGCCCTTCGTGAAGTTCTCCTCATAAGGATAGTTCGTGACCGAAGCGTCGGCCTGAGTAGTAAAGGTCCATACAGGTACATTGGTGGCGTCGCCCTTGTCGTTGTAGGGCACTACCTTCCAGTTGTAGGTGGTACCGTAACCGGCTGCGGCAAGGGTATAAGAGGTCACATCCTTCACGTCGAGCCCATTGACAAGATTGCTGGCGGCATCGTCGCTGCCTACATAAAGCTTATAGCCTTTTGCGAAGAGCACAGGCTCCCACTTGAACTCGATGTTCTTCGGCAACAGTTCCGTGGCCTTGTTCTTGGGTGCAACAAGCGTCGGAGCGAGTGGAGCCTGGTCGGCGCCATAGACGTTAGGAAGCAGCACGCGGTCGACATAGATGTCGGCAAACTCGCCTGCGCCCTCTTCGGAATCATACTCCACGGCGGTATCAACGAATCTCACATAAGAGCTGTCGGTACCCTGTCCGAGGTCCACAGTCTGCTCGGCATAGTTGTCCATGCCGCCATTGTTGGCGTTGTATTTCCATTTGGTTGTCCAGTTCTTGCCGTTGTCATACGACACGTCCACACGGAAGTCATTGGTCTGGTAGGTTCCACCGTCCTCGCTTGTGAACACATTAATATAGGTGAACGTCAGCTTGCCACCCTTTGTGAGATCGAGCCTCGGTGATACCAGATAAGCATCGTCGTAGCTGGCCGAGCCATAGGCCGAACCGTCGCCCTCAAGAGCCTTGACGGTCCTGTTCCATCCGCTGTTCTTCCATCCGGCAGGCGGGAAACTGTTGTTGAACGATTCGAGCATGTAGCCCTCCGGCACAGCCTCCTTGGTGGCGGTGAGATGAATCGTCACGTCGCCGCCCGTGGTATGAATCACGGCATTAGCATCGACGGGCGATGTGAGCGAGGCCGTGTAGGCAAGCTGGAACTTAGTGCTCTCAAACTGTTTCAGATTCACCGAGCTGTAGTCCCACGGCGTGGATACTCCGGCAGGCAGGTCAAGACCGGTCACCTTCAGACCGTCGAGACCGTCGTTCTTCAGAGTGAACTGTGTGGTATAGAACTTTTCGCCGATGTACATCTTCGGGAACTTGTAGCTGTTGTTGTCGATGGAGGCCGACGGAGCTGTGTAAGGAGTGAACTGCTTCACACTCACGTTGTCCAAATAGGCTATGTTCCCATATTTGGTATACATCTTATAGACAAAAGCCAGCTTCACCTTCTTGCCTTTCCACGCACTCAGGTCCACTTGTGAGGTATAGGGGTCCCATGTTGTGATGGGATAGACAAGCACTCCGCTCTTGGCAAGCAGATTCTTGTCCTGTACGGAGAACACCGTCGTGGTGTCGGTAGAACCGGAGACTATAACGCGCACCTGAAGGTCGTATTTCGAGGTCTCCTGTGCGTTGGTGGGACCCACCTTCCAAGTGAACTTCAGCTGGTAGGTGTCATTAAGATCGAGCTCCGGCGTAATGAGCTTCTCCTCTCTGGGCCCGAAGGCATTGTTCTTGTCGCCACTCCAAGTAGGGCCGTCGCAAGCCGCGCAGTTGGTGCTTCCGGCCAATGCTCCCTTCTTGCTGTAGTAGTTGTGCCACTTGAAGTCAAGGGCATCACCCTTGTAATCGCCTTCTGTGGTCCATCCGCTGCCTTTCGCTACAGGCAGCGAGCTGAGCTCGGTGCTGCCCGTCTCGAAGTCCTCGTCGAGCAACGTCTGAGCTTTAGTCGGCATCGTCCCAAGGAGAGCGAACAAAGCCAATGATAGGTAAATTTTCTTCATACTGATACTATTTTCTATATTAATGAAAAATTTTAATTTCTTGCTTTCGGGCTAAATTCTCTTACGATTTGCAAAGATACACAAAAGAAGCGAAACGATTACTTAAAACTTATATTTTTTATTAACTTCTTTTTTGTTCATATTCATTCTTCCTGTCACCTCCGTTCTTTCTGAGTTGTAACGTCTCTATGTAAAACCCTATGGTACCCGGACCCAAGAGTGGCGCACTCCCGACTTCGTCAATGCGTCACCCTAAATTATAATGAATGATGCTCTTAATATTCTCATATAGGTAAGGGTTGACAGACATTCATGTTATTTTTGACCAAAACCAGCAAAACCCTTGCTGTGATGCAATGGCTGCGCCCTTTGTTGCTTCTCTGTCGTCGGCATGCTTCGAAGCAAGCTTCGGCAAGCCGACAACAGAGAAGCAACAGCCTTCGTGCCTAAGGCTTGCATCACAGCAAGAAAAACCGTAAAAACAGGCTAACGCGGTGAAAATTAGGAGAGTCACCACGTCAGCCTGTTTTCGAGGTTTTTCTTTGTGTCAGCGACAAGATCCACCCCTGGAG
>Ga0256406_1006579_pt1 | contig 11573 bp, 8 predicted proteins | sample RumenRJG_03DNA_FD_185986 | JGI IMG/M metagenome (GOLD analysis project Ga0256406, IMG submission 185986) | Bovine rumen microbial communities from Lethbridge, Alberta, Canada - RJG_03 | ecosystem: Host-associated > Mammals > Digestive system > Stomach > Rumen | place: Canada: Alberta | collected...
GGCGCAGCTGGCCGAACCCTTCTTCGACGCGGATGCCGAGGCCGGCATGCGCGAGCGCTTCGATGGCGTCCAGCTCTTCGGCGGTGAAGGCGCTGCCATCCGCCTTCTGCAGGCGGAAGACGGTGCCCTCTGCCAGAGCCAGCGCATCGGGGCGCTTCATGCCCCAGCTGCTGTTGAAGCCGGAGAGCGCTTGCTGTGCGCCATGGATGTCCGAGATGGTGAAGCTTTGATCTGGCAGCTTCGCTTCGAGCGGCTGCACGACATAGGCTTGCAGGGCGCGCGCAGCGTCGATCGTCATGCCGTCCGTCACGAGCGGCGTTTCGAGGCGCAGGCAGATGCTGGTTGCGCCGTCGATGGCTGGCCGCGTGCTGGCCGTTCGCGTCACGGTGATGCGGCATCTGCCGTACTGCGTCTGATGCGAGCGCCCGATTCGGCAGGGGAAGGAGGACGGCAGGCTCTCGCGCAAGGCGTCCAAGAGCTTGTCTGGCCCGTGGATTTCGCCGAGGAAGACTTGTCCGGCGTCAAGGGATTCGTAGTTGAAGATACCGCCGTCCATGCTGCGGCCGGCCAGACGGTTCTTGCCGTCCTGGTCGTCTCGGCCGCCTCTCGCGATATGCATGCGGATGTGGTGGCGGACGGAGGGCTCTGCGATGCTCGGCGTCCCATCGGCTCCCTCAGCGGGGAGGACGACGCCAAGCCCTTTCTTGCTCTTGAAGCCTTTCTTGTGCGCAGGGTCCGGGTCGATGCCGGAGAGCAGGTCGGCGTACTCCGTCTTGTCCTTGGACTGCTGCAAGGAACGTGGCAGGAAATACGTCCGCATCCCATCGACTGCCGGACGCGCGGGCAGGAAGCGCAGCGCGCCGAAGAAGAAGTCTTCGAACGCAGGGCTTTCCGCCGCATGTTCCGGCTGTTCCAGCCATTTCTTGACCAGGATGCCGCGCAGGACGCCGCCGCTGATTTCTTTTTCCGTGACCGTCAGCAGGTTGCTGCGGTTCGCGGTCAGGATGACGGGAGCCTGTGTCTCGATCTTGACTTGCAGATACGTTCCCATCGCGCTCACCTCCTCTTCTTTTTCTTGCTCTTCTGCTTGCCCTGCGCGGCCTGCTGCTTGGCGAGGAACTTCGCGCGCTTGGCATCTTTGTCTTCTTTCGCGGCTTCCTTGGCGGCTTCGCTCTTCTGCCCTTCGGGGGTGGCTAGCTGCATCGCTTGCTGCTTTGCACGCTTCCAGTTTTCCTGTTGCGATTTCGGTGGCAGCAGCTTGCAGCGGACGCTGCCGAAGCCGCGCCAGCGGTGGCTGCCGGCACGTCGGAGGTTTTCGACCGCCCAGGCGAGCGCCTGCCAGTGCTTTTGCGTGCCGTTCTGGATGGCGATATCGCTTGTGAAGGACAGATTCTGGCCATTTCCCATGGTTGGTAGCAGCACGCGGATGGTGCGCAGGGTCGCGTCGTCGGCGCGGCCGTCTTCATCGAGTGCGGTCTGCATCCGCAGGCCCGTGTAGGCAGCAAGCACGTCCTCGGGACGGATGGCTCCATCGTAGGCGGCGAAGATCGCCCGCCAGTCCTCGGCGATCGCTGCATCGTCTGGCAGGTGCAGGTCATCGACGACGAGCTGCACGTTGCCGCCATCGTGGTGGAACAATGCTTCGACGGTGCTGCGCGTTGCGAATTGCTCCGCTGCATCCGAGGCTTCGCCCATTTCCACGACCTCGATGGCGCTCTCGTAGAGCAAGCCGCGCAAGCGGCGTGCTGGGAAATATGGCAGGCCGAGCTCGTCATGGACGACATCGGCATCCACGTTCACATCTGCCGCGCCCGAGGCCAGATGTAGCGGCGATTCCAGCGTCACGGTGATGGTTCCAACTTCAGTCGTCATCTGCTGCCACCTCCTCTGCTGTTTCTGCTTCGTCTGGCGTATTCATGGTGAAGTCCAGCATTTCGACGGCGTCCACATAGGGCGTCACTTCTCCCTTGCCGTCGGGGCTTGGCTGCCAGAGGGATTTTTGGAAGCCCTCCCAGCCAGCGACCTCCGGCAGATGCATGCGGAGATGATCCAGCTGTTCGAGGAACGCTTTTTCGGCATGGACGTCATGCGCCAGGACGAATCGCATTTCTTTCAGCTTGCCCTGCGGGATGCCGCCTTCCCTGCCTTTTTCCATTCCTTTGCGGAGCTTCTGGATGCATTCCAGCAAGTGATCGACATGGAAGAAGTTGTCTTTGGCTGGCGCGTCCTCTGACTGCGCTACGAGGTAGGGGCCGAAGTGCAGCGAGCCGCGCATGGCTCCATATTCTTGCGCGCGAATCTCCGCGAGTTCTGGCTCCTGCTCGCCATGCAGGACGGCGAAGTCCAGCCAGCAGGCGTCTGGCGTATTGCCATCCGCATCCGGCACGCCGCGCGATTTCTTCTTTGCTTCGGAGCACAGCTGCTCTGCCAGCTCGTAGCCACGGAAGAATGGATATTTCTCGGGGATGATCGCGATGCCGGCGCAGCTGTAGATGGGCATCATGCTCGGATCCTTCGGATGCAGCAGCGCCTCCATGTAGAACTTCGTCGCTTCGAGTGCGATCTTCGCCGTGCAGACAAAGGCGACATCGTCGCCGCCGAGGATCAGCGGACGGATGGGGAGATGCGTGCCATCGAGGAAGAGGTCTCCTGAGGATTGCCACGCCTCATAGCGATCGGCGATATATTTCACCAGTTCCCGAAACGCCTGCTTCGTGCTTTCCTGTACGGATTTTGCCGTCTGGTTATACTTTCCCCATGTCGTGCAGCCTTGGAACTTGATGCCCATCTTGTTGCCGTCGATGTGTACGACGGCGATGTAGCTCTCGCCCTCTTTCTGCCCGAGCTGCTCGAATTCCATCGGGAATTCGTAGAAGATGTTTTCCTTCTGGAAGAACCGGTGCTGGATGATGCTGTTGGTTTCCTTGGCAGCGGCCGCCTTGGCGTAGACTTCCTGCGAGAAAAACTGCGGTGCGCCATCTGGGTCGATCATGCCATCGGCATCGTAATGCGTGGCTGGCTCCCCGTTCACGGGGCAGGTCAGCGTGAGGCCGGTGTAGGGCGGGCTGACGACGGGATAGACCGTGTCCTGATTCTCATGCAGGGCTTTGAACAGCACTTCGATGCCGTGGTCGTATCCGCCACGTTTAAAGAAGTCCTCGTCTAGGATGACATCATGGATGACAGCGCCCGTCTTGAGGCCGGGATAGCGGCACAGCACCGTCTTCGTGAACGTATGGATGACATCTTTCAGGAGCGACTGGTCGTCTTCGGTCGCGAGCTCCGGCCGGAACAGCAAGATGATCTTGCCGCCGCCAATCTGCGCGACGATGAAGTCATCGCCGTCCTCGAAATGGTCATACGTTTCGTGTTCTTGGAGCTTGGTCCATGCATCGCGCCATTCCGCCATGGTGCCGGTCTTTTTCAGCCTGCCTTTCTGCACCATCTCGTCCAGGACGCCGCACATCACGTCGCGGAACAGGTTCGCCGTGTTGTGCGACGCGCCGATGTGCGTGCTGAGCTTGCTGCCGGAGAAGATGTAGCGCTGCACGGAACGGATATCGCAGAGGATGGCCCATGCATGCTGTTTCTGTCCTTCCAAATGACTCCCTCCTTTTGCTGCGCGGCTGTTGCCGCCAGGTGTCATGGTTCGATGAGATCGAGAGTTTCCTCGATGGTGTCCGCGATGTCCTGCTGCCCTTCGATCATGCCGCTGTCGGCATTGGCATGCGCGAACTGGTTCCGCAGGTCGGAGACGAACATCTCGTAGCGCTCGACGAAGTCCAGCAGTCGCTCTTTCGGGAGCGTGGTTTCCAGCAGGCCATGGTCGAGCAGGTAGGAGAAGATGTCACGCCGCCACTGCGGCTTGTCTTCGTTATGGCCAACCTCTTCTTCCGTGTCGGCTTCCGGCAACGTGAAGAACGTGCCAGTCTTGTCTTTTGTCAGGGCGCCCATCGCCTTGACGATGATGGCTTCCGTCGTCCGTTCCTTCTGTGCCCGCTTGTAGAGATAGTTGTGGAACGATGAATTATCTGGCTTCGTCCAGTACATCAGCTGGCGGATGGGATCGTCCTGCGGCAGGTCCTGCACATCCGAGGAGAACCAGTAGGGATCGCAGTGCTGGCAGAACTCCTTGACGTGTGCGAGGAACGCTTCCAACTTCGGATTGCGGCCTTCGACGAAGCTCTGCAGCTGCTCCAGATCGCCTTTCTGGAACAGCGGGACGAGGCTCTGATACGTCATGGGATGGTTGCTGCCGGAGGTGACGGCACCCGCATAGAACGGCTGGTAGTTGCGGAACAGGTAGATGGCCCAGCTCGACCACAGTTTGCCATTCTTCCGGCATTCCTTCTCGATGGCGGCGTCGCGGATGGTCAGCAAGTGGCTGTCGATGAGATACGGCGGCATCCATTCCGTGTAGAATGTGACGGCCTGCTGCAGCAATCCTTTCCGCAGGCACCAGCGGATGATGCCTGCGGGCGTCCGCTGGCTTTTGCCTGCGAAAAGCGGCGCGTATTCCCGCTTGATCCGTGGCAGCAGCTTGCTGAAGAACCGTTCCTGTGCGCGGACGTCTCCTGCGGACTGGATGGATGCTTCGTATGCGCGCAGTGCTTCGCCGAGGCGCTGCAGCGATGCCTTTGTGACCTCGTAATTCCCGCAAACGCGCAAGGTCTCGGCCAGGGCTTCCATCGCGTCGAGCAAGCTGCGCAGGCGCTCGGGAGGCTCTGCACTGCCGAAATAGCGCTGGAGCTGTCGCACGCTGCCAAAGGAGACGAATTCCTCTGCGCCGCCGATCAGTGTGAAGTCGCTCATCAGCTCCGATGCATCCTCCACCATCTTCGGCGTGCTGTAGAGGTTGGCATAGAGGACTTCGCCAATCTGGAAGCCGGAGTAGCGCAGAATCTGGATGAGCGGCAGCATCATCATGGACGCATGGCGGAAGCCGCCGGTGATGTCTACATGGATGCGGATGTCGTCCTCCGGGCAGGCTTCCTGCTCATCAGCGAGCCGGTCGTACATCTCTGGAATGCTCTCGATGGCATCGGAAAGCAGGTTGCCCCGGAGCGGTACGGCCTCCATCGGCACGTCGCGAAACATCTCGCGGAAGCGCTCCCACTGGCCGTTTTCCCGCATGTTCGGCGTGACGAAAGCAAATGCCTTGTCAAGCCGCGCGCCTTCTGCTGCGAGCTTCCACTCCAGATAGCGCAGGCAGCTTTCGTTCGTCTGCCGCGTCTCCGCATGGAATGCGCCCGTGGCATCCGTGAAATCATTCGGAGGCCGGTCCTCGCTGCCGAACAGGCTGAGGACGAAAATGGCGATGTTCTTCATGCGCTCACCTCACGAACGATAGTGGAACAGGGTGTTGTAAATCCGAAAGACCTTATTATGAATCTTGCCACGGTGTTCGCGCCAAGTGCGCTCACCCATATGGAGCTTTTCAGCCATCCGGACATCCAGCTTCCCTTGCTGGTTGTACAGTTCTTTGTTCTCGCGGAAAAAGATGAGGAAGATGTGCTTTTCCCGTTCCTCGGCATCTTCATCCTTCATTTCCAAACGGATGAAGCCGTTGGTCCAGAAGCCGCGCAACTCTTTCGGTGCATTCTTTCCATCCATCTGTGCTTTCCGATAGCTGACGTCCAACAAGGGATCCAGCATCTCGAAGATACGATCGTCTGTGTTCTTCCAAGCAAAGATCGCTGCTTCCGCCTGTGCGCTGTTCTGTGCAGCACTTTCATCCTCATCGCCTGATGGTGGTGCATCCAGGTTGATGGTATGACGCCTGTCGTAGACGTCTTTGTCAAATGCTTCCAGCTCGCTTTCGTCATAGCCGAGGCTTTCCAAAAATGCATGCACCTTTTTGAGGTTCTTCATGTTTCGAATCTTGCGCAATTCTTCCGTGATTTGCTTCGATTCCATGCCAGCGTCCGACGCAATCTGACGGAGCGATTGCCGGATATAGGCGTTGCTGGCTTTTGTTTCTTGTGGAGATTCCTCTTTCAGCTGGCTCGCTAGGGCACCCTTGCGCTTCTTGTTGAACCTGCGCTGAAAGGCTGGCACAAATTCCTTGGTCTTCCCCTGTTCGTAGTTGTTCAGAGTCTCAGAGAACGCATCCTGGAAAAACCAGTTGTAATCCTCGAAGTCGCCGCGGCTTTTCCTGCATTCCTGGACCACCCAGTGGTTCAGCAGGTACGCCAGCCGATTCGTGTAATCTGCCCGCTTTTTGGCTGCGTCGCGCGCATCTGAAGATGGTTCGGCAGCGATGAGCCGCGCCAGCGACTCGGCTTCCTGCTGCCATGCTTCCTTTTCTGCCATATTTCGCACCTTCTTCCGGATCAGCCGATCATGAGCTTCAGGAAGTTATCCATGCTCTTTTTCTGCCCCGAAGCAGCGTTGCTGACCATCGTGTTGATGTAGAACAGGCTCGTGATGTCGATGATGTCGGACGTGGCGGGTGTCTCTTTTTCGCCTTTGTAAAACTGCGCGTAAATCATGCGCTCCACATCCACATCCACGCCTGCTTTTGCTGCGTAGGCCATCGCGATGAACATTCCGAGCGTGTAGCACTTCATGCCGTAGGTCATGTCCGCATAGATGCGATCCCCGTCCTGCAAGCAATCCGCGATCGCGCGGAAAAACTCACTGAACGTCAGGGAGTCCTGAATCTCGCGCTCCGTCTTGACGTCCGGCTCCTTCACTTCTTGGATCTGGTACGTGACCTTGTGCGCTTCGAGAATGCGCTGGAGTTCCGGCTTCAGGTGCTGCTCGTAGTTTTCCCTCGGAACGTCCGTGTCCGTGATGCCCGTGAGTACGAGCACGTCATCCCCTTCTTCGAGATTGGCATCCATCAGGTAGGAGATCGGCGCGAAGAACTTCTTGTCGCCGAGGTCGAAATCCCGGCTCTGGAAGACCGGAGCCTGTTCCTCTTTCTTCATCTTGATCGTCGAAATAAAAACTTTTCGCATTTCATATTCCTCCTATGCTTGTCCCGATGGAAGCTGCGACACGACGCTGTCATGCTTGATTAGTTCGATATGAAGCTGTCAGAATCCTGTCGATTCCATCGGATTCCCATTTGGGTTCCTGATAGATAAAACCGCGCCTGCGTCATGGTTTTGGCAGAAATGCGAAAATTTTTCAGGGAGTTTTTTGGCGTGACTGGAAACGTCGATAACCTGAGAGGATATGATTAATAAATATATATATAACTGTTGATTTATTTATTCATCCATGCTACCATTGTTTCATAAAGTTATATAACCAAGTAACCAGAAAGATGGTGGAAAAATGGCGGTCAGAAAAAGAACCACCTTGTTCACGACCTTGTCAAAGGATAGTGCCGAGCAACTCGATACGCTTGCAAGCAGAACGGGAAAGCCGAAGACGCGCGTGCTCGATGAAGCTGTGGAGACACTGTACAAGAAGAAGGAAGGCGAAGATATGAGGCAGCACCAGGGCACGGTGATTACCATCGCTACGAACAAAGGTGGCGCTGGAAAGACGACGAGCACGGCGGCGATTGCTGACATCCTCGCCCGTCGGGAGCATCGGGTGCTCTTGATTGACGCCGATCCGCAGGGGAATCTTTCCAAGCGTTTCGGATTCGCGCCGAATGCGTTCGCAGAGAATTATCTCGGCGAGCTCATCCAAGACCGCATGGATCATCGCGAAGCGCATCGCGACATCGCGTATTATATCAACAAGTCTTCAGAGCACCCGCGCATCGACATCATCGTCTCCAACCTCCGGCTGGATGGTGACTACAGCGTCATGAATGCGGAAAACATCAAAGGTACGACGGTCTTCCGTACCATCATCGAAGACGTGCGCAAGCTTGATGCGTATGACTATATTCTCGTCGATACGCGCCCGTCGCTCAACAACGAGGTCGGTGCCGTGCTCGTGGCTTCGGATTATGTCATGATTCCCGTCGAGCCGACGGAGGATGCCATCTTCGGCGCGGATGCGACGATCAAGTTTATGGCGACGTGCCGCCGCATGAATCCAGACTTGAAGCTCCTCGGACTCTTTATGACGAAGGTCTACGACCGCAACAAGAGCTTCCGCGAGGCCGCGCCGGTCATTCGAGAAAGCTGGGCGGACAGCGTTTTCAAAACGCTCATCCCGCGCAGCCAGGACGCGGACAACGCCGGCAACGAGGGCAAGCCGGTCACGACGATGTTTGCCAACAAGAAGCTCGCAAAGAAGTATGAGCAGTTAGTCGATGAGGCGGTGAAGCGAATCCATGCTTAAAAATTTTCATGCGACGCGCGTCGATGCGCGCCCAGAAGACATCCAAGAGCCCGTCGGTGTCTCCGAGCGTTTCAAGAATCTGGTCGAAGAAAAGATTGCCGAGCATCATGAGGCCGAACAGGAACCAACTGCGGATGCTGCTCCAAAAGAAGATATTGGCGTGGTGTTGGAACGAACAGCTGGAACGGTGGGCGAATACAAGGTCATCCCCTGCGATATGCTCTCCCCGACGCCGGATGAATGGAATCAGTTCACGCCGATCAGTGAAGAAAAGAAAGTCTTGATGGCCGACAGCATCCACCGCACCGGCCTCCAGCAGCCAATCGTCGTGCGCGAGATGGATGCAACGCCAAGCGGCTATCAAGTGCTCGCCGGCAATACGCGCACAGAGATTTATCGCCTGCTTTACGAAATCACGCAGGACGAGCGCTATCTTTCCATCCCCGCCATCGTCTACCAATATGGTGTCATCGACGATGACAAAGCGCGCGAAATCGTCACAGACACGAACTATGTGCAGCGCGCCGAGCTCTCGAAGAAAGATCGTGCGTTTGCCGTGCACGAAAAAATGACGCTCCTGCGCAAGCAGCACATCCAGTTCCCTCTGGATCGCGTGGCGGAAGCATTGAAGATGGGGCGCACGAGCGTTTACAAATGGGAGCGCATTTCAAATCTCATTCCGGGTCTGTTCGACCTGTATGATAAAGATCAAATTGATGCGAATGCAGCGGCGAGGCTTGGAACATTTTCGCACGATGTCCAGAAAGAACTCCTGAAAGAAAAATCTCTGCTGAGTAATGAAACCATCCGTCAAATTCCCGCGAAGACCATCGAAAAAAATGTCGTTGAAACTTTCCGTGGAGTGATTGCACGCGCAACAGAACCAGAGAATCATTCCATAGTATCGGTGAAATGGCACGTCAAAAAATCAGAGGAAGGGTATCGCATCATCGCGGATGGAGTGAATGATGAAAGTGTGCAGCCGTTTGTAGTTCTCCTGCCACCAGATAAGATCAAGCGTTTCCAGAAAGCATACGCATCGTTTATTCTTCATCCAGAAGAGTGAATTTACTTTCGTATACTAAAGGAGTTCACGTAGTGAATTTCTTTACCTGACTAAAGGAGTTTCACGATGAAACTCCTTTAGTTTGTGAAAGTATTTCGCCGTTGCGTCACCAAAAGAACGCGGCCACTTCGCATTTCGTATGCGAGGCGGCCGCGTCTTTTTGGTGACGGATGGCTGCATTATGCGTGGCGCACGCCTGCGATGAGGAAGCGGCGCTGCGTGTCGATGTGGTAGTTGCGCACCCAGTCGAGATCGCTGCGCCATTTTGCAACGGCGATTTTTCGATTTGATTGCTTGTAGTGGCTGTTGATGAAGAATTGGATGTGTTCCATGACGCAGCTCTTTGATGCAATCTCGCGATCCATGATGTTCGCCAGCACGCGACGGCGCTCTCGTTCGGTCAAGCTACCTTGTCGGACGGTGTAGCCGCACGTTCGCAGGATGGATTCGGAGGCGATTTGTCCGAATCCACGATCATGGATGTCCTGCACATCTTGGAAGAAAATCACGATTTTTCCAAGCAACGGGCCATACAAGCCAGAATGGCTCAGTAGTATTCCTCGATGTACTTGTACGCTTTCTCGAAGATGTCCGGGTCTTTGATGCTGTATTTTTGCCAGACGATTTTGCGCAGGGCGCGCTGGACTTCTTTTTGGCCGGTGGCGGTGTTCTGCCAGCCGTCGAATCGGACGAGGCGCACGATGTTGTCGATGTCGCCAACGATGCGCTCGACCATGACGGGCGTGTGCTCGGTCTTGATGCCGTTGAAAAGTTCCGTGAGCGCGGCCTTGCCCTTATCCTGTTCCTCTTTCGGCACGACTTCTTGCTCGGCGCGCGCGGCTTCGCGGGCGAGCTCGAGGAGCTGGCGCAGGAACTCGACGCTGTTGATGAGCCGCTGTTCGTGCTGCTCGCGCAATCGTTCGAGTTTTTCACCGATTTCTTGATATTTTTTGCTGTGCTTCTTGCGCAGGATGGCGATGAGCTGGATTTCGATTTTCTTCGCCGCTTTTTCGGGGTTCGGCTGCGCGATGAAGCGCTCGATCATGTCAGGGTCCATCGTGATCGCCTCGATCGTTTCGTCCGCGTCGCCGACCTCGATGTTCTCGTCGATGAGCTGCATCGTCTTCGGGCCGAGCGACGCCCAGATGAGTGCGCCGCTCTGATCCATCGGCTTCACGGATTCGTAAACGCGGCTGAGCCAGAGGTAATCGTCACGATAAGGCGTGAGCACGGGATCAGGGGAGAGGATGTTCCAGACCTTGTTCAGCACGCCATAGTCGGCGGCGAATTTATCTTTCGTCTCATTGTCCGGCAGCTTTTCCTGCGCTTCGATGAGACCTTCCCAGCCCTCTTTCGTGCGATCGACGCCATTGAAATAGGAAAGACATTTCGCGAGGAGGATCGGCAGCTGCTCTTTGATGCCCTCGATGTTTTCGATGACCTTCTTCATGCTCGCATCGTCAAAGGACAGCGCTTTCGCTGCATCGTCGAAAATGCCGATGTAGTCCACGACGAGCCCGAGCGCCTTTCCCTCGTCATAGACGCGATTGACGCGGCAGATGGCCTGGAGGAGCGTGTGGTCTTTCATGGGCTTGTCGAGGTACATGCACTGGAGGATCGGCGCGTCGAAGCCCGTCAAGAGCTTCGACGTGACGATGACGAGCTTCAGCGGTGAGGTTTTTTCGCGGAACGTATCGAGGAGCTTTTCCTCATCCGCACGCGAGCGCGCATACTTCTTGTAGCGACCGGCCTTGTCGTTATTCGTGTCCATGACAATCGTCGAAGCCTCTGGCGGCAAGAGCCGGTCGAGCTCTTCCTTGTACATCAGGCAGCACTCGCGGTCATAGACGACGATCTGTCCCTTGTAGCCGTTCGGCGCGACCTTCGTCTGGAAATGGCGCACGATATGTTCGCAGACCTTGCGGATGCGCTCGCGGTTGTACATGATCGCTTTCATGTTCACGCGGCGCGAGAGCTCGGCGCGCTGGTCGTCCGTGAGCCCTTCCGTCAAAGCATCAAATTCCGTTTCGAGCTTTTCCTTGTCGATATGGAGCTCGACCGGCACGGGCTCGAAGCGTAGCGGCAGCGTCGCGTGGTCGCGGATGCTGTCGGCGAAGCTATATTTGCTCATGTAGCCGGATGGGTCTTCCGTCGAGCCGAACGTCTTGAACGTATTGTGATCGAGCTTGTTGATCGGCGTGCCGGTCAGGCCGAAAAAGAACGCGTTCGGCAGCGCCAGGCGCATCCGCGCGCCGAG
>Ga0256406_1006580_pt1 | contig 11571 bp, 9 predicted proteins | sample RumenRJG_03DNA_FD_185986 | JGI IMG/M metagenome (GOLD analysis project Ga0256406, IMG submission 185986) | Bovine rumen microbial communities from Lethbridge, Alberta, Canada - RJG_03 | ecosystem: Host-associated > Mammals > Digestive system > Stomach > Rumen | place: Canada: Alberta | collected...
AGCTGTCTCAAACCGCATTATCTGACAAATGACTCCGGGAAATACATTACGCATGAAATCTTCTGAGCCAGTTTCGACATGCGGGAAAGACCGCCCCCTTCACCCTCACTTCGTTCGGGAGCTTCCCCCGCAGGGGGACGCGGGATAACTTCGACTTGCAGGGAATGAGACATTTGGTCTTTCAACCCGTCTATGCAAAATCCCCAATAAAAAATGCGCTGCCTCAGCAGCGCCACCTTCCCGATCACCCCGATCATCCCGACCTCCCCGAAATCTCGAAAAAGAATTTATCGGGGCATGTCGTTTTGAGGCTAATCCCGGATATCGAAGCTGTCTCAAACCGCATTATCTGACAAATGACTCCGGAAAATACGTTACGCATGAAATCTTCTGAGCCAGTTTCGACATGGGGGAAAGACCGCCCCCCTTCACCCTCACTTCGTTCGGGAGCTTCCCCCGCAGGGGGACGCGGGATAACTTCGACTTGCAGGGAATGAGACATTTGGTCTTTCAACCCGTCTATGCAAAATCCCCATAAAAAATCGGCGCTGCCTCAGCAGCGCCACCTTCCCGCAATCCGCAATCCCAAATCCGCCATCCGAAAATCGAAATTGACTCAATCCATAAACCTGATAAATGACACAGAAAATCCCCGGCTCAAAGACCGGGGAAATCCAATAGTAACAGTTACAATCCATCGGCGGAGGGACTGTGGCCTGGACATGCAGGGACGGAGCTGCCGTATACCAGAGGTGGCCGACCAGTGTCACGTCGTATGGGAACTGTTTGTTTCTGAGATTTCCTGTCTTTCGACCGGGGATTTCGTTTTTGATTTTTTGTTGCGCGCAATGGAGCTTTGAGAAAATTAATTGGATTCATCCCTCCGCCCGTTTCGATCGATACTGTACATTCGGGTTTGTGAGGAATTTCACCAGAGCTCTTTCTCGCTGCTCTGACTATATAGTACAAAAATAGAATTTTATTTTATTAGATTTTTATTAAATTTTTATAGTTATTAGTGCTTAGTTTTTAGTGGTTAGTGAAGTGGCAAAAGTGATAAGCGAAAGTGACGCCGCACCGGCGGCAGTACCTTTCCAATCACCCCGATTCCCCCGATTGTCCTGAATTTTGAAATTGACAGAACCAGGATGTGTCGATGGAGGGTTAAAGCCCGGGTATCGAACCGGACTCAGCTCATTATATGGGAAGAGCGTCGATTTTCCATCTCATTTCCCATCTTGCCTTTTGAAATGATATAATACATCTATACATACTCTTGTATTGATGAAAGGTGAATGACTATGAAAATAGAGAAATATCTGGCTGCGCCCATTCTGGCAGTATCTTTGCTGACGGGAGGCGCCGCTTATGCGGACAGTATGGTCCTGGCAGGCGGGGAAGTGCTGGATCTGGGAGAAAAAATTTCCGTGTATCCCGGGGAGCGTTCTTTCTTTGGAAGCCAGATTCACGACTGGCTTTTAAAGCCCGATGCAGCCAAAGATGTGGAACAGCTGATGAAGGATGGAGACCTTGTCTCTAAAAATGACCCGTCGGCCAAGGATTTGTCGGAAATGGCTGTTTCCATTCTGCGAAGCGGCAAAGTATACCAGGTCCGTGCCCTGGATAACGATACTTACTACCAGGGAATGGTGCTTTCCCTTCCCGTGACGGATGCAGATATGCTGAAGGTATCTCTCCTGAAGCCATCGGTACCGGTGACCGGCACTGCCGGCAAAGAAGAGGCTGCCAGTCCGGAATTGAAGAAGCCTTCCCTTGGAAAGGTGCTGAAGACCCTTCACAGCTCCATCGATATCCGTACGAAATCGGACTGGGAGGAAACGGTGACAAAAGGCGGGATCCCCTGCCGCACGGCTGATGTGCAGCTCTCCCTTGTCAAAGATGGTTTCACTATCCCCGTCTATATCAGGGGAATCATCACCAGAAAAGAAGGGGAAACGGTATATACGGTTTTCGCATCCGACCAGGCTTCAGGCAATTATTTCCAGCCGGTCCTCGCTAAAGCGCTGAAGGAAGCAAAACATGAGACGAAATAAAATCATCGCCCTGGCCCTGTCTGCCCTCCTTCTCTCCGGAGGATGCGCTTTCGCTGAAGGCACGCCTTTTTCCGAAGGTGGAAATACGGGAGCTGCCGCTGCGGTTCCTGCATCCGGCAGGACGGAAAATCTGGAGAAAAGCGCCGGCCACCATGTGTCCGATATTTCCAGAGATATTGCCAGCCAGGGAATGGAAAAGGTATCGGAACTGCCTACGGCGGAAATGTCCGGCTCCATCATGGGCCGTATCGATCTTCCGAAGAAGATGCATTACGAGCCTTTCAGTTTCCTCCCCGTTTCCATGGATCATTACGGCGGACTTCTGACCATTGAAGATAAAAAATTCACAGGCAGCGCCATTGTGGCCGGTGCTTCGTTCAAAGGAAAAGCGTCGGACGAATACTTCGGCGGCATGTTCCTTCCCCATGGCTACACCCAGGAAGCGGCGGGGAAAATGCTCCATTTCAATATGGGCCTTCTGAAAATCGAAAGCGCCCTGAATGAAATCTTCCTCAATACCATGAAGGAAGTGCGGAAAGAAACAAAGGAAACTATCCCTTACAACCTCATCATCCTGGATATGATGCACGTGGAACAGCTCCACAAGGTGAAGGATAAGCCGAAAACCTACTCCTTCTCCCTCCGTCCGGCCTTTGCAGCAGACGGATTTGCGGTGCCCCTCTTCGTGAGAGGCTTTGCCAGCAAAGTGGATGACACCTACCGGTTCCTCCTCTTCACCACCTTTGACAGCCAGAAAGACCTCTTCAGCTTCGCAGGACTGAAACTGGTAAACGAACCATTGATAGAGAAATAAAAATAAAGAGCCTCCTTGAGAGGGAATATCTTTTTTAGAGTATATTTTCAGATGAATCCTGATGTGATATAATACATGCAGGCAAAGAAATAATAAAAGCTCACAATGGGCAGGAAAAAACCACGGACCGGCATCCGTGGTTTTTTCTTTGTTTCCTTTAGGGCAGGAATACCAGGCTGGTTGCTTCTTTACTTCCTATTCAACCATTTGCAAATACAGGCGGCGATTATACTTGCCAGGATAGAAAGCAGAAAAGAAATAATAAAATCCACAACGGACACCTCCTTTCTGTTGCCAGAATGGAGGAAGCAACGGATGTATTATAACATAAAGATTACGGCTAATGTGTCTTTGTTATTTCATTCGAAAACACAAACCAATCGCTAAAAAACAGTCTGTACAAAAATCTGTACAGGCTGTTTTTTATGACCATCACATTTTCCGTAGAATCCTGAATTTCACCATTTCCATGAAATCCATATCTTTGATGCAGTTCCTTCTGGCTTCTTTCACAAGGGCTGCGGCTCTTCTCTTTTCTTCTTTTGAGAGGGGAGCGCCGGAGTATTTTGACTTAATCAGAAGTTCCGTTACTTCCGCAAGACCTGAAAGGCGGGAATCTTCCCTGAAGAGGGCCATCTGCTTTTCGTAGCTCCCCTTCGCCGGGATCCGTTCATAAGCGGCAAGGCGTTCCATATAATCGATGAGACGGTTGAAAGATTCTTTGCTTTCAGAAGCTTTGGAAATCATGCGGGAGACGGCGGAGATCCGATAGGCGAGGAAGCCGATCAGGGCCAGAATTACCAGTGGGATGAGGAGGAGACCTTTGGGAAGGGGCTTTTCGGGAGTCCTCATCTGCTGCGGGTTGAGGCGCGGCGGATTTCTCGGGGACTGCCGGGGCTGGTCCGCACCGCCTGGAGGCTGATTCTGCGGAGTCTGTCCCTTCTGAGAGTCAGGATTCATTTTCGGGCTCTTCGGGTCCGGCGGCGCATCGGGGGCGCCTTTGTCGCTTCGCTGTTTATCCGCAGGAATGGGGAAAGGATTTTCATTTCCTTCGTAGCCGGGAGTGAATTCCACAGGCCGCCAGCCGAGACCGTCCACGTAGACTTCCGCCCAGGCGTGGGCATGGCGGTCGTTTAAGGAAAGGGTATGAAGTCCGTCGGGAAGGGCAGGAGCTTCTTTGATTTCATCGGTCCCGGCAGTCATGCCCGTCACATAGCGGGCAGGGATGCCGCTTGCCCGGAGGAGCATGACTCCGGCGGAAGCGAAGTAGGTGCAGTAGCCTTTTTTATTTTCCGTGAGGAAGTAAGAAATGAAATCTTTACCCGCCGGCACGCGGCCCGGGGCGGTGGAGTAGGTGTAGTTTCGCGCGAGGAAGGCCCGGATTTCCTCTACCCGCTGCCGTTTTTCGGCCAGGGTTTTGACGGTGGAAATATTTCCAAAGGAAGAAAGACTTTCCTTCACGGAATCCGGGATTTCCAGATCATGCTTGTACACCCAGTCCCTGTAGCGGCTCTCGGCACCTGCATAGACCCGGTAGTACCCGTCGGAGATGGATTCCTGCTCCATCATGGAGAGGAGGGCGCCTGCCGGCAGGTCCCAGATATAGGTGCTGTAGGCCTTGGCCTTCGGTGAGACGGGCGAGCGGTCGTAAGTGAAGAAATGGCCGCCAAAGCTTGCATCGTAGGGGATGAGAAGGAAACGGGTCTTCTCGTACATGGCATCCAGGGCAAAATCTTTCTTTCTGGATTGCAGTGAATCCTGCCGGTCCATGTAATTTTCAAGCATCTGGGTAAGGGCGGGATTTCGCTGGATCACTTCCATGAGCCAGGCGCTCTGGTCGTACCATTCGCCCTGGTTCTGCTCGAAGAGCTGCTTCACGGAACCATAACTGTCAGCAGGAAGATCCTTCCACTGGTTATTTCCATATTCTCCGCCCACCCAGCTTCGAAGGTAGAGGCGGTAAGGCATTTCCGGTGCTTCCATATCCGCAATGATGCGGCCTGTGTAGTGGATGCCGTTTGACGTGCCCAGTTTCTGATGGCCGGCGGAACCTTTCATCATCCCTGTATAGGCATTGCCTGCATGAAATACGGGATCATAGGGGTCCACGAATTCCACGATTTTTTCCTGAAGACCGGCAAAAATCGCAGGCTGCCGGTACCGGCTTTCGGGGATGGCCAGGGCAAATACAAGGCCCAGGAGGAGGGCCGCCCCGAAAGCGGCGATTTCCGGGTGACCCGGTCCCTTCGATTTGAGGAGGGCCGGAAGGGTCATGATGTAAGCGGCGGAAAGGACGAGGCCGAAAGGCGCGGGGTTCAGCCCATAGTAGAAACTGAGGAGCAGGGTAAAGAAAGAAATAAGTCCTGCCGGCAGATTTCCTGCTTTCGAAAGAGAAGCAGAAAGGAAGAACCAGGAAATAAAGAGGCAGAGTACAAGCTTGGCAGGGATTTCGGAAACCGGCACTGCCGGCTTTGGGATGTCCATTTCCACGTCATAGGGCTCGGAAAGAGTCTGCAGGAGGGGAATGGAAGCAGAGACGGCACTCTGCGTCAGAGCAGACCTGAAAAGGACCATTCCTGCCAGAAGAATGACAAAAAGAATGGCAAGGACAGGAAACTGCTTTTTCTCATCCAGGGAGGAGAGAAGGATATTTCCCAAAAGGACGATGAGGAAAGCCATCCCTGCGAAGAGGAATTCTCCTCCTCCAAAGAAGGAGAAAAGAATAGCGGCCGTTCCGCCGGCTCCGAGAGCCGCAGTCAGGGGACGGAGAAGTGCATATTTCATCATTTTCCGCCTCCCAGAGCTTCATAAATTTCACCTTTTCCCGAGAGCATGGCCCTCGGCGCATCAGGCGCTGCGCACCAGAGGGCGGGGTGAAGGACGGGAGAGACGGGAGGATTCGGATTGCCCGTGAGGTAGACGATGGGCACATAGGGGGAAAGAGGACTTTCCCGGAGGGCCTGGTCCCTTCCTGCCTCGAGAAATCCGCGGATCGCTTCTTCCCAGTCTTCCCGTGTGCGAATCATCTGGGATACGGGACCGGCTTTCGCGGCAAAAGCAAAGCGGAAAGAGGAAGGCACCGAAAGAAGGGCAAGGCCCGCAGAGTACAGGGCATCGCCGATGATATCCCGGTATTCTTCATTTTCCTCATAGTCCGCAGCCAGCACGAACCGTTCGCTTTCCGCCGGGTAGGAATCCCGCACGAAGACTTCTTCTTTTCTGGCCGTGATTTTCCAGTTGATGAGATGAGGATTGTCGCCCGGCTTGTATTCCGTCGCTCCGAAGTATTCCACTTCATCCGATGCGGAAAGTTTCCGCAGACTTTCGAGGATTTTATGGGCACTCCCCACCTTCCTGGGAAAGACCAGGCAGCTCGTGGGAGCGGCCGTTTTCTTGAAATGGAAAAGACCAAAGGGGTCGGTCCAGGAAATAGAAGGCTTTCCCATATCGATCCGTCCGCAGTGAAGGGCGTCCTTTTCGAAATAGAACGTTATATTTCCATTTCCTTCTTCATAAGTCTCGTATGGGATGCCGTTTAAAGAAGCATCGGGAGAAGACAGAAGAAATAGAAAAGGTCCTTTGAGCGTGAGAGCCGCTTCCAGCTTTTCCCCCCGGCGCACCGATTTCGGGGCGGAAAGGGAGAGGGAAATCTTCGGCGCCAGCCGCTTTTCCAGGAAATACAGCGGAAGGGGCGTCAGGATCATCACCAGAGAAAGGAGAAAAGCCCCCTCCAGGTCATAAAGCACCATGAGAAGGATGGCTATGAAAAGAATAATCAGGTAATACAGCCGGCCCATTTAGTCCTCCTTGAGCGTCGGAAGCGGCAGGGAGGCGAGAATTTCGGAAAGCACGGAAACAGCTGTCTTTCCGGCGTAACGGGCATCGCCGGATAAGGAAATACGATGGCCCAGCGTATAGGGGGCAACGGAAGCCACATCATCGGGAGTCGCATAGGGGCGGCCTTCCATCAGGGCATGAGCCTTCGTCATGGAAGCAAGGGCCATGGTTCCGCGGGGCGATATGCCCAGGCGGATGTCCGGATGATTCCTCGTGGCTCTGGCGATATCCACCATGTACCCGTACAGGCTGTCTTCCACATGAATTTTCAAAGCTTCCTCCCGGAGAGAAAGGAGCTGGGCAGGAGAAATGACAGGCTTCAGGGCTTCTGCAGGATTTCTTGTATTTCCATTTAAAATACGGATTTCATCCTCCCTTTCCGGATAGCCCACAGTAATACGAATCATGAAACGGTCCGTCTGGGATTCCGGAAGCTCCTGGGTGCCGGAAGAACCGAAAGGATTCTGGGTGGCCATGACGATGAAAGGCTGGGGCACTGCGTAAGTCTTCCCGTCTACCGTGAGCCTTCCTTCCTGCATCACTTCCAGAAGCGCCGACTGGGTCTTCGGAGAAGCACGGTTGATTTCATCGGCCAGGAAGAAATTCGTCATAGCCGAACCTGCCACATAACGGAAAGTGCCGGAATTCTTGTCATACATGGAAAAACCGGTAATATCACTGGGCAGCACATCCGGCGTAAACTGCATCCGCTTGTAATCCAGCCCCAGCACATGAGTGAAAGCTACGGCAATCGTCGTCTTCCCCACGCCGGGAATATCATCGATTAAAATATGTCCCCCCGCCAGAATGGCACAGAGAATCCGCCTGAGCACCTCATCCTTCCCCAGCACCGCCCTCTCGGTCTCGGAAAGAATGGAATCTATGAGTTCTTTATCGTTCATGAGATGACTTCCTTTATGAAAAAATTTTATTAAGAGGTATTACTTATTATTATACTACTTAGGGGAAGAGGGCTTTGTGACAGTTGGTGCTGTTCGTGATTCGTTGTTCGTGATTCGTGATTCGTGAAGGATATGGTTTGCTGCGCAAACCAATCTTTTTATGGGGGCCTTTGGCCACCAATAGATGAATCATATTACCGGAAGTAGGGCATAAGTTCACAAAAAATCGGCGCCACATAAAGAGCGCCGCTATAAAGACACAGGAAAATGAGTCCATAAATATAATGAATTATGCTACATTAACATACTTTTGAAATTTCAATTATAAATCATCTTTACTTCTCAATGAAGCAATGTAGGATGTTAACATTTGACCAACTCGATTGCATAGACTGACAGCAGGGGCAATCTGTTCTTTTGTGAAGTAACCCATTCTGACAGTTAGAAAAAATTGTGTACAAAGTTCAGAATTTGACCCTCTTGCAAAATATAGAAATTTAATAAAATCCTTTGTTGAGCCTCTGGATTGACCTTCAGCTATGTTTGATGGAATTGATACCGCAGCTCTCCTCATTTGATCACTTAAAGCGAATTTCTCCTCAACGGGTAATTTTTTGACCAGATAGGCAGTCATTTCTGCCAAATCCATAGCTCGATTCCAAACTTCTAAATCCTGGTAGGAATGAATAGGACCGTTCATAGCAGGGCCTCCTTAAGAAATCCGCAGAGATTTATTTCCTTTATTATACTAAAATTCTTTTAACAAAACCACAGATGGTGTGGGAATATGATTATTCCCTCGCCTGTGCACAATCCCCATTTATAATCTGCGCCGCATCAGCGGCGCAACCTTCACGAATCACGAAACACGAGACACGAATCACGATTAGTTTTACCCCCTTTACAATTAATCCCAGATAAAATATAATAATACTATTAACTTAACAACACGGAAGAGTACCCAAGTGGTTGAAGGGAGCGGTCTTGAAAACCGCCAGACGCAGCGATGCGTGCGTGGGTTCGAATCCCACCTCTTCCGCCAGCAATGATTCCGCGGCTCTGCCGCGGTTTTTTTAACAGAGGATTGAAAATCATGGGCAATAAAATTCAGCTGAATTATGCGGAAATCTTCAAGAAGGCCATAGGACTGACAGCAGGGGCAGCCATTTACTCCGCAGGCCTCAACCTGTTCCTGATTCCAAACAACGTCATTGACGGAGGTGTCACAGGTATTTCCCTTCTGGTCCAGGCGCTGACAGGCATTCCATTTTCCATACTGATCGTACTTTTGAACCTTCCTTTCTTCATCATCGGTTATCGCCGTCTGGGCAAAAGGGTGACGGTCTATTCCATATATGCCATCGTCGTCCTGTCTCTCTGCTCCTCTTATCTGGAGAGCCTTCCGGCGGCGACGAATGATCCTTTCCTGTCCACCATTTTTGGCGGAATCATCATGGGCATCGGTGTGGGAATCGTCATCAAGAGCGGTGGTTCTACAGATGGTACGGAAATCGTGGCCATCATGATGTCCGGGAGAAGTTCCTTCTCCGTAGGGGATATCATCCTCTTCTTCAACCTTTTCATCCTGGGAGCTGCCGGTTTCGTTTTCAGCTGGAACAGCGCCATGTATTCCCTCATTACCTACTTCATCTGTTCCCGCATGATTGATGCGGTTTCTACAGGCCTTGATTCCTCCAAGGGCGTATTCATCGTCACCAATAATTACGATGATGTATCGGATGCGATTGTCAGCGGTATGAGGAAATCGGTGACCCGCCTCCACGGGCAGGGCGGATTCCTTCGGGATGATAAGGATATCCTCTACTGCGTGGTAACCAGACTGGAAGTGCAGAAACTGAAAGACCTGGTTCATTTCATCGATCCTTCCGCTTTTCTCTCCGTCTTCGATGTACAGGAAGTTTCGGGCGGGGTAGTCAAAGGGACGAATACGGTTCGAACTCCAAAGAAATGACAAGCTTACCTCCCCACGGAAAGGCTCGGTCATGAATGATGGCCACCCTTGCATTAGGTAAGGAAATTTAAAAATTTGAAGGAAATTGGAAATACATTCAAAACTGCATATTTTTTCTATTTCCTGTTGCAATTACTGTCATGGCAATGTAAAATAAATGTATCTTAACAAAGTCGATTCAAAGCGGAGTCCATTCGGGCTTCGCTTTTTGTGCTGTTAAGAGAAAATAGGATGTATGTGGGCATATACTATGCAAAGTTATGAATAAATAATCATTTTCTAATGAACCATGTATTGTATAAAGCAAAACCCTATAGTATCCTAAAGGTTACCAACAGCTCATTTTCCGGCCCTGGGAGAATGTGGGAGGAGAGAGGGAGTATGGCAGAGGAAACACGGCCACTCGCGCAGAAGTACGACGTCCCTCCTTCGAAAAATAAAGGGCAGGTTATTATATTTTTTTTCGAAGGGAGAGAAATCTTATGAAGAAGATTCTCGCAATCGCAGCTGTTGCTGCACTCACCGCAGGCGTATCCGCATACGCTGCCAATCCGTTTTCTGATGTGACTCCGGATGACTGGGCTTACCAGGCAGTTTCCGACCTTTCCGACCAGGGCGTCGTAGAAGGCTATCCGGACGGCACCTTCAAAGGCGAACGCAACATGACCAGATATGAACTGGCTCAGATCATCGCTCGTCTCATGGCTAAAGAAGATCAGCTGAATGCTGAACAGAGAGCAACCCTCGACAAACTGGCTGGTGAATATGCTGACGAACTCGCAAACCTGGGCGTTCGCGTATCCAACCTGGAAAAGAAAGTCGGAAACATCTCCTGGTCCGGCAACGCTCGTATGCGTTACATTGAAAGCTATAAAGCAGACTCCGGCAAATCCACCGGCACCTGGGATGGCCGTATGAGAATCCAGGCTAAAGCACAGGTCAACGACAGCACCACCGTTACCGGCTTGCTCCGTCAGAACATGCACTTCAAAGATAACGATGAAGGCGGCACCGATATGCAGAGACTGTATGTAACCCATAACTTTGGCGATAAAGTTTCCGTTGTAATGGGCAAATATGATGAATTCGCAGGCCAGACCGGTATTATGTACGATTCCGAAGTTAAAGGCGCTAAAGTCACCTATGGCGATGACGCATTCAACGTAACCGCAGGCTATGCTCGCTTTGACTGGAACGATGATTCCGAATTCGCTTATGGCCGCATCGCAGGCTCTGGCGCTAAACTGGCATACGACGTTGAATACTATAAGGGCACCTCCGACCAGGACGTAAGCCTCTGGGGCGCAGGCCTGACCTACAACTTTGCAGGCAAATTTGACGTATTCGGTGATTACTACAAGAACACCGATGCTAAAGGTGATCCTTATGCTTGGTCCGCAGGCCTGGGCTATGGCTCCATGGACTTCGCTAAACCGGGCTCCTGGAGACTGTCCGCTCAGTACGTAAAAGCTGAAGATGGCGCTTACCTCGGCTCTACCACCTTTGATACCGGCGCAGCACAGGATCTGATTTTTGATCAGTTCAATGATGAAAAGAATAAGGATAAAGTTACTTCCGCTGGTGCAGATTCCGTTCACTTCTGGGTAGTATCCGGCGATGTAACCCTCGCTAAGAACGTAGGTCTCCATGCTGAATACGCATTCGACGTAACTCCGGACGGCGGAGATGTCAAAGATCCGGATGACCTCTTCTCTGCAACCATCAACTACAGATTCTAATTGATTTCCTGATCAATGAAAAAGAAGCTCTCTTTTGAGGGCTTCTTTTTTGGCGGGAATATTGCGGACAGAACTCTTTCCAAATCATGATGGATGCCATATGGGTAGAAAGTTATCAGTTATCAGCAATATCATTAACTTAGCAGCGTATAAAATACCTCTAAATCGAAGTTCTTCTATCATATATAGGGGAAATAAGCCTTTATTCACCCTGCCAGAAGTAAATTTTATTGGTTTTGATTGGTTTTTGAGG
>Ga0256406_1006583_pt1 | contig 11566 bp, 8 predicted proteins | sample RumenRJG_03DNA_FD_185986 | JGI IMG/M metagenome (GOLD analysis project Ga0256406, IMG submission 185986) | Bovine rumen microbial communities from Lethbridge, Alberta, Canada - RJG_03 | ecosystem: Host-associated > Mammals > Digestive system > Stomach > Rumen | place: Canada: Alberta | collected...
ACAAACTCCGGCGCAAAGAAGAGATTCACATTCACCGGAACAGGTAAGATCAAGCGTCATCACGCTTATCACAGTCACATCTTGACTAAGAAGACGAAGAAGCAGAAGCGTAATCTGGATCACCAGACACTCGTGGACCGCACGAACCTCAAGCAGGTACGCGACTTGCTGAACCTCCGTTAACTTAACAGGCGTGTTAAAAGAACAACTTAGTCAAACGAATTAAAGAAGAAAAATTATGCCAAGATCAGTAAATCATGTAGCTTCCAAAGCTAAGAGAACAAGACTGCTGAAGAAGACCAAGGGTTACTACGGTGCCCGTAAGAACGTGTGGACCGTAGCCAAGAACACCTACGAGAAGGGTCTTACCTACGCTTACCGCGACCGTCGTACGAAGAAGCGCAACTTCCGCGCGCTGTGGATCCAGCGTATCAACGCTGCTGCACGCCAGTACGAGATGAGCTACTCACAGCTCATGGGCGCCCTCCACAAGGCGGGCATCGAGATCAACCGCAAGGTGCTCGCTGACCTCGCCATGAACAACGAGGAGGCTTTCAAGGCCATCGTTGAGAAGGTGAAGTAAACCGCGGACAGGTTCTGAGATTTTTAGAACAAGGAGAATTTTATATAAAGAGGATGCATCTTCAAAAGGGTGCATCCTCTTTTTCGTTTCCGATTATTTCCTGACTTCGTCACTTTTATATTGAGATCCAATGCTGCTCTTGATTATCAGACTTTTCACGCAGAGCCGCAGAGCTTATTGAGCCGCAGAGATGATACGTGTGAGAGGCTGAGATCGCTGAGAGGCCTTCGGCCTTATGAGGAGGGAGCAGAGAGACCTTCGGTCTGTGGAGAGAAAATGGAGCGTACGAGGAGATAGTGCGAGAACGGTGTTGGTTCATCTCTGTGAACTTCTCCCAAGACCGAAGGTCTCTCTGCGTGCTCTAATTCTCAGAAGCAATAACTCTGCGGCTCAATAAACTCTGCGGCTCTGCGAGAAAATCTCAGCGTGGCTCAATAAACTCCGCGGCTCAATAAACTCTGCGGCTCAATAAACTCTGCGACTCAATAAACTCTGCGGCTCTGCGAGAAGAAATCCATACGGCTTTGCAAGAGAAGAGCAACTTTCGCGGGATATTTTTCTCGCCAAGCCGCAAGGGTCGCAAAGGAGAAGCATGAATATTTTTTGCAACGACTTTCCACACTTATGCTTTTTTTGCAACGGCTTTTCACGACTCTTCACGACTGATGCTTTTTTGCAGCGGCTTTCCACGACTTTTCACGACTTATGCTCGCTATCGCTCGCTGAGCGCAGAAAGTCGTGCGTCAGTGGGGACAGCCTCGGAGAGGCTGAATTTTTCATAACCCCAGTCTAAACGAGCGAAGCGAGTGCAGACTGGGGGGTGTTGATGACAGCAAGACTGGCTGAGGACGTGCCTCGGAGGCACAATGCGCGAAGCGCGTAACAACGGGGCTCCGTCTCGCTACGCATCTAAGATGCATTCAGCCTCTCCGAGGCTGGTAGTAAGTTCACAACCATCCATCAACCGTCCCCAGTCTGCGCTCGCTTCGCTCGCTTAGACTGGGGTTATGAAAAATTCAGCCCCTCCGGGGCTGCCTCCACCGACGCACCACCCTCGCTCTCTCCTCACAAGGCCAAAGGCCGCTCAGCGATCTCAGCCTCTCACACGTATCATCTCCGCGGCTCCGCGGGAAAATATATACGACGCTGCGAGAATCGACTTGCGTCACAGCAAGGATTTTATTGGTTTTGGTCAGGAAAAGAATGCGAATGATTAAACATGGGTGACGCATTGACGAAGTCAAGGGTGCATCCTCTTTTTTTCGTTTCCGATAATTTGCATAAGAACGGGAAAAAGGGTAAATTTGCAAGCACGAAAAGTGTGCACAACTATGACATTACCTACCGAATTTGCCGACTATACACGACGGCTCATGGGTGACCCGCTCTATGCTGTCCTCGAAAAAGGCCTGCAGGAAGAGGCACCCGTGAGCGTGCGCCTCAACCCTTTCAAGACCGACGGCAAGCTGGAGGGGAGCGAGCCGGTGCCCTGGTGTCCGTGGGGCTACTGGTTAGAAGACCGCCCGGCCTTCACCTTCGACCCGCTGCTCCATGCCGGCCTCTACTATGTGCAGGAAGCCTCCTCGATGTTTGTCTGCGAGGCCGTACGACAATGCGCCGCGCAAGGACTGCTGCCCGCAGGCGCGCTCCTCGCCGCTGACCTCTGCGCCGCACCGGGCGGGAAGACGACGGCGTTGCGCTCCGTGCTGCCGGAAGGCAGCCTGCTCTTCAGCAACGAGCCGATGAAGCAACGGGCGAGCATCCTCAAGGAGAATGTCATCAAGTTCGGACATCCCGACATCATCGTGACCAACAATTATCCCTGCGACTACCGGAAGACGGGACTCGCCTTCGACCTCATCCTCACCGACGTGCCGTGCTCGGGCGAGGGGATGTTTCGCAAAGATGCGGGAGCAATAGACGAATGGAGCGTGCAGAACGTGGAGAAATGCCGACAGCTGCAACGCTCCATCGTCGAGGATATATGGCCGTGTCTCAAGCCCGGCGGCATACTTATCTATTCGACCTGTACGTTCAATGCCCATGAGGACGAGGAGAACGTACAATGGATAGCCGACAACCTCGGCGCCGACGTCATCTCCTTAGACACGCCGGCGGCCTGGAACATCACGGGTCCGCTCACGGGCTCCCAGCCCTGCTGCCGTTTTATTCCGGGGCGCACACGTGGCGAGGGACTCTTCATGGCGGTGCTCCGTAAGCACGGCGAGGCGGGCGACAAAACACGGACTTCTCAGGCGGGGGCTGGGAAAGCAAAGAAAGGCAACGGCGAGCACCGGAAGTGGCTCAACCCGTCGTTTGGAGATTTCGCCGAGACAGAAGAGAAAGGAACTATCCGCGCCCTGCCCCTCCGATGGGCGGATATATACAATAATGTGAAGAAGCAACTGCATGTCATTCATGCCGGCATAGCACTGGGCACCGTGAAAGGCAGAGACCTTGTTCCCGACGTGTCGCTGGCCCTCAGCACAGCCCTCAACCGAAAGGCTTTCCCCGAGGCCGAGCTCAGCTACGACGATGCCATCCGCTATCTGAGGAAAGAAGCCGTGACGCTCCCCGCCGATGCGCCGCGGGGCTTCACGCTCGTCACCTACCGCCAGCAACCCTTAGGCTTCGTAAAGAACATCGGCAACCGCGCCAACAACCTCTACCCACAAGAATGGAAGATCAAAAGCTCACATATCCCAACCTCAGCCTCATCGCTGCCATGTCACCCCATCGAGCCATAGGCTCCCACGGCACGCTCCCCTGGCATCTACCCGAGGATCTCGCCCACTTCAAAGCGCTCACGTGGGGTCACACCGTTCTCATGGGGCGAAAGACCTATGAGTCGTTGCCCCACGGCGCCCTCCCCGGGAGGAGAAACATTGTGCTGAGCCAGACGCTTACGAAGCTGCCTGACGGCGAGGTCTGCCGGTCGCTAAAAGAAGCCTTGGCCCTCGTGAGCAACGACGAAGAAGTGTTTGTCATGGGAGGAGCCTCTGTCTACCGTGAAGCGCTGCCTTGGGCCTTGCGAATCTTCATCACCTTGGTCGACGAGGAGCCTGAAGCTGCCGACACGTTCTTCCCGGCCTTCGACGAGAGCCAATGGCTAGAGACCAAGCATGAGCAACACCCGGGCTTCGCGTTCACGGAGTGGATAAAACAAGATTAAAGAAATATCAAATAATGGACAATATCATCTCCAACAATCCCTATCTCGATTTCCTGCGATACAGCCTGCATGAAGACGCGAAGCTGCCGGAAAGCGCAAGCCGCATCGACTGGGACAAGCTTCTCGACTTCGGCACGCGCCAGAGCATACGCGGCGTGTTGCTCTATGGCATCAAGAAGCTGCCTGCCGATGGACCTCACCCTACTTTTCCGCAACTGAAACGGTGGCTGAAGACAAGTATTGCCATCAAAACCACCAACATTCAGGTGTACCGCGATGCCGTCACCCTCAGCCGATGCTTCCACAAGGAGACGGGCGGCGAGAGTGTCGTGATGAAAGGACAGGCTAACGCCCTGCGCTATCCGGATCCTTACATCCGGGAGCCGGGCGACATCGACTTGTGGACGACGGCTACGACAAAGCAGCTCATCAGATGGGCGCACAGCCACGATCCCAAAGGGAGCGTGGAATATCATCATGTAGACCTCAACGCCTTAGCCACGCCTGTGGAGCTTCATTATGTTCCCTCGTTCATGGGCAACCTCTTCTACGAATGGCGCATGCGGCAATGGTTCAAAAAAGAAAAGCCCAGACAGTTCGGCAACAAAGCTGTGTTACCGGACGGTCTGGGCGAAATAGGGGTTCTCGAACCCTCGTTCGACTGTATTTTCCAATTGTCACACATGATGCACCACTTCTTCTTCGAGGGCATCGGCTTCCGGCAGGTGATCGACTTCTATTACCTGCTCAGCGCCATGCCTGAAGATGACGGATCCATCATGCGAACGGTCAGAAGGCTCAACATGCGCAAGTTTACAGCTACCGTGATGTACGTCCTCCGGGAAGTCTTAGGCTTGCCGGATGACAAACTGCTGTGCGAGCCCAATGAGAAAATAGGGACTCTGTTCCTTCATGAACTACTCTCTGCCGGCAACTTCGGGTTTCACGACAGCCGGTACAACTTCCGCGGCTTGTCCCGGTGGAACCAATACAAGTTGGAGACCCGGCGCAACCTGCATTTCGCCAAGGAGTTTCCCGCAGAGGTCGTCTTTGGACGGCCGATCGCGCGCTTCTGGCATGCGGCCTACAAGTTCTGGCTGTCTTCCTCGGTAGACTGAGCAGCGTATTCGATCGGCAGCTGTCGGTCGATAACGTTGTTGAAGCTTACGATGGTCTCTGAACGGGAGAGGCCGAGCGGCTGGAGCTTGTCGTGGATAATGTTCAGCAAGTCGTGGTTGTTGTGCGCATAGATCTTGATGAACATGTCGTAACCACCCGTGGTGTAATGACATTCGGTGACCTCCGGAATCTGCCGCAGCTTCTCCACCACTTGGTCAAACTTCTCCGGGTCTTTCAGATACAGACCTACATAAGCGCAGGTCTCGAAGCCGATCTTCTCCGGATCGATAATGAACTGTGAGCCTTTGATGATCCCCAACGACGTAAGTTTCTGAATGCGCTGATGAATAGCCGCACCACTGACGTTGCAGGCCCTGGCCACCTCGAGGAAAGGAATGCGGGCATCGCTCTGAATGAGCTGAAGGATCTTTCTGTCTAATGCATCAATAATTTGACGTGCCATTGTAAAATGTAATTTTATTTTATTTTTAGTGATGCAAAGATACAACCTTTCCTAATAATCCGCAACTATTTAAGCTATTATCTTACAAAAATAGCACATATTTAACGAAAGTATGCGCCACTTGAAAGAAACAGCGACAAAATAGATGCTTTTTTCTTTCAACTATTCTACCGTTGTACGCTTTGACTATTCTACCGTAACGCTCTTGGCAAGATTGCGCGGCTGGTCCACATTGAGGCCTTTCTCCACGGCAATGTGATAGGCAAGGAGCTGCAGGGGAACGACAGAGAGCAGCGGAGCCAGGGGTGCCAAGGTCTGCGGCACACTGATGGTCTCGTCGGCTATCTTCGCCATATCCGTATCACCTTCCGTGATGACGGCGATGATGCGTCCGCCGCGTGCCTTCACCTCCTGCATGTTGGAGATGATCTTCTCGTAACCCGTGTGATGGGTGGCGATGAAGAGCACGGGCATCATGTTGTCGACCAAGGCAATAGGTCCGTGCTTCATCTCGGCGGCCGGGTAACCCTCGGCATGGATATAACTGATCTCTTTCAGTTTCAGCGCGCCCTCCAACGCCACGGGGTAGTTCCAGCCGCGGCCGAGATAGAGGAAGTTGGACGCATAAGTATAGACCCTTGCGAGGTTCTTGATCTCGTCGTTCTTCTTCAGCACCTCTTCTATCTTGTCGGGAATGGCTTTGAGTTCCTTCGTCAGCACCGCAAACTCATCGTGGCCGAGCGTGCCTTTGGCATGGGCAAGGGCGAGGGTGAGGAGCGTCAGACAGGTGAGCTGACCGGTGAAGGCCTTCGTGGAGGCAACGCCTATCTCGGGTCCCACATGGATATAGATGCCCGTGTCGGTCTCGCGGGCGATGGAAGAGCCTACCGCATTGACGATACCGAAGATGCAGGCACCCCGCTCCTTGGCGAGCTTGATGGCGGCCAACGTGTCGGCCGTCTCACCGCTCTGCGAGATGGCAATGACGACATCAGTCGGATAGATCACGGGGTCGCGGTAACGGAACTCTGAGGCATAGTCGACCTCCACGGGAATCTTGCAGAAATGCTCCAAGAGCTGTTTGCCGATCAGTCCGGCATGCCAGGATGTTCCGCAGGCCACGATGATGAAGCGTGTGGCGGAGAGCAGGCGCGCGCGGTTGTTGCGCACGGCGGAGAGGATGACATTGTCGTCGAAGAGGCGGCCGCTCATGCAGTCGCGCAGGCAACGGGGTTGGTCGAAGATCTCCTTCAGCATATAGTGAGGGAAGCCGCCACGGTCGAGCATGTCAAGGTCCATGTCGATCTGTCGGACGTTAACATCCACGCTCTTGTTGCGCAGGTCGATGATCCGCAGCGCCTCTCCCGGATGGCAGACGGCTATCTGCTCGTCATCGATGTAGACGACGTTCTTGGTGTATTCGGCGATAGGCGTAGCATCGGAAGCGATGAAGAACTCGCTGTTGTCCTTCGTCACGCCGATGACGAGGGGCGACCCTTTGCGTGCGGCAACGAGCGTGTGAGGGTCGCGCTTGTCGATGACGGCGATGGCATAGGCTCCGATACACTTGCGCAGGGCATGACGCACGGCCTCCTCCAAAGAGCACTGGTGCTTCTGCTGGGCATACTCGATGAGCTGCACGAGCACCTCGGTGTCCGTATCGCTCTTGAAGTGGAACCCGCGCTTCTTCAACTGCTCACGGAGCACGATGAAGTTCTCGATGATGCCGTTATGCACGAGCGCGATGTTCCCCGACTCGGAGACGTGCGGGTGCGCGTTCTTCACCGAGGGCTCACCGTGCGTAGCCCAACGGGTATGGGCGATGCCGACGGTCCCGCCGCAATCCTTGCCTGCCGCGGCCGTCTCTAAGTCTGCGACCTTACCCTTGGCTTTATAGACATGCAGCTCGTCAGCATCATTGATAAGTGCCACGCCCGCAGAGTCGTAACCACGGTATTCGAGACGATGAAGGCCTTTGATGAGCATCCCGTAAGCCTGGCGAGAGCCGATATATCCTACTATTCCACACATAATCCTTTTCTGTTTTTGCGCAAAATTAGTAACTTTCCGTCTACTATTATCACATTTAAGCTACTTTTTCATCAATGATAGCGAAAAATTGTCGTACCTTTGCACAAAACAATACCACAATGGGAAAAGGAAAACTACAGAAGTTCGCTGAGATGGAGACGTTCAAGAATGTCTTCCAGTATCCATTCTCCGTCATCAGCGACGTGCCTTTTGAGATGAAAGGGCACTGGCGGGAGCAATATTTCAAGAACGACCACCCGATCGTGCTCGAGCTCGGCTGCGGCCGTGGCGAATACGCCGTGGGGCTGGCAAGGATGTACCCCGACATCAACTTCATCGGGGTGGACATCAAGGGGGCACGCATGTACACGGGCGCGAAACAGGCCTTGGAGGAAGGGTTGGAGAATGTGGCTTTCCTGAGGACGAGCATTGAGATCATCGACCGGTTCTTCTCGGAGGACGAGGTACAGGAACTGTGGCTCACGTTCTCCGACCCACAGATGAAGAATCCGCGCAAACGGCTCACGTCGACTTACTTCATGGAGCGCTACCGCCGGTTCCTCATCGACGGCGGCATCGTGAACCTCAAGACCGACTCCAACTTCCTCTTCACCTACACCCGTCTGATGGTTGAGAAGAACCATCTGCCTGTCGACTGCTGCACGGAAGACCTCTACCATGCCACACCCGAAGGTTTGCAAGGCTCGCCCCTGCTCTCGATCCATACTTATTATGAAGGCATGTGGATGGAGCGAGGCCTCAACATCCGGTACCTCCGCTTCCGCCTGCCGCGCGAAGGAGCGCTCCAAGAACCTGATGTCGAGATTCCGCTCGACGAATACCGCAGCTACCACCGTGAGAAACGCAGTTCGAAGGACACCGCCAAGTAGCGTGCTTCTTGCAGGGAAGAGGGTGGCAGCAGGGTGGCTTCGCATTCTTTTCCTGACCAAAACCAATAAAACCCTTGCTGTGATGCAAGGGCTGCGCCCTTTGTTTCTTCTTCGGCTCCGCCTTGCCCCGAAGCAAGCTTCGGCGAGCCGGAGCCGGAGAAGAAACAGCCTTCGTTCCTCAGGCTTGCATCACAGCAAGAAAAACCTTGAAAACAGGCTCGCGCGGTGACTCCTGTCTCTTAACCTTTCTCATATCTATTAAATTCTAACTCCTAACTCATAATTTCTAACTCCTAACTCTTAACTCCTAACTCCTAACTCTTAACTCCTAACTCCTAACTCTTAACTCCTAACTCCTAACTCCTAACTCCTAACTCTTAACTCCTTTTGCGCCAGCCTGTTTTTAAGGTTTTCCTTTGTGTCAGCGCCAAGACCCGATGGAGGAGGATCTGCCCGTTGTGGGGTGAGGGCGGGGAGAGGCTCAGCCTCTCGCAAGCCCTCACCCCACAACGGGCAAAGGGCCTAAGCCCTTGCGCTGACGCAAAGGGTTTTGTAGGTTTTGGTCTCAAGGGAAAGTCGCCGTGATGCGTCACCCTGAATCCCCTGATTTTTCTTGCGAGTGCTTGATTATCAAGGGTAGCATTTTATCTCAATAATAAAGTGACGAAGTCATCAATATTAATCCGATGAAATGAATAATTATTGGCAATAAACATTAAAGGAACGGCCTGCTACTTGATGCTGATTGCAGCAGAAGGGTGGCCTTATGTTTCTTTCAGATTCAGCGAATACCATATAATATACTAACCAAACCGTAAAAATAATCAGCTAACGCTTACATATCCGCACCAACTACCCCCCCCCTATTTGCAAACTCAGAGATTACAATTCTGTTAAAAGTACTAATGAAAACTATTTCATTTTATTTCAAATCACATTTTCATGCAACTTTTTCTATTTTTCTTTATACACCTATTGGAAAATTTTCCTAACTTTGCGATTACGAGTTAAGAAAGGAGATTAAAATTGGCATAAGGAAAACAAACAATATCTAAACATAGAAATAACTAAATTTATCGACATGAAAGAAAATACCATTGCTAAAAAGAGCTACTATTGTATCTCTTTTTTGTTCTTGCTTGCCATTTGGCTCGTGGGAACTCCTGTGAAGGCGCAGGACGTGACGATATCACCTTCAACCGGCAAACTTATTGCAGGTGCAACAGAAGGCTCTGAAGTCGGATTTCAGAATGGCGGCTCCTCTACGTGGCGACACAACCAGTTGCCATTGACGCTTTATGTTTCTGACTACGATAATCTCACCGAGAACGGAACCCTCAAAAAGCCTGCCGGAGACTTAAGGCTAAACAGCAAAAAAGATAAATATATTCTAACAAGCGGTATTTCTGTACGAGCCCATTTGAACATTTCTTTGCCGAAAGGATTCCGATTTACCGGCTACAAGATTGTGCTGAGCAACAACTTAGATGGTCAGACTGTTGGAAACAATCCTCGTCAAAAGGTTAATAAACGGTTCTACGAGACTCGTAACACTTTCAGCACTGAGGAAGGAGAGTATTGGGAAAAAACGGGGGTTATGGAAGGTGGAGATGGCAAAGATTATACCATACAGCGCACCAGCAAAACCGCTGATGATATGACCAACAACCTCTACTTCTATCTAGACGAAGAAAAAAATGGCTTCTATGCAGTTACCATCAAGAGCATCGAGCTCTGGTTCACGGCAGAGCAAAGCTTCCAAGTGGACGGAACTCCCGAGACATCAGCTATCAGCAGCGAGGGAAAGAATATGGTAGCTGCTCCGTTCAAAACCGGGAAGCTCGACTTGGGAATCATTAAACCAAACACAAAGGAAGGTGCTACTTTCTTCAGCTATAATTATACGGCTGTTAAGGAGCTGACGGCTTACAACTATCTGTATGAATCAGATGATAACCATAATGCTGTAATCAAAGGCACCTTACCTTCCACCCCCGGAGAAGGTAACATCCAAGTGCTCCAGAACAATGGCCAGGTGTACTATGCACTCGGCAATGGCACCTATTATATTGAGACCCCAACCTCTACCAAAGATCAAACCAATAAGGATATTCCGCTCGGATACCGCATCACGGGCGCAAAGATCACGGCGAAGTACGGTAAAGAGACTCCATCTTCCACTATTTCTTATGAAAGTAATGAAAGCGGATACATTCAGCAAGGTTCTCAGTATTTGAGTCAAGATGGCGACCCTATTACATGGACACTGACAAATGGCAAGCTCAAGAGTAGTGACAATTACCTTACAATCATAAAACCAGACAGTTATTATCCATACTTCAGCATCACTACTGAAGAGTCTGATGCCTATTCTAAATTTAGCATAAGTGACGATGGATACTTAATGGCAGATGGCTATTACATTATATTGGTGTCCGCTAAATAGATATAACGACTTATGGAATCCCTTTGGTTTAAAGAAATCCCGCTCTAAGCATTATGCGACAAGCCCCTCCTTCAATTTTGTTCACTTTCAGGAGGGGCTTCCAAAGCCTTCTCCAATGCTTCCTCCCAATCCTTTTCCGGGTGTTCCAAGAATCCATGAACGTCAATATAGTACATGAGCATTATCCTGACCATTGTAGCAAGCCCGGAGAAGCTCCATGACCGCGTAGTGCTCTTTTGCAGCAGCATCAGCAACAGATTGGCTATCAGTGTCACCCAAATCTGTATTTTGATGGCGTTAGCGCTCTCGCCATAGAAATACCTTAACGGGAAATTCTGTTTCAGTTGCTTGAATAGCGACTCTATTTCCCATCTAGCGTCATACGTGGCCACTATTTCTTCATAAGCCGTCTCCAAATCATTTGTAAGCAGCCTCGTGAGTTTCGGCTTCTTGGGATTTTTCATATTGACGTAGGTTATGATGCGCGCCTTGTGCACAATGTCTTCCCCGTCCTTTACCTTCTTCCTGAATTCCACAAGTTCCTCCCGCCATACCATCAGACCGCCGGCATCCATATGCCATACGCTTGACAAAGTCTTGTAAGTCAGGTTGCTTTTCATCTTTGTCACATACGTGACACCCTTCCGCGTGAGTTCCTCGAACTTCTGATAATCTATGTACGCCCTGTCCATGGCCAGAACGTCGCCTTTGGTCAGCTTCTCCGGCGATAGAAGGAAATGGTCATGCGTAGCCGCTGACGTGAACTGCACGTCACACGGCACGCCCTCGTTGGCATGTATGGTCGTATGCACCTTTATGCCTCCCTTCTTCTTACCTGTCTTGGGATTCCTGCCGACACCCT
>Ga0256406_1006585_pt1 | contig 11565 bp, 7 predicted proteins | sample RumenRJG_03DNA_FD_185986 | JGI IMG/M metagenome (GOLD analysis project Ga0256406, IMG submission 185986) | Bovine rumen microbial communities from Lethbridge, Alberta, Canada - RJG_03 | ecosystem: Host-associated > Mammals > Digestive system > Stomach > Rumen | place: Canada: Alberta | collected...
ACATCAAAATCTATTGAATATTAAATATATATTATAGTAAAATTATATGGCATCGATATACCATAGACAGTAACGGCTATATGCTTAATAATGTTACCGAGGTGAATCAGATTTTATGATTTTTAACCTGTGTCTGTGGGCACAGGTTTTATTTTATGAGTATATAGGTGTTAGAAAGAGGTAATATGAATCAGACTGTATTAAGTAACAAACAAGCATTAGTTTCTGAGATTTCTGATAAAATCAAGAATTCTCAATCAACTGTTGTTTGCGAGTATCGTGGTTTGTCTGTAGCTGAAGTTACGGAATTAAGACGTAATCTTAGAGCTGAAGATGTTGAATTCAAGGTTTATAAGAATACCATGGTTGAAAGAGCTGTAGATGATTGCGGCTTTTCTGATCTAAAGGATATTCTTGTTGGTCCTAACGCATTCGCATTCTCTAGCGATCCTACAGCACCTGCTAGAATACTTGCAAAGTTTGCGAAAAAGCACAACGCTTTAGTACTTAAAAAGGGTATTGTTGAAGGTAAGATCGTTGATGAAGCTACTATTAAAGAATTATCAGCTCTTCCTAATCGTGAAGGTATGCTTTCTATGCTACTAAGCTGTTTACAATCACCTGTTAGCTCATTTGCAAGAATTGTTAAGGCGGTAGCTGACGCTAAAGGTGAAATGCCTGCTGAAGCAGAAACTCAAGCAGTAGTTGAAGAAACAAAAGTCGAAGAAACTAAGGCTGAAGAGGCTGTAGAAGCAAAAGAAGAAACTGCTCCAGTAACTGAAGAAGTTGTGGAGAAAGTTGAAGAAACTACTGAAAAAGTAGAAGAAGCTGCTGAAAGTGCAGAGTAAAAGAAAGAAGGAGAAAAATTATTATGGCAAAATTATCACATGATGATATCTTAGCTTATTTAGAGGAAGCTAGTATCTTAGAACTAAATGATTTAGTTAAAGCAATCGAAGAAAAATTTGGTGTTACTGCTGCTGCTCCAGTAGCTGTTGCTGCTGCACCTGCTGAAGATGGCGCTGGCGCTGGTCCATCTGTTGTAACTGTAGTATTATCTTCATTTGGTGAAGCTAAAACTGCTGTTATTAAAGTTGTTAAAGAAATCACTGGCCTTGGCTTAGTTGAAGCAAAAGGTGTAGTTGATAAATGTCCAAGTCCTATCAAAGAAAATATTAGTGTAGAAGAAGCTGAAGAAATTAAGAAGAAATTAGTAGAAGCAGGAGCTACTGTCGAAATCAAATAATTAAATGAACCATTATTATACGGATAATAAGGATTTAAATTCTAATCGAAAGGAATTTGATTATTATTTCGCTAATAAGGTTTTCAATTTTACTACTGATAATGGCGTTTTCTCTAAGGATAACGTTGATTATGGCAGTTATATCTTAATTAAAACTATTTATAATTTAGATTTAGGTAAAACATTACTTGATTATGGATCAGGTTATGGTCCTATTGGCATCATCATTAAGGCATTTAACTTAGATATAGATGTTGATATGGTTGATGTTAATTCTAGGGCAATAGAGTTAGCTAAATTAAATTGTATAAATAATAAATTAGATATTAATATTCATCTATGTGAAGATATAGGACAACTGAATAAGAAGTTTGATACAGTTGTGCTTAATCCACCAATCAGGGCTGGCAAGAAAGTTATTTATGATTTATATCATAAAGCTAAAGATGTATTAAATGATAATGGTCATTTCTATATCGTTATCAAAAAGTCCCATGGTGCTAATTCTTCTATAGCTGAACTAAAAACATTATTTGAACATGTAGTGATTATCAATAAGGATAAGGGTTATTACGTTATTGATAATTATAATTAATTTCTACACATAATTATTTGAAAGGACGGCGTTAATGAAAGAAAAATATAAAATTTTAGATTCGGGTAAACATTCTACTCGCCGTGACTATTCTAAAGTTAGTGGTAATTTAGACTTACCTAACTTAGTAGAGGTACAAACTGATTCTTTTAATTGGTTTATTACTGAAGGAATCAAAGAAGTTTTTGACGAAATTTATCCAATCTATAACAACAATGAAAATGCTTCTATTGAATTGTTGAACTTTGAATTCGGTGAACCTAAATATAGTGTTGCCGAAGCTAAGTATCGTGAAGAAAGCGCATATAGTGCTCCTTTAAAGGCAACTATGCGTTTAAGAGTAAATGATGATGGTACTATTATTGAAAAACCTGCCGAAGAAGTATTCTTGGGCGATTTTCCAATGATGACACCTTCTGGCACTTTTGTTATCAATGGTGCTGAAAGAGTTATCGTTTCACAGATCGTTAGATCTCCTGGTGCTTATTTTGACAATCAGACTGATGATAAAAATAACAAGGAAGTTTATACTGGTGAATTAATTCCATCAAGAGGTACTTGGTTAGAACTATTAACTGATGAGAAGAAAAACGCCTTAGGCAAGACAATGAATATGTCAGTTGATAGAAAGAAGAAGATTTTATCTACAATTCTATTGAAGTGTATCGGTTTCTCTTTAAATATTGAAAAGGGCGAAGATTGCATTGATGTTAATCGTATGAAGAAATTCTTGGAAGCTTTTGGCTTACCAGTTCATGAAGATTTAATCAATCAAAATCCTGATCGCGAATTTTTAAATATTTATCAAGCATTATATACTTCATTTCTAGGTGCTTATGAACAAATAACTAACACTCTAGATTCTGATAAAACTAAGACTAGAGATGCTGCATTAATTGAAATTCATAACAACCAAAAACAGGATGATGTTTCTACTGTTGATGGTGGTTTAAACTTAATGAATGCGAAATTCTTTGATCAAAAGAAATATGATTTAACTGCAGCTGGTAGATATAAGTTAAATAAAAAATTAAGCGTTATTGATAGAATTGAAAATCATGTATTAGCTGAAGATGTTTATAAAGCTGATGGTTCAGTTTTATTTAAGGCTGGTACATTAATTGAGAAGGAACAAAGAAATGTTTTAAGAGAACATTTAGTAAAAGGAAGTCATGTTGAGGCTTTCCCATTTATTCATGCTTTATCTCATCCTACTAAGGTTGAAGTTAAAACATCTGATAAATTAGCTTTAAAGGGTAGAGTTTTAGCTACTTATTTAGAGTTAGAAGATGGTACTGCTTTAGTTGAGGGTACAGTTTTAAACAGCAATGATATCAAGAAAATTGCTAAAGAATATGAAACAGTTAGAGTTTATAGTGGTGTAGTTGCTAAAGAAGTATTATTAACTTCAAGTAACTTTAATGCTGTTATGGATTATGGCCAAAGATTATTTGTTTTAGGTCGTTTAACTGATAGTAAGGGCGAAACTATACTAATCGATGATGAAAGTGCTATTCCTGAATATCTTCCTAATAAAGATAGTTATATGTTAACTATGGATAGAGAAGATATTATTAGAGAAAGAGTAAATAAGGGAGAAAAGATATCAGCATGGTTTGTTGGTACTGCTTGTCAGGTAGTGAGTGTTGTTAATCCTGAAGATAATGACTACTCAATTCGTTTAATTGGTGTTGATCCAATTAATAATAAGAAATGTATCACAATGTCTGATATGTTGGCTTTCTATAACTATATGTTTACTATTCAAGAAGGTGTTGGTTCAATTGATGATATTGATATGTTGGGTAATAGACGTATCAGAACAGTTGGTGAACTAGTACAAAATTCATTCCGTATTGGTTTATCAAGAATGGAAAAGGCTGTTAAAGATAAGATGTCTACATCTGATATGGAAACAGCTACTCCTAAGACATTAACTAACAATAAACCTTTAATTAGTGAGATTAAACAATTCTTCTCATCATCACAACTTTCACAATTTATGGATCAACAAAATCCATTAGCTGAACTTACTAACAAGCGTCGTATTTCAGCTTTAGGTCCTGGTGGTCTAACCAGAGAAAGAGCTGGTTTTGAAGTTCGTGATGTTCACAACTCTCACTATGGTAGAATTTGTCCTATTGAGACTCCAGAAGGTCAAAACATTGGTTTGATTTCTTATTTAACAACCTATGCGAAAGTTAATAAATATGGTTTCATTGAAACTCCATATCGTAAGGTTGATAAAAAGGGAAATGTTTCTGAAGATTATATTTATTTACCTGCTGATGAAGAAAATGATTTCATCATCGCTCAGGCTAACGAAGTTATTGATGGTAAATTAGTCAATAGTCAAGTAGTTGCTAGAAAAGCAGGTGAAACAGTTTTAGTTGATAGAGAAAAGGTTGAATTAGCTGACGTTTCTCCTAAACAGATTGTTTCAGTCGCTGCTGCTTGTATCCCATTCTTAGAAAACGATGACGCTTCTCGTGCTTTGATGGGCGCAAACATGCAAAGACAGGCAGTTCCTCTACTTAGACCACATGCTCCATTTGTTGGTACTGGTATGGAATCTAAAATTGCTAAGGATTCTGGTACTGCATTAGTTTCAAAGAATGAGGGTACTGTTACATATGTAGATGCTAATACTATTACTGTTACTAGTGATAATGGTGAAGCTGTTGACTACAAATTAGAAAAATTTGCTAGATCAAATGCCGGTACTTGTATCAATCATCATCCAATCGTTGAAGATGGCGAAAGAGTTAAGGTTGGCGATGTGCTTGCTGATGGTCCTAGTATGGAAGATGGCGAATTAGCATTAGGTCAAAATGTTACTATTGCTTTCATGACATGGCATGGCTATAACTATGAGGATGCTATCATCATGTCTGAGAGAATGGTTAAAGATGATGTCTATACTTCTATTCATATTGATGAATATTCAATTGAAAAAAGAAAGACCAAGATTGGTGAAGAAGACATCACTAGAGATATTCCAAACGTTCCTGAAGGTGCATGCCGTAACTTAGACTCACGCGGTATTGTTATGGTTGGTGCTGAAGTTAAAGAAGGAGATATCTTAGTTGGTAAAGTAACTCCTAAGGGTACTTCTGATGCTTCTCCTGAAGAAAAACTATTATTAGCTATCTTCGGTGAAAAATCTACTGAAGTTAGAGATAACTCATTAAGAGTACCTCATGGTGGTTCAGGTATTGTTCAATCAGTTAAGGTATTTAAGCGTTCTGAAGGCTATGACTTAGGTCCAGGTGTTAGCGAAGTTATCAAAGTTTATGTTGTTCAAAAACGTAAGATTTCTGAAGGTGACAAGATGGCCGGTCGTCATGGTAATAAGGGCGTTATCTCTAAGATATTACCTGTAGAAGATATGCCATTTATGCCAGATGGTACACCAGTTGATATCATGCTTAATCCATTCGGTGTTCCTTCACGTATGAATATCGGACAGGTACTAGAAATTCACTTAGGTATGGCTGCAAAAGCATTAAGTGAAAAGACTGGTAATTTAGTTAAATATGCTACACCAGTATTTGATGGTATTACCAATGAAGAATTAATGGATATCATGAAGGAAGCAGGAACTTCATTAGATGGCAAGATTGTTTTACGTGATGGTAAGACAGGCGAAGCATATGATGAAAGAATCGCTGTAGGTGTCATGTATATGATCAAGTTATCACACATGGTTGACGATAAGTTACATGCTCGTGCTACTGGTCCTTATTCATTAGTTACTCAACAACCTTTAGGTGGTAAGGCTCAAAACGGTGGTCAAAGATTTGGTGAAATGGAAGTTTGGGCATTAGAAGCATATGGTGCTGCTCATACTTTGGAAGAAATCTTGACTGTTAAATCAGATGATATTAATGGTCGTACCAAGACATATGATGCAATTATCAAGGGTAAACGTATTCCTGAACCAGGAATTCCTGAATCATTCAATGTCTTAAAGAACGAACTTCAATCATTAGCAATCGATGTTAAGATATTGGATGCTGAGGGTGAAGAAGTTACAATTTCTCGTCTAGATGATGATGAACGTGAAGTAGAAAAAGCAAGTGATGCTACTGTTGTAGAGGATACTGATGGCTTAACTATTAGAGACACGATTGACGAGGAAGATGATACTACTAATCAGGCCGTATTTGGCTTTGATAATGAGGAGGAGGTATAAACATGGCAAGAAATAATTTTGAAGCTATTAAAGTCGGTTTAGCATCTCCTGAACGAATTCTTGAATGGTCTCATGGTGAAGTAACAAAACCAGAGACATTAAACTATCGTTCTCAAAAACCTGAAAAAGACGGTTTATTCTGTGAAAGAATTTTTGGTCCAACTAAGGACTGGGAATGTAGTTGTGGTAAATACAAGAAGGTTCGTTACAAGGGTGTTGTTTGTGATAGATGTGGTGTTGAAATTACAAAAGCTTCGGTAAGAAGAGAACGTATGGGCCATATCTCTTTAGCTGCGCCTGTTGCTCATATCTGGTACTTAAAGGGTAATCCAGCTAGAATGAGTCAATTATTATATCCTTTATCTGCAAAAGAAATCGAGGATATTATCTACTTTAAATCTTGGGTTGTTACTGATCCAGGAGAAACATCATTAAGCTATAAAGAAGTTTTAAGTGAAATTCAAGTTAGAACTAATGAGGCTACTTATGGTAAAGATAAGTTCAAGGCTCAAACCGGTGCTGAAGCAATTAGAACTCTTCTACAAAATGTTGATGTTGTTAAAGAGAAAGAACAAATCATCAAGGATTTGGAAAAGGCTAATGGTGATAAACGTAAGAAATTAATCAAACGTTTAGAAACAGTTAATGCATTTGTTGAATCAGATAATAAACCTGAATGGATGGTATTAACAGAACTTCCAGTTATACCACCTGATTTAAGACCGATGTTACAGCTAGATGGTGGTCGTTTTGCGACATCTGACTTAAATGACTTATATCGTAGAGTTATCACTCGTAACAATCGTTTAAAGAAGTTACTTGAAATTGGTACTCCAAGTATCATTGTTCAAAATGAAAAACGTATGTTACAAGAAGCTGTCGATGCATTGATTGATAATGGACGTCGTGGCAATCCTGTTAAGGGTTCTGGTAATAGACCATTAAAATCATTATCTAACTCTTTAAAGGGTAAACAAGGACGTTTCAGACAAAACTTATTAGGTAAGCGTGTTGACTTCTCTGGTCGTTCTGTTATCGCAGTTGGACCAGATCTAAGAATGTATCAATGTGGTCTACCTAGAGAAATGGCTATTCAATTATACAAACCATTTGTTATAAACGAATTAGTTAATCAAAAGATTGCGGCATCAAGCAAGATTGCTGAAAAGTTAATCGATCGCTCTGATCCACAAATCTGGGACGTATTAGAAGAGATTATGGAAAACCATCCAGTCTTATTAAACCGTGCTCCTACATTGCATAGATTAGGTATCCAAGCATTTATGCCTAAATTAGTTGAAGGTAGAGCTATAAGACTTCATCCATTAGTATGTACAGCATTTAACGCTGACTTCGATGGTGACCAGATGGCTGTCCATCTACCATTATCTGAAAGAGCTCGTGCTGAGGCTGAGATCTTGATGATGGCTTCTAATAACATCTTAGGTCCTAAAGATGGTAAACCTATCGTTACTCCTTCACAAGACATGGTTCTTGGCAACTTCTATTTAAATATGGAAGAGACAGCTGAAGAATTCTATGAGAAATCTGATAGCTTAGAAGCAATGGGCGATAAGGAAACTGCTGCTATGTGGAGAAGATTCGGTGACAATGAAGGTCATGTTTATAAGAATTTCAATGAAGCTTTATTAGCGTATCGCAACAAAGAAGTTCACTTACATACTAGAGTTGCTATACCTGCAAAATCTCTACATAAGACTTCATTTACTGAAGAGCAGAATAATATGTACTTAATAACTACAGTTGGTAAATTAATCTTCAATGATAAATTCCCAGCTGACTTCCCATATATCAATGACGTTAAGGGTGAATCTTTAAAGAGAACTCCTGATTACTGCTTTGTTCCATATGGTACTGATGTTAAGAAACATATTCAAGAAACACCTACTGCTCCAGAATTCACAAAGAAGAGCTTATCTTCAGTAATCGCTGAAGTATTCGAAAGATATAAGACTGAAGGTTCTTCTCAAATTCTAGACGCAATTAAAGACTTAGGTTTTGAATATTCAACTGTTGCTGGTATGACTATATCATTAGCTGATATTAATGTTGCACCACATAAAGAAAAATATGTTGAAGAAGCAAAAGCTCAAGCTGATGTATTACAGAACTTATTAAAGAGAGGTCACTTGACTCTTCCTGAATGGGAAAAATTATTCTCTAAACTATGGGCTGATACAACTGATGCTATTGGTGATGATGTTATGAACAGTTTACCTCGTAAATCACCAATCAATATGTCATCTAAATCAGGTGCCCGTGGTAATAAGTCTAACTTTACTCAGTTAGCTGGTATGCGTGGCTTGATGGGTAAACCTACCCAATCAAAATCTAAGAAAGAATATCAACCTTCAATTATCGAGGTTCCTATCTATTCATCATTCCGTGAAGGATTGAACGTATCTGAATTCTTCATTTCTACTCACGGTGTGCGTAAAGGTTTAACTGATACAGCTTTAAAGACTGCTGAATCAGGTTACTTAACAAGAAGATTAGTTGACGTAGCTCAGGATGTTATGATCATGGAAGATGATTGTGGCACTAAGAGAAAATACTATGTTACTGATATTGTTGATAACAAGGATAATTCGAAGATTGAAAACTTCTATGATCGTATTGTTGGTAGATTCTCTCAAGAAGATCTAGATGATCCTGAAACTGGCGAAAGAATCGTTAATATTGATGAATATATTGACGAAAATATTGCAAACAAGATTGTTGCTGCTGGTTATAAGGGTATGTCAATTAGAAACGTCTTCACATGTGATTGTAAAGATGGTATCTGTCGTAAATGTTATGGTAGCAACATGGCTACTGGTAAATTAGTTGAAGCTGGTGAAGCTGTTGGTATCATGGCTGCTCAATCAATTGGTGAACCTGGTACTCAGTTAACCATGAGAACATTCCACTCTGGTGGTGTTGCTAACGCTGACGATGATATCACTCAAGGTTTACCTCGTGTTGAAGAATTATTCGAAGCACGTACTCCTAAGCATCCAGCTATCATCGCTAAGATTTCTGGTGAAGTAACTAGAGTTGATGAATTAGAAGACAATACTAGAGAAGTAGATATCACGAATGATATGGAAACTATCAAGCATAAGATTGGTCTTGGTCAAGCTTTAAGAGAATGGGTTCAAGTTGGTGCACAAGTTAAAGTTGGTGATAAATTAACTGACGGTAATGTTGACCCTAAAGAATTCTTAGTTCTAAAAGCTGCTGGTCCTACTGCTGCTCAAAACTATATTCTTAAAGAAGTTAAGAGAGTTTATTCAGCAACAGGTATCGATATTTCTGATAAGCATATTGAAGTTATCATTAAGCAAATGCTTAAGAAGGTTATCGTTACTAACCCTGGTAAATCAGGATTACCTGCAGACCAAGTTATTTCTTTAAAGAAAGCACAAGAGATTCAAAATCAATTGTTGCTTCAAGGAGATGACCAATTTGAATATCGTAGTTTATTACTAGGTATTACTAAGGCTTCGGTAGAAACTGAATCATTCTTATCAGGTGCTTCTTTCCAGGAAACAGCCAAGGTTTTAACTGATGCTGTTGTAAATGGTAAAGTTGATACCTTATTCGGTATCAAGGAAAACGTTATTATCGGTAAATTAATACCTGCTGGTACTGGTTCACAATACGAAAGAGAATCAACTAAGTTGATTAACGAAAGAGTAAAAGAACTTGAAGAAATTAGAGAAGAGAAACTTAAGGCTCTACAAGAGGAAAGCAATCTTCCTAGTGAAGTTACTGGTAGAAGAGATGATGACGATTTCTTAGATAAAGATGAAGAAGTAGATGAATAATCCATAAAACCTCATTATTAAGTGAGGTTTTTTGTTTCTTGTGTTATCATTTTTTTATGAATAAAAAGCATATATTTAAATTAGTTATCTTTAACATAGCAACATTATTGTTAGTAGGATTTATATATGCTTTTTTTGATTATGGTTTTTTTAAGGATAAATCTAATAGTGAAGTATTACCTGAATGTTTATTAACTAATTATCAGAAAAAATATTTTAGTGTTAATGAAAGATATAATCTTTTAAGTAATGATTATCATAGTGATGATGAAGAAATTGTCAGTATTGCTGGTAAATACGCGATTGCTAATAAAGTTGGTAGTACATCAATTAAAAATGACTGTAACTATTATGAAGTGATTGTTACTGATTTGATTAATTCTTATTCGTTAAAAATGAATAAGGAATATTTACCTAGTAATAGATATACTAAGCAGGAAAATGAAATATTAGATACTATACTAAAAGATCGTATAGCTGAAAAAGGATATCAAAGTAGAGCTGGTGCAGTAGAAGCAGCAAGATTTCTTTTACTTAATTTTCCTTACAAATTAAAATATTTCTATGAAAATGGTAGAATTGGTACTGAAGATAAAGAAGATATTGATGGTGAAGGTCGTTATTATCATTATGGTTTATATTTAAATGAAGATAAATTTTCTGAAATTAATAATTCACTAGCAGGACCAGCTATTTGGGGCAATAAGTTATTTCAATATGAAACAAATGAATTAAATGAAAATGGTTTAGACTGTTCAGGTTTTATAACATGGGCACTATATAATGCTGGCTATGATGTAAAAGATATTGGTGCAGGACCTAGTGAGGATATTGTTGATTTAACTGATTTAGGAAAAGTAGTTTATATTGATGAACTAGATATCAAGGATTTAAAAGTTGGTGATCTATTAGGTTTTGACGGTCACATTTCAATGGTTGTTGGTATCGAGGGTAATAATATCTATGTTGGTGAAGCTTATTGGGTAAATGATTTACAAGTCAGAATTTATTCTCGCCAACAGTTTAAAGAATCTAGTGAATGGGAATATGCCATCTTGATGGATAATTTTTATAAGCAGGATGGTAATTTAAATAATTATTGGAGTTAGTGCATTTATAATGCCATTAAAATAATTTAAAATAATAATATAGTTATACGAAAAGAATTAATCATGAAAGAAGTATTAGATTTTGTGAAAGAATGTCAAACTTATTATTTAGCTACTATTGATAATGATAAACCAAGAGTTAGACCTTTTGGTACTTTTGAGGAGTTTGAGGGTAAATTATATATTCAAACAGGAAAAAGCAAAGATGTTTATAAGCAAATATTAGCAAATCCTAATGTTGAAATATCTTGTTTTAAAGATGGTAAATGGCTAAGAATACAGGGAAAATTAATTCCTGATGATCGTGTTGAGGCTAAAAAGGATATGTTAGATAAGAATCCTTCTTTAAGAGGAATGTATGATGAAAACGATGATAATACTATCGTTTTATATTTAGAAGATGCAACAGCTACTTTCTCTTCATTTACTGAAGCTAGTAGAGAAGTTAAATTTTAATAGTATATGATTGATATTTTTATTGAATCAAAAAGAAAAACAAGTATAGCATGCTCGATCTTTAATGGTGGTGATAATTCACCGCTTTTAATGATGGCTCATGGTTTTAAATCAGATCGTAGCGAAGATAATAG
>Ga0256406_1006587_pt1 | contig 11559 bp, 7 predicted proteins | sample RumenRJG_03DNA_FD_185986 | JGI IMG/M metagenome (GOLD analysis project Ga0256406, IMG submission 185986) | Bovine rumen microbial communities from Lethbridge, Alberta, Canada - RJG_03 | ecosystem: Host-associated > Mammals > Digestive system > Stomach > Rumen | place: Canada: Alberta | collected...
AGATGTTATTGTTCATAAAATGTTGGAAAGTATTACCATACAATCCCGTAAGTCTATAAGCTTCAGTATAACTAAGCTCTCTATTGTTCACAGCATTCCTCACATGGATAGCAAATGTTCTTCCAATACGTTTAACACTGGAAAGATAGAAGTCTCCGCCTTTAGAGGACTTTTTTGCTTTTGGTCGATGACTGTATTCTAAACAAAAAGCTTGATAACCAGCATCGCTAAGGAAACCTAAATCATGTCCTCTCCTTGCGACAACCACCTCACTAACCTTAAACTTGTTAGCCAGCCACTTGATATTACCATTCCACACGTTTCGCAAAACGGATTGTGGTACCAAGAATTCTGCGGCTACCGCATCACAATATCTTTCTGTGACATTATGCAAAAATATGTCTTCGCCTGCATGCCCGGCACTTACTCCAAGCATGAGGTGTGCGGTTTCATGAACGAGTGTGAACATCTGCGCAGATTTAGCATCCCCACTGTTTACAAAGATGTAGGGTGCAGAAGCGTTCACCAATGCGAAGCCACGACATTCATTGACATCAAGCACACGGTGGGTATTGTTGCCCACTACACCGTTAAAGGCTACAAAAATGCCACACTGCTCCAATTTGTCAGTCAAGATGCTTACAGCAGCACTCACGGAAGCTAGTCCAAACGCCCATCGTGGTTCAAGTTTCAAGGCGTCTCTTAATAATGCGACAGCTTCGTTGACTGGCACTCGGTAGTTTATAGAGCCTACCAAGTCACAGCCTTCTATATTGTTTTCTTTAAGATAATCTTCAAGCCACTCCTGCCTGCTCTGAATATTCATCACCGTGTCATAGACATTCAAATCAAACCTGCTGTCTATACCTGCCTCTCCCCTGAATACGGGGAAAGGAATACTTTCGTGAGGCGGCTGCCTCAAGAAGAGATAACCTAAAGGAACATGAAACTTGGATGCAAATTTTGTAAGCTGTGCAAGCGTAGGCAATTTGTCACCGTCAAGCCATTGGCGCAGCAAAGGGAATGCATTTACTCCCCCTTCTTCACTAAGACCGGCTCTTCGTACAGCCCATTTTAGCGTCTGCTGACTGATGTTGTTTAATCTGACTATTGCCATGGTTTGCTCTTAACTCTGCAAATTTAATAAGAAATTCTCAATAAGAGATTTAAAAACCACTTATTTTTATTGTCAATCTAAGATTATTAACCAAAAGGGACTCAGCTTTCTGAAAATTGGCATCCGTGCTCTTTTCAGACATGAATCTACTAGCTCCAATGCTCTTAGATATACTAAGTGTTTGTCCCTTTACATAACCTAAAAGTTCTTGATTGTTTCTATGATGTAATTCATTTCCTCTTCACCATACCGCTGGTCAATCGGCAGAGGAAGAAGAAACTCGACCAAGTCAGCTTCAAGGCTATCTTTGCCAGCCCACTCTCCAACATTTGACCAATATTTGGCTACATAAATCTCATACTTGATGAGATGCTCGCGAAAACCTATTTGATGGCAATAATATGGATAAACCATGGGAACTGTATCGCAATTGATGGAGAAATGAATCTCGTTGCTACTGGCTAATGCCTTGTCCAACTGATAGAAATTTCTAAGACGGCGGTTGGCAACATCGGTATAATCAATCGAGCCCATGATGCTTTGGGTAAGCTTGGACATGATTCTCATACCACTTGTACTTAACGAATCCTCACATTCATGGTACTGATGAATGGCTTCCTCGGGCGAATAGTCCAGTCTGTCAAGGATGGCTTTCATCCGCTCTCTTGAATGGTCTTGCGGGATATCTATATCAAGCTTGGCATCAGTAAACAGATAGGCCCCATCGGACACTCCGAAATATTTACGGCACGTATTGAATACATCTGTATTCCTACGAGGCCGTGTGAAGAAAGCCTGCGTGTTGTCTAATATCACATTCGGAGAATACTCGTATGCCACTTCTGAGGCATAATCATCCATCAAGCCAAAATAGTCTGTGTAGACGAGGACTTCTTCTTTGCCTAAATTAATCTTATCGGCAATATGAAAGTCTTTATCAATGTGATAGAACTCATAATCTAAGCCATTTCGTGTAATGGGCTGAAGAATGGCATCACATGTGTAATATGGAAGCCATACCTTCTTATACTTTCGTGCCTTCAGAATGTATTCTAAACACGAGCGCCCACTATTGAGCCTGATGGCTTCTGGATAAAGCTCTCCCCATGTGTTACGGGGCAACTCCAATGAGAAAAAGCCTCCAATGCTTCTCATATTTCATTATTACTGTCTTGTAAAACCCGAAATTCGGGATTACAGCCCTAAAACTACAGTAAATACTGGACAATTATTTTGAATTATCGCTGTCCGACAAAACCCGGATTTCGGGGTCTTATCTCTCGGAACTCCTGTAGATACTGGACATGATTCTTATTTTAGAAAAGTACATGTCGTCAATGATATGTTATAGTGCTATTCTTATCCCCACAGATTGCTCTCAATTTTAGTCTTCAACCAAATGGACGAACTTATTTGGTAATGTTTATCTCACGTTGTATAGTAAACTTCCAATTGTTGCCCACAGCCTTTCAACCGGGTGCTAACCACGTTTTCTGTTAGGCTGATTAAGATCTAAGTCGTTTGTACCGGGACTACACCTTCATGGTGATTGCGGTACCATCTTCTATAGGTACGATAGCTAATTCCATTGTTGATACAAAACTGTTCTAGGTTAACGTCTTTTCCCTCCGTCTTATAGAGGAAGAGAGCTGATCAAAATTTGATGTCCTCTCCGTAAATTGTATGGGGTTAAATCAGATTTTAAGGCTTTCAGCAATACGTCATTGTTACGCTTACACAATTTAGAAAATCTTACTATTTGAAATTAGCAAGTTAGGAACTTGGGGTACTTGAATCATTTTATTGAAACAACCTAATCAATAGCCTTTAGTTCTTGAACCCACTCTCTAAAATGTGGACACATTTCTAACATCTTCTTCAAACCTATGTCCATTGCAAGACAATTCCCCGCGATGACCTTATCATAAGATGGAACAGCCTTCAATATCCTCTTGGATGGAGCGGTCTTAGATGAATTATTTATATTCTCTGGACTGTAACCAAATTCTTCAAGCGCATCTTGCAAATCTTTCAAATTGGACAGTTCCGTAGACTCGAACCATTTCTTGAAAACATCGACATCGCAGAACAGAAGTGTTTCAAACTCATGTAATTGTAAATGGGGAATAAAACGATACCTAGAACTTTCGTTAATCTGATTTTTCATTGCCTGTTCTAAGAACGTCATTTTTTCCTCTTTATTAGCTATTTTTTTGCCTTCTTCCCAGCTTGGATATTTAAAGTCGTCCTTTATTCCATAATAATCTATAAAGGTTGTAACGTATGCGTCAGTTTCATTCAGATGATGTATAATCTGATTGAGTAGTGTTGGCCATGACACTACTCCCCCTCCAGAATGTTTAATCAAAGGAGCTTTTAATTCTACATTAGAAAGATACCCCTTCAAAACATCCTCGCAGAACTCCTGCTCTGTCGGGCCCTCACAGATAATGAACAGAGTCTTCATCTTGGCTGTCCTCCTTTCAGAATATTCTGTTTCCATAAATCTCCCAGCGTATAATCGTCCAGCCATGAAGCAAGATGTTTGGAGTCTAACCTCTCCATTACAGAAGAGCCATTGTCCTGATTTACAGTTATGATGTCTTCTGGTTCAAAATTGCTAATTAGCTCAGCACTTTGCGTGGCCAAAACAATCTGGCTTCCTTTTTGGGCAACACTTCTTATGAGGCCAGCCAATTTTGAGATAGCAAACGGATGCAGTCCCAATTCAGGCTCGTCAATAATGATGACTTTAGGGGGGCTTGGCTGAAGGAACAAAGTTGTCAAGGCAATAAACCTTATAGTTCCGTCAGAGAGATCCGTAGGGCCATATACAATCTCACTGTATTTATCTCGCCATTGTAAACGTATATCACCATTTTCATTTGCATTAAAATAAAAATCGCTGAAGAATGGCGCAACGCTTCTTATTGTCATGACAATTTTCTTATAGGTGATCGGATATTTCTTCTTAATATGATACAAGAAAGCTGCAATATTGCTTCCGTTGCTGTATAGAATATATTTATCGTTATCAATGTTGCAAGTATGAGTAAAAGGTGACGTCCGGCCTGTATCATGGAAATGGTATTTCTTTATTCCACCAAGATAGCCCTTGATATAATCACCCCTGCTCAAACCCATATAATCTTGAAGCACCGACTCGTTACCAAGAGTCGCGATATCTTCATCATCATTAATATATTTATTATTTGAAGTATATCCCAGCCGCTCGTGGGCAAAAACAAACTTACCAGCTCCCTCCTTAATAGTGAAGCTATAGCGATTCTTCCCAAATGTAAGTTTTGCAAAGATTTGATTAGTCTCTTTAAGGCCCTCAAACAAAAACTTTTCCGTGCCGCCTCTCAGACTAACATACTCTGTTAGCCTCTGCTCGTAAAGTGCATTTAAGAACTCAAAGAAAGACAAGAAATTACTTTTACCAGCGCCATTAGAACCAATTAGAATATTGATTCTATTAAGCCCCAGTTCTAAATTCTTGAACGACTTATATCCTTGTATAGTAATTCTGTCCATATCAAAAATTCTTTTTTTTGTAACCGTCCAATTGTTTCCAACCGCCTTTAAGCAGAGTACTTTCACGTACCCCCGTTTTTGCTAAGTTGAGTAAGATCTACGTCTTTTTAATCAATAGTAATTCTTCCATGCAAAATCATAACAGAATAACGGCATCCACAGCTGGCGGCTCGTTGTTTGCTTTTCGATTGCGGACGCTCCACGGAGCGTCCCTACAAGTGGGATGTGGGTGATTGAATCCGTTACATGTTATTCGCTTGTTCTTCGCTTGCGAGGCCAGCACAAGGCGCGGCCACTACACCGCAAATATTGGCAACTGTTGCTTGTTCTTCTGCGTGCGGACGCTCCACGGAGCGTCCCTACAGGTAGGGGTGGGATGATTTATTGCTTGTCTGCGATTGCGGACACGAGACGGTGTCCCACCTATTGTGGACTGCCTCTAGGGGTAGCAGCGTGCAGTGGATATCTGTTGGTGTAGCTACGAAAGCTTAGATAGGCCTGAGCGACCTGATGGTAATTGCAAAGTGCCCTTACATATCCTCCATGGTCAAACCATGAATAGCAGAACGGTACGCACGGAACTCGGGATGAAGGGAGAGGAACAGCTCTGCCTTGCACTGAAGAGTCTCCTCATCATACTCCTTGCACTGCCGCTTCACCTCATAAAAATCAATGGTGTGCTCCAGTTCGTCCATGCCTATCAGATCTATCTCATTCTCGCCTTTACGATCCCACCATCCGCCTATCCGGGTATATCGTCCTTCAGCTATCATCTCATCCCGGAAATATCGTTCCAGCATCAGTCCACTGAAAGTGTCGTAATCTCTCTGTATGATGTCCAGCAGTTTTTTGTTGGCTCCCACTTCCAGCATATAACCATACTTATATATAAAGCGGAACCAAAAAATCAGAAAATTGTCATTCAGATGATAGCGTACATTCTTTGTTAATGACTTTTCTAGCAGGGGACGTGCCTTGACGATGAGCTCATATTCGGTCTCCAGCCGAGTGAGATAGCCACCTACTTCCACCTTCAACATGTTTTCTATATCTGCCCGCATGTTGTGGCCACGGGCTATGAGCGAGAGTATGGAGAAATAGGTTGTGTAATCCTTGCCGAATTCTTCTATAAGCATGGCTTTTCCTTCGGGGAGGAAATAAGAAGCTGGCTCTACCATATACCTGCACATGGCATCCTTGGTGGTAACGCCATTATCTATAAGTTGCTGCACATACTTGGCCACTCCACCCGTGAAGATGTAAAGGGCAAGCAGGTCGTCTGATGAATAATTGGCTTGATAGATTCCCAAAATTTCTTTCAAAACAGAGGGTGCGAAGGCACCAAGTTTCATGAACTGTGTTTGGCGGCCATATAGAGGCTGCTTGTTGTCACGAAAGAGCCTGTTCATGAGGGTATTGACCGACCCACATACTATCAGGTTCATTTGAGCGCCATCCTTATTGAGATCCCAAATGCGCTGCATGTCCCAATAGACAGACTTGTTCACCCTGAGAAACTCCTGAAACTCATCGATGAAAAGCGTCAGCGGGCGGGTGTGCGACAACTTCATCAAGTATTCAAACAAGGTAACAAACTTATCAGGCGTGGCAAGCACGGGCAAACCGAGCTTCGTCTCAAGCTCCTGCGTAAAATCCTGACACAGTTCCGCCTCTGTCTTGCGTGCCACGAAGAAATATATAACATCTGGCTCACCATAGGCTTTCAGCACAAGAGAGGTCTTTCCTATTCGTCTCCTGCCCGTAATAACCGTAAACTGCGCCACATGCGCTGACTGTTTACGCACTTGTCGCAAAAATGCAATTTCCTTATCTCGGTCGAAGAATTTCATCACATTCTCTGATTAGCAACATTACGCAACAGCCAGTTCGGAACTGACTATTGCATTTTTTTGTAATATACAGCTAACGCCCTGTTGGCTGTGGGTATTTATCTGTTTGCTGAACGCTGCTTGACCGTTGGTTGCGGAAGGCCACAAAGGGCCACGCCCTGCAATGGGTGTACGTTAGCGTGAAATTTGTATGTTCGCTGGGTGCGAGGCCGCAAGCTATCCTCACCAGCCTGTAGGGACGTACGTTCGTGCGTCCGCACCAAACCATCGCCAGTTGTAGTGGATATTCATTGTTTGATCATCGCTTGCGGACACCGAGACGGTGCCCCTCCTATTGCGGGCTGCCACAAGAGGCACGCCCTGCAATGGGTGTACATTAGCGTGATATTTGTATGTTCGCTGCTTACGAGGCCGGCACAAGGCGCGGCCACTACAGTGGATAATCTTTGCTTGCGGACGCTCGAACGAGCCTCCCTACAGTTAGGATGTGCGAGGAATTGATGCTCGTTGATTGTTCGCTGGTGTACGGGCACCGGGATGGGACCCTGCTGACCCACGTCAACAACCGCTATCTGTCATGACTGTTTATGTATCAGCCCCGAAGGGGTTGACTTCTCCATAACCCCAGTTTGGGCGAGTGTAGCGAGCACAGACTGGGGAAAGTGCTGTGAATAATATGTCAGCCTCGAAGGGGTTGACTTCTCCATAACCCCAGTTTGGGTGAGTGGAGCGAGCACAGACTGGGGAATCTCTCTGGATAATGTGACAGCCCCGAAGGGGTTGACTTCTCCATAACCCCAGTTTGGGTGAGCGGAGCGAGAACAGACTGGGGAAAGTGCTGTGAATAATATGTCAGCCTCGAAGAGGTTGACTAGCATCTTTGATGCGCCATAAACAGAAGGAAAGCATGTCTGATGTTAACCCGATATACTATCATTATAGATATCTCTCATCATAAGACACTCCCAACTCCTCACATAATTTGATAAGTTCGTCATGAGTGCTTAAATGCTTATGATGATTCTTTTGATTGACAATATATTCTCTTACGCTGTCTTTTTGACTCACGCTAACTGTACTCGCGAAATACTCTGTGCCCCAACCGTCAAACAATGGGAACTTATTTTTACTTGCCTTGAGCATCCTACTTGTTGCCGTCTTCAAATCTCGAACGAAATCAGACACAGACAGGGAAGGATGTATACTGACAAGTATGTGCAGGTGATCTGGCATACCATTCAGTCGATAGAGCTGACAATTATGAGATTTGATGAATGAGTAGATATAAGCATACAACTCACGCTCGTATTCCTCATTGATCGCCGGCCGACTGTGCTTCGTGCGAAACACTATATGGTATAGGAGGCTGGTGTAACTCATGTATAACTGAATTTACGCATTCTGCTAGTCAACCTCTTCGAGGCTGAGTTTCTTAGTTTCCTGCTATCCCCAGGCTGCGTACGCTGCGCGTCCTTACCTGGGGTTACGGATGAGTGAGCCTCTTCGAGGCTCCGTCTGCTTGTGGTACTGATATAAGCATCAGAGATGTTAGTCAGCCTCTTTGAGGCTCTTTTTCCTTGTTCTCTGCTATTCCCAGGCTGCGGACGCTCGAACGGGCGTCCCTACTGTTAGGGTGGGGCTCGAAACGTGCCACATAATGCGCTGGATGTTTCTTCAATGTGCTTAGCAGCTTGCAAAAACACCTATATTGGCTTGCAAAATGGGTGGTTTTGGGTTGCTGGATGGGCCATTTTGCCTGGCTGAATGGGCGGTTGACGTGATGTGTTGAACATTGGGAGATGGGTAAGGATGCAATCTCAGAAATTTTACGTGAAATCCTATCTCACCCATCTCACCCATTATGTAAATGCTTAACAATGAACAGCTTAACAGATGTGGCGAGATTGAAAACATCTCACCCACATCTCACCGTCTGGCTACCTCATAAACGAATCGTCCATGTGTAGCTACCTGACGGAAGTGGTTGCTGGTGAGCAACTTACCCAGTTTGATAGCATTAGACCGGTTGGCCGGTATACCTTTGTACTCTTTATGCAATGCCTGCAATATCTCCATGGGCGAGAGCAGCATCTTCTTGCTGTCTTGTGCATCTGGCTGGGTGTACATGCTACTGAAGATGTCGTGTAGCGGGTCATTCACGGTGAAACGCAGGTTGCGCTGTTGAATATCGTGTTCGCGCTTTTTGTCGAAATAGGCTGGCTGCCCACTTCTTATCTCTGACAGCAACTGCGCATAGAGCTGTGGATAATCGATGGCGCCCGCCCCGGTTGTACTCACATCTATCTGTCCCTCAACCTCTTCTACGAGATAACGGCGCGATCCGGTGACATCAGCCAAAGGCTGCGGGCTGTTGGTGGTAGCGGCAAAGACGGCATATCGCTTGCTTTGCGTATAGGCATCCTCATACATCTTGCGCTGCGTGATGTTGCTTTTTTGCAGCAGATGCTTGAGAAAGGCTGTTTGCGAGCGACTAATCTGATCGTATTCGTCTATATTGATCAGCGCGAAGCGGGTGAGCGCACGCTCAGCATCTTTCTTCGTTGTGAAGTCGAGCCGGTCGAGATAGTAGGACGAGAGCTCTGGCGGGAGCAGCATGCGCATGAAAGTAGACTTTCCTGTACCTTGCGCTCCGGTGAGCATGAGCACCATGCACGATCCGTATCGCCGTGAGCATCCCATCCACTGGCTGACCATGGAGCGCATCCAAATGCTGAAATATTCTGTCCAATGGGCATCCTTTACGGGAACGCGACGGGCCAGAGGGGCAATGCGGTCGGTGCCGTCCCACTGGGGCAAGCTGTAGAGGTAGTCGCGCACAGGATCATAATCTTCTATGTCGTTGCTTTCCACATACCGCTTCACGTCCTTATCCCAAATGCTGATGCCGCTGAGCAGGGCATGACGGGTGATGGTATTGCGTGCCCGCGTGTCGAGGGGTTGCCATGACAGCAGACAGCGGTTGAGCTCACGATATTCTATCTGTCCGGATATGGCATTTCGTCTGAAGCGGTAGCGGCTGCGCAGAAAGTCGTCGAGCTTCTGCTGCTGCACCATTTTATAGTCGAAGACCTGTGCAACGCCCCGCGGATGCTTGCTGTAGGCATTGGTAAAGGACGACCTTACCAAGTATTCTTTCTCGCTGAAATGCTGAAGGCGAAGCACACATTTAACGGCCAGCTCCTGCTCTATGGCTGCCCGGTTGCAGAGGGCAGCCAGCTGTAGGAGATAACTGGCATCGTCTTGATGCTGCATGAACGACATCTGCGTGCAGATGCTATTGAACTGTGCCACTTGCAACTCGTTGGCCGAGTAGTGGGCAAAAGGCTCTGACGCGCGCTGAGCCAATGGCTCTACGACTGAAGCATTCTTCGGCTCGCCCTTCTTCATGCTCAGCAGAGGCATGGCTACGGGATTGGGATTGAGCCAAGCATCGGGGACATAGCCCACGTGGCAAATCATCTCATTGCCCGACTCATGGCCGGCAGGTGCCTGTCCGAGTGCCTGAGCATAGAAGAGGGCAGCATGTTGATAAGCGGCATCAGTGAACTCATGTGCTTGCTCATCGCCTTGTGGCAATGTGCCGTCGGGAAGGGTGAAGGCTACGAGCACCTTGAGCGTTCGGCCAGACGGGCCACTGAACGTGAGAAGCGTCTGGGGCATGAGCTGTGCCTGAGCGGCCAAGGTGTCACGCAAGCGATGGTCATCGCCGGTAACGAAGGAGAGCAGGACAAGGCCTGTGGGTTGACCTTCGCAACGTGAGAAGCACACCAGCGGCAGCACATCAGATGCTTCGACAGGCGCTGTGCTGCAAGCAATGAGGCTAGCTGTGACGCGCTCACGCAATGTTTGCGTACCGTTTTTAAGACTGTCGCCTTTCATCGTGGCGACGAGGTCGTGAAGAGTCATCACCTTGCTGATGGTACGGTGATGATACTCGTACTGATAATTAATGTTTTTGTTCATAGTGATTAAAATGTTTTGTATGCCGTAGGTCCATAAGGACCGCCGACAGAAGTAAGTAATATGGTTATATTATAAAGTGTTGATCATTCTGTGTTGAATATATCCAAGCCGTAGGGACGCTCCGTGGTGCGTCCGCAAGGAAAGGGCAGTCTAGCCGCACGGAAATTTCAGCAACCTGTAGGGACGCACCGTGGTGCGTCCGCAAGGAAAGGGCAGTCTAGCCGCACAGAAATTTCAGCAACCTGTAGGGACGCACCGTGGTGCGTCCGCAAGAAGCGGGCACAAAGCATAATGAGTGATACTTTGTTGCTGCTGTACGAACTTGCGGACGCTCCACGGAGCGTCCCTACAAAACTTGGTAATATCACAAAAGCAATTGTTTATATACGAAAGCAATCACTATCCCATCTTGCTACATTATTTGTGATATAATCGGCTATCAAATTACCGTCTTTTAATCCACGGATGATATGATCATGATAACGTTTCTGCCAAGAAAATTCTATAGCGTTTTTATGAGCAAAGAGTGATACCGCACTTTTAAAGCCACCTACGACAACACTCAACGTTTTGCGATGAACAGTCCGATAACAACTATCACATAACTCTTTACTATCATCCACATCAATATTTATTATTGCGTGAATATGATTGGGCATAACCACAAACAAAGGTACCGAGGCATAAGGATAATGTGAATTGATTGCCTGTAATTCCTGTCGACAAAAATGGCCAATGGAATTCAATTGCATAACGCCATCAGTAATTTCGCCAAAATAATGCAGTTTGCCAGTCGTACAAATTGTAATGAAATATAGTCCGCCAGAATAATCGTGCCATTGGGCGCGTGGAGATTTGCGATTAAGAAATGACATATCAGACATATACTATTATTAATTCGTTAAATATCCAAACATTCAAAATCACACTCAATCCGTAGGGACACACCGTGGTGCGTCCGCAAGAAGCGGGCACGATGCATAATGAGTGATGCGGTGTAGCTGCTGTACGAGCTTGTGGACGCTCCACGGAGCGTCACTACTGTTAGGGGGTGGATGATTGCTGAACGTT
>Ga0256406_1006589_pt1 | contig 11558 bp, 5 predicted proteins | sample RumenRJG_03DNA_FD_185986 | JGI IMG/M metagenome (GOLD analysis project Ga0256406, IMG submission 185986) | Bovine rumen microbial communities from Lethbridge, Alberta, Canada - RJG_03 | ecosystem: Host-associated > Mammals > Digestive system > Stomach > Rumen | place: Canada: Alberta | collected...
GCATCAGACAGCACGAACGAGAACTCGCCATCACTCAGTGTTTCGCCCGTATCGCCAGTATTGATTACCTTCCTTACGGGCAATGACACGCTAGCAGGCTTAGGCTCATACGAGTTCACAAACCGCAAGTTGTCCTGCGTATTGCCAGACGCTGAAGCAACCAATTTGCCATTACCATCATCCCTCACATCGACAGTGAACGATTTCACCGTATCATCATACGTGACAGTTCCATCATCACCACGCATCTCACACACCGAGTAAGAATGCTTACCCGCGCTATCGAAATGCAATGGCGTGAACGCTACTACACCAGACGCATCATTCTGGACTGTCTGCAACAGCTTATTCTTGCCGCCAGTCGTCTCATGCAGCTCGAACGAGAACTCGTCCTTCTTGAGCGTCCTGCTACTGCCGCCACCCACATTCAGCACCTTCAATGCAGTTACTGGCACGTCAGTCGGGGATGCGGAATAAGCGTTCGCGAACTCCCTGCCAGAATAAGTCGTGTTCGTATGCAGCTGTCCAAGCATGTCAGCAGTCGTAATCACCGTGACATTGCACGCATGATTGTCATACGTGACGCCGCCCTGATTGTCATTCTTCTCGACAATCGTGAACTTCGTCGTTCCCGCTTTCGTGATGCTCACGGGCTTGAACGTTACCGTCCCATCGTCATCATTCTGTGCTGTCTGCAGAGGCGTACCGCTCTCATCCCGCAGCTCGAACGTGAACCGCCTGCTCCCTGGTGCCTTTCCGTTTAGCGTCTTCGTGACCGATAGAGGAAGGGTAGCCGCCTTGATGATCCTGTCCGTAATCGTCTTCGTGACGAACGTTGTCGTCCCATCCGCTGGGGCAATGAACGTAATCGGGCTAGCGACAAGATACCCATCAGGCGCGCTTGTCTCCACTATCGTGTACCTCTTGCCAGGCACGAGGACGCCATCTTTCCTGTACGCTGTCGTTCCAGTGACCCAAGAATCGACAACCGCACCAGTGTCATCATGCAGTTCGAGCTTCGCCCCCGCGAGCGCTGTTCCGTCATTGCCGACCTTGTTGACAACGATGCCGAGCCTGTTCAGGATAACGCCAGCGTCGACATGCTCCTTAGCATAATGGTATGTTGTCATATCCTTCAAGGCAGGCATGGTAATCGTGTCAGTCAGCATCGAACCAAGCACCCCAGCGCTCGTGTCGCCGCTCACGTCCGAGTCGGTAGTGTCATCGTTCATGCCACCAGCGTCGGTCACATCCTTGGTCGTGACGCTGTAATTCCTGAGAGCAGCGCCAGAGAACCTGACGAAGTAATCCCCACCCGGTACGCCCTCAAACGCATAACTGCCGTCATTGCCGGTAATGGTCTCTAATGGCGAACCCAGCACTGAGTTCACGGTTTTCCCGTTCTTGTCAACGAGCGTTACCTTCAACCCGCCGAACACAGGCTCGGTTGATTGCCTTACTCCATCCTTGTTCTCATCCGTCCATGCTGTACCGCTGATGCTTCTTGCAGCAACGTAGGCGATGTCCCTGACCACGTTCTCGCCGTCAGTGAGTTCCTGAGCATAATAATCCGCTGGAGCATTGCCGGCTGGCTGTATTGTGGTGGTGACGTACATCCTATCGTTCTTGTCTAGGACGTCCTTATGCATTGACCATGCAACAATCTTGGACGGGTCTATGCTGTCGGGTATCGTAATCTTCCCCGTTGTCGGGTCGTATCCTGCTTTTGACCACCCGAGCGTCTCAGCACGCGTGATTTTCTTCAGTCCGTTCGTCCCGGAGTATGTTCCAGTGCGGTACTTCTCATCAGTAGTGAAGTAAAAACTGACATCAGTCGCATCGGCTATCTTGCTCGTATCAAGCGTCATGCCGGTAACAGTATACGTTCCCTTGTACGCGGACAGGCTTCCTGTACCTTGCCATGGCATGCGGGTAACGCCGTACATGTTCATGACCTGCCCATTGCCGTAATTGCCTATCGTATCAGTGAGTGTGTACTCGGTATTGACTTCATTGATTTTCGGGAGTATCGAGTTCGTCAGTGATTGCTGCCTCAGCTTGGCAATACTGATGACAGTACTGGAAATGTTTCCCCAGCTCGGTGTTGGCTTGCGTCTGTCGTTTGTGCTTTGGATACTCGCTGTGGTTGTCTGCTGATCACCATTCTTCACGTCATTATCTATGTCCGTGGTATCCCCAAGCATGACCGTGTAATGCACACGCTTGATATCACTCCCATCCGCCTTGACGCCAGGAACGCTAAACGTGAGCGTGCTTGTCCCATCAGCGTTTTTCGTGAGCGTGGGCGTGATTTTCGTGCCTCCGGTAGTAGTTCCTGAGTTTGGTGTGTTCTCGGCATACGTACCGCCATATGTGAGGCTACCGTCGAGGTATGTCTGTCCTTTTGGCAGAGTAATGGTGTAGTAGAGGGTGGTTCTCACACCTGCCGCAAGATCAGCACGTGCTGTGAGAACAGCATCTGCATAGTAATCAGCATATCGTTGTTCGTAGTCGATGTCGTAGATGCTTTTTGGCTTTTGCGTATTCTTGTCTGTCTGCTCTGTTCCGATGGTAATTTGCGCTTGCTCGCCAACGATGAGGAGCGAGTCGCCATCAAAGCATCCACCAGAGTGGGTGCCGAGAAGCTTTCCGTTTGCATCATAGGTCTCTTTCTTGTATACGGGGCATGCCTTATACTTGACACCAGCGTAGTCGGTCGCACTCATGGCAGTCCCGTCTGGTAATACCTTTGCCTTGGCAAGTAGCTGCTGGTCATAAGCGAGCCATTGCTCTGCGGTCACGTCATTGACATTCTGACCTGGGAACGCCGTGCTCACAAGGCTCTGCCTTGTCCACATCCTTGCGTCGATGCTTGTAGCTGCGACCGTGTTGATGTTGCTCGATCCGTCTGGAGCGGTTGTGAGCGTCTTGAACATCAAAAGGTTAGCGTAATCACGCCTTGCGAGGTATGTACCGCGCGCGGGGACATATGTCTCAACGGCAATAGCCACGCAGGTCTTTCCTGCCGCTTGGAGTGTCTTGAGTGACGAATAAGCTATGAGGCTGTCCGTATCGTACCCAGACATCTCCTCGGTGGATGCCCACTTGCTTCCGTCCGGCTTCGCAAGGTAACGCACTATTACATAATCGTTCTTCTTCGTCGCGTACCCGTCGCCGAGAATACCGAACTGCTCATCGCCATCCCTGCTTCCGACGCCTCCGCCCCTGTTGAACGCGTTGTGTGGCGTTGCGTCATTCACCTGCTTCTGCGTGAGATCAGCAGCAATCTGATCATCGTCTGGCACTAGCTTGTCAGAGTCGAACTTTGCGACATACCGCTGCAGCACTTCCACGTTGCCAAGATCGTCCGGTCTTGTGTGACACCCAACATGGATCATAACATTCGATCCGGCAATCGCTGAATCGCTGCCGTTACCGGAATTGCCGCTCCAGCCATATCCGTCAGTGCCCGTGTAGCCAGGATAGTTCGGCGTCGTATAGTGGATGTAGTGTATCCATTCGCCAGGCTTGCGCACGTTGACCGTTGCCGTAACGCTGTCGTCGGTCGTAATAACCTGGTTCGAATTATCGGTAACGTGTGGCAGCGATGCGCCGCTTTCTGTCGTCGCCCTAAGATTCGACAGCTTGCTGGTGAGCGCAAAATCGCCATCCGTGCATGAATGCTTGTCGAGGATACTCGTTCCATCCTTGTTGCTATCGAACGGCTGTATGATGGATAGCATTCCAGCACAGAAAATAGCGCGTTCCTTGATCCCATCTGCCGGGTTGTAGTAGTTGAACGACGTGCGTGTTTCATAACCAACCGCTGACCATGGAAAATATGGTGCTTGAACTTTTGTATTCGCGAGCGTGACGACAGTTGTCCACGTGCTAATCATGTCGATGAGGTACGTGTCATCAAGAGTGACATGAACTACGTTACCTGACTGTGTTCCGCTCCAATTCGCATCATGATAGGTGTTGCAACCTGCTCCTGGTGTCGTGGTAGAGAAGTTAGAGCTCGGTATATGGAACGCGTGATAAGTATCGGCACTTCCGCCGTATTTGCTTGCGTAGTTTCGTCCATTAGATCGTATATTGGCAATCTTATTGCTATCAACAAACCATACGAGCGGTGTGTAGTCATCCGTTTCGTCGCTCCAGTCGCTCAGCGTCTTGCCATCAGCACTCTTGGAGCGAAACTTTGTGCTCAACGTCACGTCAAACGTGATGCCACCAACGGGAACCTCTACGCCACGCATCTGCTTGCCAGCAAGATTATTACGTATCTCTACATAAATACCGTGCGTCGACCTCCGTCCTAGCACTATGCCCGCATCACGGTTCGGCGCGGTCTCGTTCCCATCAGAGAAGTCGAAGTTGCCATACCCAGCATCCCAGCCATCTGCCTTTGTGATACCGATATTCAGGCGTGGTGCACTGGAGACGGTGAGGGATTTGCCGGTGATGTGAGCGTACTCGTCTGGCGTATTATGATCTGCAAAAGCGTAGAACTCTGGCACGACCTTCTGCCCCTGGAGCATCTGGTTCACCTTTATTGAGAAGGTAATGTCCTTGTTGCCGGGGATGACAGTTGGGACCGCATCGGTACCTTCGAGACGACGCCAGCAGGTGAGGACGACACAATCGTGTCCGTTAATCTTCTCGACGCCAATGCTTTTCTCGTATCCCTTGTCAGTGGATACCCATCCAAGGGATTCTTCATCAAACCATGCCCGTTTCTTGCTCATGTCAAGCTGCGTGCCGTTCGTATCGTATCCTTTGATGACGACCTTGTACCCAACGTACCCGTTCGCGATGTAGGAGTATGGGCTGTCCTGTTTGACATCGAAGACGGAGTGGAGGTCGTAGCTTGCGGTATCAAACGAGCGGATGATGTCGTTGTCTGGCGTGCTGTCGTCGCCTGCTGCATCATCGTTGTCCCATGGTGCGGTTCCGCTGCGAGCACCGTCGATACGAAGCATGGTAGCGTGGGCATAGTCACCGTCTAGGCTTTCGGCTATGGTCCCGCCGACTGGTCCCGCATTCGTGGTTGCGGCGTTTGCCATGGCGAGCGTGATTGGGATGATGGTTAACAGGGCAAGGATTATGATGGTTATGAGGGCGTTTTTCTTGTTGATTGTGTTTGGTAGAGGATTGTGATGCTTGCGTGAGTGTGCGTACTTGTGCTGTGTATGGTCCAGCATAGTTTGTTTGTCCCCTCCTTGCCCCCGCCGCACCATCCTCCTGCATGGTATGGATTTGCGGGGGGAGCATTATTGCTATTATCATTGTCCTTCAACGTGCATTAAGTCTAGACATATGCCTTTTGGCAGCCTGTGCTATATCCCTTCTATGCGACTGCGTGCATAGAGTAATTCAGAGAGTCCTATGTCTTTAGTTGCAGGTGCTTGTTTCCTAATGTTCTGTCACTGCCTCATCACCAGAATGCCGCATGCCGTGTACGATGCATATGATGACGCCTACGATGGTGAATGCGAGCGTCAGCCATGCGAAAGCTGTATTGGAGAATTCGTACCATCCGAAGCAGGCTATCGCTATTCCCCCAATGATGAACGGTATCCCATGAAGGAACGCATTCGACCTGTCTAATGCCGACTCGAGCTGATGGGCAACAATCATATCGTACAGCAGCGTCTTCGCTAGGCAAGCGATGAGCAGCGCAAATAGCGGGGCAAAGCCGCCCATCATACCCGTCGCGGCGTCCTGCATGTCGCTTACGGTATTCGCCCCGACGACACCGTTCATCCCCTGCAGGACACCGTTCTGCGACATGACTGCGAACGCGACTATGAGTGTGACGATCGTGCTCGCTATGGATGACGTCCAATGGAGGACGTCGGACGCCTTGTGATACCGGGAGCTTGCGTACCTCGCGTACTCCGCCGCGTAGTCAGCCTCCGCTGGATCTTTCGTCTGCCCGAACTTGTCTGCGAACGATTTCGCCGTGTTGAACTTCTCACGCTCCGACTCGCTGTTGCCCACAGTTGCCCAGGATGCGGTGCCGTCGCGGTTGTCTGGCGCGTTGTCATTATCATAGGTGTGCGTCGGTCTGTTGAACTGCGGGCTTACCCTTGTGCCGTCCTGAGACGCCGTGTGAGGCTGTCTGATGCCCGTTCCGCTATACGTGCCGCCACTATTGCGTACCGTGCCGCTGACGCCCTGCTGACGCCCGTACGACGGCGACTGAGTGCGACCATACGTGCTGCCGTTCCACGAACCGCTGCCACCACGGACTCCCGTGCCAGCGCCGGGTGTTACACGCGTGCCGCTATACGTGCCGCTTCCATACCGTGACGTGCGGTTATCGTATGGCGAGCTGGTGCTGCCATAGCCGTTATGAGTGCCATTGCCTCGCGGCGTGCTCGGGATATCCGTCCTCTGTCTCTCGTCGTGCTGCGGTGTCGGCTCCGACTCTGGCTTCGCCATAGTTGGGTTGAGCAGGATGCGACGCGCGACGTTCGCCCTCTCATAGATGCGTGTTGCCCTCTTCCTCTCATCGTCAGGCTTATCGAGCCACTTGTCAGGATGGTACTTCCTGGCAATATTGCGATACGCCTGCTGTACGTCATTATGGGTGTACCCGTCCTTGACGCCAAGGAGCTTCTCCGCCTCGGTGAGGGTCATATCGAGAGTGGTATCTGGCATCTTGGACACGCACCTCCAATGCGTCATAAATGTCGATGATATAATAGGACGAAAACGGGGACACGGACAGATTACTTATAACCTATGCACGTGCCGCTCCCGGCAAGCGATGCTTGCAGCTTGGCGCGTCGCATTCGGCAGACGCCTGCCTACCCGCTCCTCAGCAGGTGATCTCTCTGGTACTCCTCTATCTTATACGGCATGTCGCAGAAGTTGCTGTATATCAGCCGTGCCTTCAGCTGCCTGCGATCGTCAAGTATCCTTGGAAGTTCGGCACGCATGTCACCAGATATGCTGAGCGTGTCAGCGACACCAGCAGGCTCTATGTACCCGACGTTCATAAGCTGCGCCCACAGCTTCTCGATTGCCCTCATCTCGCACACGAGAGACATGTTGAGCGCCTCGTCACGAAAGACGCAACCGACCTTGTTCTCAGCAATCCTTACGAGCGTGTCAAGCCTTGACTCGTAGTTGCGGAGCATCGCCTGCGTCATGAATGACATCGGGGACTCGTATACCATTCCTAACCCGTTCAGGTTCGCGAACTTCACTATGCCCGTCTCTATATGGCACGTCGACCCATATGATACCGCCTTCAGGTACGATGACATGTCCATCGTTGTCACCACGGCATATGGCACCCTGCCCGACTGGCTGTTCACGCTGCCAGAGAGCTTCCTCGTGCCGAGTACCCGTCTGTCGCTCCCGTTCGGCACGACCCTCAGCCAGTACTGCACCGGGTCATCACTGCGATACAGCGACGTCCGCCATGGCTGATACAGGAAGAACGTTGACACCCTGTCATTCATCGCTGGTGGTGTCATCAGCGGTCACCGCCAGCGGAGATGTGCCTGTCGCCCTTGCCCCTTTTCGTACGATTGCCGTGGTTCCTTACGCCACCATACCCGCCAGCCTCCGCCCACGGGTTGTCTGGTTCCGAACCACGCCTTGACATGCCACTGCCATCACGCCGTGCCGTCTCAGCCTCGCTCCTAAGCCGCTGCTCGTAATCGTACTTCGCCGCATTATAGGCATCCTTCATCTCATACGGGTGAGCGACATCCTTGAACAGGAAGAAACCGCTGTCAGAGCCGACCGTCTGGAACTCTATGTCCCCGAAGTCGAATATCCTCTGTACAAACTTGTGCTTGTCTATGTCCACCCTGTCAATCTTGTCAAGGGACGTCTCTCTATCGTTGTCAATCCTGATGATTCCCGTCTTGCTGTGGATATGGGAATTCGTGATAACCATCTCCGTACCAACAATCCGCAACGCCACCTTCAGGAGCGCCAGAGCCCACACGATTACCCCGACGAGGTACGTCACTGCCATCAGACGCGCATCATCCGTAATGCCCCACACACACCCAGCGGCGAACGAGAGAACGACGAGCAACGTCATCGACCTCAATATGAATGGAACCCACGATACGTGACCAGAATACCTGATCTCCTCACCACGCGGAAGCCTGTCACTGATATAGCTCATTCGCACATCCCCATATCCTCAGCGACACGCTACGCATGCCGCAAGCCAAACAGAAGACACCGCACGCACCACAACGAGTACACGGCGAGCAGAGCATGCCGACACCATGCCGCGATGCAGGAAGGCAGACAGCACGGACGGCATGAAGGCATCCCGCATCACTTCCAGCCGCCGGCGTTCCTGTGAGAGCTGCCACGCCTTGACGGGCGGGACACGCTCCCAGACGCGGTCACAGGGGCAGCGGAATGTGAAGCGACGCCATTACTATCAGAAGCAGAGACGGCAGCGGTAGCACCATGCCCGACGGAATGCGACGCTTCATGCTTAGATGCCGTGCCAACATTCCGTGCTTTCCTACTTGCACTATCACCTGCCGACGTCTGGACGCCCTGCAAGACGTTACCGCCTGTGTCCCTTCGTGTCGCGTTCCGCTTGTCATCTGCCGTGCCACCGCCTGCTGTCGGTACGGCGTCATCGTCCTCGAAGTACCGCACGTCTCCATACCTGTGGAAGGCAGTGCCGCTCGTCCTTGCGTTCGCATCGTCTGCTACACGTTTTGTCCTCTCACTGATTGATGACGTGATTCCCGCCATGCGTCCCCTCGCGTCGCTCACCGATTTGCGTATCGCTGGCATCCTCTCTGCCATCTGCGTGAATGCCGTGAGCATGGACATCTGGAAACGGCTCGATTCCATCCTAGCTATGGACGCCTCCGTGGAGGCAAGCAGCTCCCTGTCATCAGCAAGCGCGGATTCGTTCGCGGCGAACGCATCAGCTTCACCTCGTGACGGGGCATCCTGCGGTATCCGGTCGAGGTACGCCCTCATGCGGGGAAGCCACCTGCTCTCCCAGTCAGCCTCATCCTGCTCACGGCGGATCTGCGGGTAGGTGGCAAGCTTGTCACGCAGCCATCGCGCGTCGCTCCCCGCGCCGTTCGACAGGATCACCATGCCGATCGAGTAACGCGACTTTCTCTCATCGCGGATGCGTTTTCTTGCGTCATTCGCCGTCGTCATCATCGAATCATGGCTGTATGTCGTCAGCATTCCCGCCATCAGGAGAATTACGATGGCAAGGATGATGATTATGACTATTGTGAGAATGTCCATATGTCCCAGTAACCGTCCTTCGAAGGTTCTCTCTTCTCCCATAGGAACGGGACGGGCGTCATGACTGTGAAACGCCAGAGGCATCGGAAACGCGATGAAAAGACGCCACGTACCTGGGATGCGAGTCAAATGCCACGGTATTGGGACGCAATGCCGAAACACGCTGAAAAGCGACACGGCACGAGCGAAGCCAATCGTGGCAGATGGACGCAAGGCATGCCAAGGAAAGCCCAGAGATACCCGCCTGTCTCGTCCTTGTCCTCAGTCTCAGGATTGGAAATGGTGATGGCTTGCGTCATGACCGTATTATCAGCGTCAGACGGCGACGTATGAATGGCAAGGCATCGCTTGCTTCGCCGCCTGTGGATGCTGGCAACATCGTGCCGCAGATTGGCGATGCTACCGCCAGCTACGTCACCGTGTCAAGCATAGGAAGTGTCCACAGTGCCGTGCCGCTTTCCGAAGCCGCTGGCAAGGCGGGTGTTCTATTGTTGTTAAAGTACATGTATATATAGAGATAGTACTAATAGTAGGGCGTGTTGAAAAGTCGAAAACTCGACATCGCACGAGAATATCAGCAGCAAAACGGGCATTTTTGGTATAAAAAGTTTTCAACAATCTTTCTACAATCTTTCGACACTTTCAACAATGTAGAAAACTTGTAGAAAACTCTCAAACGGTTTTCGACATAAAATGCCGACTTTTCAACAACCTTTCGACAAGTTATCAACAATCAACCAACGTCAAAATGACCATGGAAACATGGACATTCCACCAAGTTTTCAACAATTCGACATTGCAGAAAGCACGAGAAAATCACAAACGGCATGCCAGGCGGACTTGGATGGAATGACATTCACAGACTCGCTCTGGACTTTTCGGAAATCCACAGATATACTTTTCCAGTGCGTTTGGATTTCGTCACGGCAGAGCGAGCAGCATCGTGCCATGACGTAGCAAGGAGGAATATCAGCGCATGACAACAGACAACAAGACAATGGAATATTCCACGCAGAACATGCGAGAGCTGACAGGGCTCGACCCAATCAGGATGAACCCGTCACAGTACATCGGCAGCATCGCGCCAATCTCAGCGGTACACGGTGCTGGCAACGAGCAGGACGGCGAGCTGCTCGAAGCGAACGGCTTCCACCTGTTCGTGGAAATCCTCGGCAACTCGTCAGACGAGGCAACGAACGGGTACGCCACGCGCATAAACATAGACCTGCTCCCAGACGAAAGCATCCGCGTCACAGACAACGGGCGCGGCATACCGCCCGATCGCCCGACGCTTCCTGATGGCACGCTTGGACCGTCGGGCGTGTCACTAGCCGTGCTTCATATGAATGCCGGTGGGAAATTTGGCGCAGGCGACAAGAACAACAAGCACAGAGCCTACGCGAAGGGCGCACAAGGACTGCACGGTGTCGGTGCCGCATGCGTCTGTGCCCTCAGCGACCGCTTCGACGTTACCGTATGGCGAAATGGGAAGACATACTCGCTTTCAGCAAAGCGTGGCGTGCAGGGCGTGTTCGCAGGCGACAAGATAAGCTCGAAATTCACGCAGACACCAGACGCAGACGTGAGCGAATCAGATGATAACCGCCCAGCATCTGTCAAGGCGGTGTTCCCGCACGGAACATGCGTCCACTGGCATCCCGACCCCATCATCTTCAGCGGTGGGCCAAACGGTCCAGTCATCCCATGGTATGATGTAATCCAGTACGTCAAGGCACAGTCCTACATGGCGCCGGAATGCACGTACGTCATCAACGACTACACAAAGCTCGGCGGTTCTGATGGCAAGACGCCAGTCACAACCGAGTACCATCATCCCGGCGGCATCAACGACATGATCGATGAGAAGACCGCCAAGACGAAGAACGTCTCGCCAATCGTCTCGTTCGACGTCCCCACATCGTACATGAAGACCGTCACCACGGAGAACGAAGACGGCAGCATGAGCAAGTCCGACGTGTCCTATGACTGCGACGTCAAGGTCGCGCTGCGCTGGACAACGAAGAGTGGTGCGGACATCGAAGGGTACGCGAACGGCGTGCACTGCGTCGGCAAGCACGTCGACGGCTTCCGCAGGGGCATCACACGCGGTGTCAACGAGTGGATCAAGAAGTCCGACATCATGACGAAGAAGGACGAGAAGGATGGCATCACGCCAAACGTCGACGACATGACAGACGGAATGATAGCCGTCATCGAGGTACTTCTGGAAGACCAGTGCGACTTCCAAGGACAGACCAAGGACGCGCTCAGCAACCCAGAAGTGCTCTCCT
>Ga0256406_1006590_pt1 | contig 11558 bp, 8 predicted proteins | sample RumenRJG_03DNA_FD_185986 | JGI IMG/M metagenome (GOLD analysis project Ga0256406, IMG submission 185986) | Bovine rumen microbial communities from Lethbridge, Alberta, Canada - RJG_03 | ecosystem: Host-associated > Mammals > Digestive system > Stomach > Rumen | place: Canada: Alberta | collected...
GTTCACCGGCAGCGGTTGTTCGTTTGTGGCGTACCTGGCAGAATGACACAGCAGGGCCCACGGCCCTGCTGTGTCATTCTGCGCAGAAAGAAGCTTCGCTTCTTTCTGCCGGTATTCCTGCCGGGAGATTTACGCCCTTAAACAGCCCGGCAGAAAGAAAAAGCAGAGACCGCAGTCTCTGCTTTTTCATTACTGCGCAGAACGAAGCTCCGCTTCGTTCTGCCGATACCTGGCCACCGCATTCTGAATGCGGTCGGACGGGTTCAGGAGATCGCTGATGGAGCTGTCATGGTTCAGCGTATCGATGATGTAGGCGATGTATTTGCTCATGCCGCAGCTGGCATACCATTCACGGGACAGCAGCTCCGGTGTCTGGTAGACGAGGTCGGTCGTGAAGACCTTGTTGATGGTACCTTCCTGGTAGGCCCGGTCGAAGCTGTCCAGACCGTTGGTGAAGAGGCCGAAGGTAGCAAAGATGAAGACACGTCTGGCCTTGCGGTCCTTGAGCGCACGGGCAACCTCAAGGCAGCTCTCGCCGGAGGAAATCATGTCGTCATAGATAATGACATCTTTTCCTGCCACACTGGAGCCGAGAAATTCGTGGGCAATGATGGGATTTCGTCCGTCCACGATCCTGGTGTAGTCGCGTCTCTTATAGAACATACCCATGTCAAGACCCAGCACGTTGGCGATGTAGACAGCCCGCTTCATGCCGCCCTCATCCGGACTGATGATCATCATGTGATCGGAATCAATCGTGAGATCCTTCACATTCCGGAGAAGGCCCTTGATGAACTGATAAACGGGCTGGATTGTCTCGAAGCCGGAGAGCGGGATCGCATTCTGTACGCGGGGATCATGTGCGTCAAAGGTGATGATGTTGTCAACGCCCATGCGGACCAGCTCCTGCAGGGCGATGGCACAGTCAAGAGATTCCCGGGCGGCGCGGCGGTGCTGACGGCTCTCATAGAGGAAGGGCATGATGACGGTGATGCGGCGCGCCTTGCCGCCGACGGCGGCGATGATCCGCTTCAGATTCTGGAAGTGGTCATCCGGAGACATATGATTTGTCTCGCCGTACAGGGAGTAGGTCATGCTGTAGTTGCACACGTCCACCATGATGTAGAGATCCATGCCGCGGACGGACTCCTTCAGCACGCCCTTGGCTTCTCCATTGCCGAATCTGGGGACATCTCCCTCGACAATATAGGTCGGACGCTCATAGCCGGCGAACGCCAGGCTGTCCTTATGCTCACTTTCCCGCTCTGACCGCCATTTGGTGAGGTAGCGGTCCACCTCTTCTCCCATATGCCTGCATCCCGCAAGCGGAATCAGGCCGAGAGAACCGACCGGAATTGTCTCAAGGTTGCGCTTTTCATCTCGTCTGGCTGTGTCCATGGACTGCCTCCTCACACAGGAATCATCTGCCTGAAAGTGCGGGCTGATATTAGGCCCGCAGCAGAAGTATGAACGTCTGTATCGATGTCGCTGAAATTCCGGGCACGGATGCCGCGGCATTCCTGTCCGGATGCCGGGGAAAAGTAAAATGCCCCGGCCTTTTCCCTTATGGGTGCCGCAGAAGAAGCGGCATGAGATAGAAATGGTTACGTCTGCAGCTGCTCCAATCGCTTTGCATAGCGGATATCCGGGCCGGAAAACTGATAAATATCATACCGGCTCGCGATCCGTGAGAAGATGCGGTCAGAGTAGCGCTTCTGCAGCTCCTCGATGGAAAGATTGGAGGAGATGATGGTCGCCCGCCTTCCCATATCCCGGTTATTGATCAGGGAAAACAGCTGGGTGGCGACAAAGCTGCTGTTCAGTTCTGTCCCGAGATCATCGATGATCAGAAGATCGCAGCTGCAGATATCATTTTGAAGCGCGGCAAGTCCGCCGGTCCTGTTCCGGTCAAACGCAGCGGAGGAAAGCTGCTCGAACAGTGAAGAAGAGCTGAAATAGAGCACCGAGTGGCCCTTTTCAATCAGCTCGTGCGCAATGCACACGGACAGGAAGGATTTGCCGGTGCCTACTGTACCATAGAAATAAAGATTGTGATAGTCTTTCCCGAATAGTCGCACAAATTCACGGGCTGCGCGCGCCGCGGCAGTGAACCGGTTCAGATCAATACCGGTGTACCAGCGGGTTGAGAGCGTACTGAAGTTTTCGGTCCTGGCAAGTTCCTCCACATGGGACTGATGGTACAGCAGAGCGATTTCCTGCTGACGAAGGCAATGGCATTTCTCCGTTCCGATATAGCCGGTGTCCCGACAGTCCGGGCAGTCATAGGCGAGATCGAGGTAATCTGCCGGATAGCCTGCTTCGATCAGAAGCCGGCGCTTCTCCTCCCGGGCCTTTTCAGCTGCCTGCCGGAGCGCGTCGGCGTCAAGGCGCATACCGCTGCCAGCCGCCTGCCGGAGTGCCGCGATGCCCTGTTCGGAGACAGCACGCTCCGCATCCCGGTAGGCGGGAATTTTGCGCAGAATCTCCGCCCGGCGCTGCTCCTGCTCCCGGCGGTGCCTTGCCCGCGCTCGCGAGTAGTGCAGCATGATACTGTCATACTGTTCCCTGGTAAGGGCCATAGTTACACTCCTGTTGTGCCGCATTTTCTACGGCGCCCGCGGGAGACATGCCCGAATGGGCTTTCTCCCGCGGGCCTCTGATGCCATCGGCACCAGGGGCAGTTTGAAAGCGGCGTATCAACGTCACTTTCAAACCTTCCTCTCGTCAGTTACGGACCAGCTTTTTCTGCATCTCGGCAAAATCATACTGATTCTGACGGAAATCACCGAAGGAACCGCAGGTTCCGTTTGCGGCCTTTCGGGTGACGGTGCGGCGGCCTGCCTGCTCCTGCGCCTGCTTCGTGGTGGAAATACCGCGCTCGGACCAGCCGATGGCGACCTTTTCGATATAACGAAAATCCTTCTTGCCGAGGTCGACACAGTACTGCACAAGATAGTCGATGAGATCATCGGAAAAATGAAGATTCTCCGAGATAAAGCAGATGGTGCGGAGCTCTGCGGGGGACAGCGGCTTGCCGATGTACTGCTCGATGATAAAGAGCAGGTCCTGTCTTCTGCGGTCCGCGCGAAATTCCTCCAGTGCAGCAGCTTCGACGGCGGAGGAAGCACGCTCCGACTGGCGGCCTCTGCTGCCGGCTCCTGCGGATGCGGCATCCTCTGCCGATCTGGCGGCGGATCTCGCCTCCAGTACCGGTGTGATGGAGATCACCCGGTCATCCTGCCGGACGGCCTGAGCAGCCTTCGGCGCGGGAGAAGGATCCAGCAGATGGATGCCGGTCAGATTCCGTTCGGAGTCGTAGTCGAGCTTCATGAGGCCGCACTGCTCCCAATAACGCAGAGAGCGGAGAACATCCTTCTCTGTGTGGTTGAAGGTGTCGGCGATCTCCGCGATACTGGCGGCTCGTCCCTGTCCCATCTGACGCAGCAGATACAGATAGACCTTGATCTGCGCGTCATTGGCGTCCTTCATATATTCGTCGATAAAAAGATTGGATACGACAGTGGAACCTGTCTCCGTGTTATTGTAAATCGTAAACAACTCCTGCTTCCCCCGATCTTGTGAATGAAAAAGAGCGCAGCGCCGTTCCGGCACAGAGGGGTAGGCTGTCATGCACCTCTTCAGTCCGTCAAAGCACTGCCCGACGTATGACATTGAATCGAATGCGCCGGTGCGCGGAGTGGTCTTTCATAAACCGCAGCTGCAGCCCTTTTTCCTTTTTTTAATTGTTCAGAACTCTGGAATGCCTGGAGTATAACACCCGGGGGAATGCGTGTTCATCGGCAAACTAAACAGAAATTCTGAACGCGGCCACGGCCGCGCCGCCGTGTGGAAGGTGTGGACAAGGTGGGAAAGTGGGCCGCGGCGCCTGTCTCCGCAAGGGTGGAAAACAGGGATATCCACCATCCGCTTCTGGGCAGAACGTGGATAACCGGAACTCTCCCGGTCAAGAGAGCAGATCGTCCGCGACAGTATCGATGTTTCCGGCACCCATGGTTATCAACAGGTCATTTTTACGACAATTTTTTTTCACGTAGTCCTCGATGGCGGAAAAACTTCCAAGATAGACGGCAGAGTGGCCGAGTGCGTGAATTTCATCCGCCAGCGTCTGCGAACTGATCCCGAGGGTATCTGTCTCCCGCGCGGGGAAGATATCCGCGAGCAGCACCTCGTCCGCGAGCGAGAGAGATTTTGCAAAATCCTTCATCAGAGCCTTTGTGCGGGTATAGGTGTGAGGCATGAACGCGACAATCACGCGGTCCTTGTGCAGCTTCCGGGCGGCATGGATGGTCGCGGCAATTTCGGTCGGATGGTGGGCGTAGTCGTCGATGATGGTGACACCGTCCCGCTCTCCCTTGAATTCAAAGCGGCGTTCCGTACCCTTGTACTGGAGAAGCGCGGCAGCTATGGTCTTCCGGTCCACGCCGTACAGATCGCCCGCCGCTGCGGCAGCGATGGAATTGTAGACGTTGTGCTCGCCCGGCACCGAGAGCGTGATGCGCTGCTCCGCCGGGACGCCCGCGCGGGGATGCGCCGTGTGCAGGGTGTAGGTGGGATGGCCGAGCTCGTCGTAGGTGATATCAGTGGGATAGTAGTCGCTTTCCGGCGAGGAGCCGTAGGTGACAACCTGCGCTTTCACACCGTCGGTGATCTCTTCGGGATGCTCGATATCCGAATTGAGGATGAGCGTGCCTCCCTCATGGATCTGGGACGCAAACTGATGGAAGGAACGTCGGATGTCCGCGAGATCCTTGAAGAAGTCGAGATGATCCGCGTCGATGTCGAGAATGATGCCGATCTCCGGGTACAGAGACAGAAAGCTGTTGGTGTATTCGCAGGCCTCTGTCACGAAGCTGCCGGAGTGACCGACCAGAATATTGCCGCCGATGCGGTCATAGATACCGCCGATGGAGAGCGTCGGGTCTGTGCCGCCCTCCAGGAGGATCTCCGAGAGCATGGACGTGGTGGTCGTCTTGCCGTGGGTGCCGGAGACGGCTGCGGACATCGGATAATTATCCATGATCTGACCGAGAAGCTGGGCTCTGGTGAGGGATGGAATGCCGAGCTTCTGCACAGCCTTATACTCCGGGTTGTCCGGATGGATGGCTGCGGTGAAGACAGCCACGTCGATATCGGGCGTGATGTTTTCTTCTCTCTGCCCGATCAGCACACGAATGCCGAGCTTGTTCAGCCTTCTGGTCATCGCGGATTCCTGACGGTCCGAGCCCGATACCCGGAAGCCTTCCGAGGAGAGTATCTCGGCAAGGCCGCTCATCGAGATCCCGCCGATGCCGACAAAATATACGTGAACAGGATGTTTGAAATCGAGTTTATACATAGTAATCTTTCCGGTGACCTTTCTGCCGGTGCGGACTCTGTCCGTCTGTTCCGGCGCTTCCATCATAAAACTTTCTCCCGGTAAAACCAACTGGCAAACAGATGTCAGGGGCAAATGACAGTTTATGCGAAGGCGCGCTGGAAGTGGATGCAGAACTGTGAAAAATTGACAGAAAAAAGGAGCGAAAGAGCCGCCCAATGTTCCTTTTCACCAATTCCTATGCTATAATCTCGGTACAGAGTACATAATTCCGCTCTGAAATCTGCCAGTCCGGACGGCGAAATCACACTGGTTTACCAATCTGCCAGGGCACGACAATTGGCATCACGTGCCGGGGAGCGTTTGTTTCCTGATCAGCTCTGTGTTCCGGATTCGCACACGGTGGGGTGTCTGCTATGATCAAAAAAGAGATGATTGCCATGCTGTTGGCTGGCGGTCAGGGAAGCCGCCTCGGGATTCTCACATCACGAACGGCCAAGCCGGCTGTCTGTTTCGGAGGAAAATACCGCATCATTGATTTCCCTCTGAGCAACTGTGTCAATTCGGGAATTGACACGGTAGGCGTCCTGACACAGTACCGGCCGCTCAAACTGAACACGCACATCGGCATCGGGATTCCGTGGGATCTCGACAAGAACGTCGGCGGTGTCACGGTGCTTCCTCCTTATGAGAAAATGGAAGATACAGAGTGGTATACGGGGACGGCAAATGCCATTCTGCAGAATATTGATTATATCGAGGCCTTTCATCCGGATTATGTCCTGATTCTCTCCGGCGACCATATCTACAAGATGGACTACGAGACGATGCTGGACTTCCACAAGGAGAAAAAGGCGGATGTGACGATTGCGGTCATGCCGGTCCCGCTGGAGGAAGCAAGCCGCTTCGGCATCATGATCGCGGACGAGGACAGGCGGATCACGGATTTTGAGGAAAAGCCGGAGCATCCCCGCAGCAATCTCGCCTCGATGGGCATTTATATCTTCTCCTGGCCCGTTCTGAAGGAGGCGCTGCTCACCAATGCCCAGAAGTCCAATCTGGATTTTGGCAAGCATATCATCCCTTACTGCAGAGACCGGAATGAGAGGCTGTACGCCTATGAATTCAACGGCTACTGGAAGGATGTCGGCACGCTGACCAGCTACTGGCAGGCCAACATGGAGCTCATCGACATCGTTCCGGAGTTCAATCTGTACGAGGAATACTGGAAGATTTATACCCGCAACACCACGCTGCCGCCGCAGTACTTCGGAGAGAACAGCGCGGTGGAACGATCCATCATCGGAGAGGGCAGCGAGATCTACGGACAGGTTTACAACTCCGTCATCGGCACAGGGGTCACGATCGGAGAGGGAACGGTCGTCCGGGATTCGATTATCATGAATGATACGGTCATCGGCAGCGGCGGATTCCTCGAGAAGGCGATTGTGGCGGAAGATGTCCGGATCGGAGATCGTGTCCGCATCGGGGAAGGGGAAGAGGTCCCCAATGAGACGGCACCGGAAATTTACCGGGACGGGCTGTCCGTCGTCGGCGAAAGGTCTGTGGTTCCGTCAGACGTCAGTATCGGCAAGAATGCTCTCGTGTCCGGCGAGACTGCCGCGGAGGATTACCCGAACGGCCGACTGGAGAGCGGCAGAAGTTTCGTGAAGGCAGGTGACGGAATATGAGAGCAATAGGGATCATTCTGGCAGGCGGCAACAGCAGACGGATGAGGGAACTGTCGGACAAGCGGGCTGTCTGTGCCATGCCGATCGCCGGCAGCTACCGCAGCATCGATTTTGCCCTCAGCAATATGGAATGGTCGCACATCCAGAAGGTGGCGGTGCTGACGCAGTACAATTCCGGATCGCTCAATGAGCATCTGAGTTCCTCGAAGTGGTGGGACTTCGGGCGCAAGCAGGGAGGCATGTTCCTGTTCACACCGGCGCTCACGAATGAGAGCAACAGCTGGTACCGCGGCACAGCGGATGCCATCTCCCAGAACCTCCGGTTCCTCAAGAATTCCCACGAGCCCTATGTCGTGATCTGCTCCGGGGACTGCGTTTATAAGATGGACTACAACGAGGTTCTCCGGTACCATATCGACAAGAAGGCGGACATCACCGTCGTCGTGCGGGATATGCCGGCAGACGTGAAGGTGGAGCGGTACGGCTGTGTTCAGATGGATGCGGACAGCCGGATCCGGGAGTTTGAAGAGAAACCCGTCGTGGCAAAATCCAATACGATTTCCTGCGGTATTTATGTGATCCGGCGCCGCCAGCTGATCGAGCTCCTGGAAAAGGCACAGGAAGAGAACAGATATGACCTTGTCAAAGACATTTTTATCCGGTATAAAGATGTAAAGAGAATTTATGGATACCGGATGGACAGCTATTGGAGCAACATCGCGTCCGTGGATGATTATTTCCGGACGAACATGGATTTCCTGAAGCCGGCTGTCCGTGATTACTTTTTCAAGCAGTATCCGCCGGTAAACTCCAAGGTACTGGACCTGCCTCCTGTGAAGTTCAATGTCGGAGTCTCCGTGCACAACAGTCTCCTGGCGGCGGGATGCATCATCAACGGGACAGTCGAGAATTCCGTGCTGTTTCAGAAGGTTTACGTCGGCAATAACTGTGTGATCAGAAATTCTATCATTCTGAATGATGTCTATATCGGCGATAACACATACATTGAGAACTGCATTGTGGAGAGCCGCGGCACCCTTCAGGCCAACGCATATTACAAAGGGGAGGATGGGGTAAAAATCGTTATAGAGAAAAACGCAAGATATACCATGTAACTTGGAAGAAGCGCGTTGTCGCCACGAAGCGCAGAAGACCGTCATACAATCGCAGAAAGAGAGAAAACACTATGGAGATCACAGATGTGAGAGTACGTAGGATTGCGAAGGACGGTAAGATGAAGGCGGTTGTTTCCATCACGATAGACAACGAATTTGTAGTACATGACATCAAGGTAATCGAGGGTGAAAAAGGGTTATTCATCGCTATGCCGAGCAAGAAATCCGCAAACGGTGAATTCAGAGATATCGCACATCCTATCAACTCCGAAACCCGCGCCAGGCTTGAGAGCATCATTCTGGAGCGGTACCGGCAGAGTCTCGAGCCGGATGCCACAGTTTAAGCATTTCTTGATACAGACATCATATGGCATAGCATTCCCGGGCTGCCGTGGAAAACAGAGTTTCTGTTTTCCGCGGCAGCCCTTCTCATGCCACTCTTCCCGCGGGGCAGACGGCTTATACACCCTTCCCGCAGGACAGACGGCGCGTTGATTTCTAAGCTGGATTACGTTAGGATGGGTGCTGACAGACGGGCGGGTCTGCATTCCGTATCAGACGGGAGCAGGCACGCTCCTTTGCGCGCTTCTGGCAGAGAAAGCGCGGCATGAGAATGCGCCGGCAGACGCCGTGTATGCAGACGCCATGTACGCCGACGCCGCGCGGCATGGGGCCAAACCCGGAAAAAACGGGACAGAGGCAGAATCAGGAGGAACAGACATCGTGGGATATAAAATCATTGCCGGGCTTGGAAATCCGGGCCGGGAATACGAGGGGACGAGACATAACATGGGCTTTGATGTCATCGATCTGCTGCTGGACCGGTATGGGTTTCCGGCGATGACGAGAGACGGGAAGGCCATGACGGCGAAGGGACTGATCGACGGGCAGCGGGTGCTCCTGATGAAGCCGCTCACCTACATGAATCTCAGCGGAGAGGCCATTCAGGAGGCCGTGCAGTTTTATAAGGCGGATCCGGAGCAGGATGTGATTGTGATCTGCGACGACATTGACCAGCCGGTGGGGCAGCTGCGCATCCGGCCGAAGGGAAGCGCCGGAGGGCACAACGGGCTGAAAAATATCATCCGCTGCCTCGGCACGGAGGACTTCACAAGAGTCCGCGTAGGGGTGGGAGCGAAGCCGTCTCCGGATTACGATCTCGCGGATTATGTACTCGGCCGCCCGGCGGGGGAGGACAGAGACCTCCTTGCGGAGGCAAAGGAGAGGGCGGCGGATGCCGTGGGGATGATTCTGACGCAGGGCGTGCCGGAGGCGATGAATCAATTCAACGGGAAGGTCCGCAGGCAGTGAGAGAAAAGGCGGTCAGCAGTGCCGCATGCAGTAATGAAGCGGGAGATGCGGCAGACAGTAATGCAGCGGAAAACTCCGCAGGCAGTGAGAAAAAGCGGTCGGCAGTGCGGATCGTGACGCGGTCCCGATGGAAGACAGATACATAGATACATAGAAATCGAAGACAGAGGATAAAAGGAAGGTAGTATGCGCACTCTTTTTCAGCCATTGATGGAATCAGCACAATTCCGGAAGGCAGTATCCTGCCTGGAGGAGCCGGCCGGGCATGTTCTGGCGGATGGCTGTGCGGACTCGCAGAAGGTTCATTTTGCGTATGCGCTGGCAGAGTCGGAGACGATCGCACCGAACGCCCGGGTCAGACTCTTTGTGACATACAGCGATCTCCGGGCGAGAGAAATTCTGGACGACTGCCGGTTCTATGACCGGGACGCTGTGCTGTTTCCTGCCAAGGATCTCATTTTCTATCAGGCGGATCTCCGCGGCCGGGAGCTGGAGGCACAGCGGCTCCGGTGCCTGCGCCGGATGACCGAGGGAAGGCAGGTGACCGTCGTCACGACCTTCTCCGCGCTGATGACGCCGCAGGTCCCGCTGCGGGTGCTGAAGGAAAATGTTCTCACCCTGTCCCGCAATGAGACCATCCATCTGGATACGATCGCGGACCGCCTGACCGCCATGGGATATGAGCGCAACTACCAGGTGGACAGTCCCGGCCAGTTCTCCATCCGCGGCGATATCATCGATGTCTATGATCTGACGGAGGAGAATCCGGTCCGCATCGAGCTCTGGGGCGACGACATCGATTCCATCCGCAGCTTTGATATTCTGAGTCAGCGTTCCATTGAGGAGCTGGAATCGGTCAGACTTTATCCGGCGACCGAGATCATTCTGTCCTCCGCGCGGCTGTCGGACGGCATCCGCCGCATCCGGGCCGAGGAGGAGAAGCGGTATCAGGAGCTCCGGGAGGCGAGAAAGACGGAGGAGGCCGCCCGCCTGAAGAAGGAGGTGCTCGGCATCTGCGAGCAGGCGGAGCAGACCAGGGATCTCGGAGGAATGGAGGGATTTTTGCGCTATTTCTATCCGGCGGCATCGGGATTTCTTGATCTGTGCCCGCAGGATACGCTGGCGCTGCTGGATGAACCGGCGCATCTGCATGAGCAGGCGGAAGCCATCGGGGCGGAGTTCCGCGAGAGCATGGTGCAGCGCGTGGAGAAGGGATATATTCTGCCGGGGCAGATGGATCTTCTCGTGCCGGAGCAGGAGGTGCTCACCGGGCTTATGAGGCTCCGCCGGGCTGCGCTCTGCACCCTCGGAACGCCGTCAGAACTCTTCCCGCTGAATGCGGTGCATCTGCGGGCACGCACGGTGGCGCCCTACAACAACAGCTTTGAGGCGCTGCTGCGTGACCTGTCAAAATACAGGAAGGACCGGGCGCGGGTTCTGATTTTGTCTGGATCCAGGACGAGGGCAAAGCGCCTGGCGAAGGAACTGACCGATCAGGGCGCGACGGCGTTCTACAGCGAGGATCCGGAGCGGGAACTGCGGCCGGGCGAGGTGGAGGTTTTCTACGGCCACTCCGCGCACGGCTTCGAGTATCCGGAGCTGAAGTTCACGGTCATCGCGGACACCGATATTTTCGGCGCGGAGCAGACGAAGGTCAGGAAAAAGAAGCCGCGCCACACCGGTGCCGGCGCGATCCGGTCGCTTGATGATCTGCATGTGGGGGACTATGTCGTTCACGAGGATCACGGCGTCGGGATTTACCGCGGAATCGAGAAGATTGAGGTAGATCACATCGCGAAGGACTACATCAAGATCGAGTACGGGAGCGGCGATTTTCTCTATGTTCTGCCCAATGATCTCAGTGTGCTGCAGAAATATGCCGCGGGCGGCGACACGAAGCCGAAGCTGAACCGTCTTGGCACGCAGGAGTGGAGCAATACCCGCAGAAAGGTGCAGAAGGCCGTCGATGAGGTGGCGCAGGACCTGGTGGAGCTGTATGCAAAGCGGCAGTCTGAACGGGGACATGCCTTCAGTCCCGACACACCCTGGCAGCGCGAGTTTGAGGAAATGTTCCCGTATCAGGAGACGCAGGATCAGCTCGCCGCG
>Ga0256406_1006591_pt1 | contig 11556 bp, 4 predicted proteins | sample RumenRJG_03DNA_FD_185986 | JGI IMG/M metagenome (GOLD analysis project Ga0256406, IMG submission 185986) | Bovine rumen microbial communities from Lethbridge, Alberta, Canada - RJG_03 | ecosystem: Host-associated > Mammals > Digestive system > Stomach > Rumen | place: Canada: Alberta | collected...
AAAGGCGGAGAATGTATCCGGCGGGTTTGTGGCTGCCGGGTATGATGAACAGTCAAATTTGTATATCAACGGCTCTTCCACTGTGGAAACCGCAGCGTCCGGCCAGGCAGACAGTGTTGGAGTAAACGGAGAATTTGTGGTGACCGGCGGCTCCTATAAAATATACGAGCCGCAGCTTTCCAGGGACACTCAGCTGATTCCTACCAACGGGGCGGATAACGGAAATGAGAAGCTGACGCTTTTTCATCTTGCGGACCCGGGCATTACCGAACTTAAACCTATTAATAAGAACGGAGAGAACTATATCTATCCGGTGGCCAGAGCAAACGAGGACGGGCAGAAGAGAGTATGGGCTCCGGCAGCTGCCGTAACATATAAACTTAACAACGGCAATGCCGTCTTCGACGATAAAACTTCCGGAGACAAGATTTTCAGGACGATCCGCGGCTATTCACTCTCAGCCGTTGCAGGCTTTGAAGCTCCGGGCAATCCGACGGACAGCACGGGTGTTAAGTTCTGCGGCTGGTATTATAAAAACGACCAGGGGGAAGAAATTGCCTTCGATCCGGATACAGTCATCGTCACGAAGGACCTGGAGGTTTATGCAAAATGGGATTCTCACAGCATTATTTATCATAACGGAAGCGGAGAGAGCTATATTCAGGAAGCTGCGTCCGATCAGTATCTGGCAGATGTTCTTACCTTCGATGAAATCGTAAAGAAGGATGAAAAGTTCAAGGTACCTGGAAAAACTTTTGTAAGCTGGAACACAGCAGCGGATGGAAGCGGCCTTTCTTATCATGGCGGTGATCAGGTATCTTTCACCGGTGACCGGACGCAGATTGACCTTTATGCGCAGTATAACACTCTCACCTACAAGGTTTCATTCTCAGCCGGCGGCGGAACGTTCAGTGATGGTTCCATCTATAAAAACAGCAGCTATTTCACCATTGAGACAGATGCCGGCGGCGGGGAGACAGCGGTTCTGAAACAGACGGCTCTTTATGGGCAGACTCTGCATGACCTTACCTCTCAGCTAGGGCTTGACTATAATGAATTGAAGCCGGATGTAAACGCAACATTTCAGCCCTATGGAATGAACTATACGCTATCAGATAAACAGAACTGGTACACGTCTGCCGATGGCGGTGAAAGTATTCATTTTGATGATCAGAAGAAATCGTTCTGGGGATTTACATATACCGAATATGGAGAAAATCCGGAAATTACGTCGGATCTGACCTATTATCTGAAATGGAAAGATAGCATCTCTGAGCAGGATCAAATATCCGCGAACAGCAATATTTCTGCCGATATGTGGTCGGTAGATACGGATTCAACGGCTGTAAAAACCGTTAAGCCGGGAGAAAATGTTTACCTGTCCGGTGCGGTGGATGTCAGCAGTATCCAATCTCAGATAAAGACCATTGCAGAACAGTTTAAAATAGAGCCCGAAAAGTACGAAAACATCAAGCTTGTAAAACCGTCCTGCATCTTTACGGCGGACATTACCCTTCCGGATGGTATAGATGCTGAAAATGTGTCTGTCAGCGCCGAAGGCTATGACAGCTGTTTTGAACTTGAACCGGTCCGTGTATCCGAATACGGGAAAAAGACAATAACGATCAAATTTACCCTCAAAGATGGAATAACTGATTTTAAGAAACTTTATGATGCAGTAAACGGAACCGGAACGAAATCGCTTCTCGGCGAAAAAACCATTAAAATGACGATAGCCGGGCTTACGGTGAAGGATGATGCCAAAGTGGATGAAATGCTTACCGCTGTCGGCAACGTGTCAGGACACTTTGAATCAGCCGCCTTCTATAAAACCGTTAATGAAACGGATGAAGCAAATGAAACGGATGCAGCATCGGAAGGAACAGCCAAAAAATTTGTATTCAGCTGGGGAGGAGTGCAGGAGGAAAAATTAAAAGATTCCGCAAACTCCAAATCGGTAGTGTTATCCGGTGCAAAAAGAATGCCTGCCAGAGCAGCGGTTGCTTCGTCTTCTGGCATTTCCGCAAGCTTTCTGCCTTATAAGCCCCTGGAGCTGACCCTTCCGGGAGATATGACGACGGAAGGCGCGAAAGACAGCCGTGCCATCCGCCCGGTTCTGGAAGGGGATGAGCTTACCTTCATAGGGCAGCTGGATGTCAGCACGATCAAACAGCGGATTATGGAACTTGGCAATGATTACACTCAGCCTTCCGACATTGGACTTAAGGATGTGGCAAGCACGTTCACGGCTGAGTTTACACTTCCGGCGGAACTTTCAATGCCGGAGGATGTGAGCGGTATCGCCCTGGAGGGCGGATCCGGTCTGTTTGAAATTGACCGGGAGCATACCGTACGCACCGATGCACAGCATCTGACCGTCAGGTTCAAGCTTAAGGGAAACTACAGTAATTATGATGCCTTAAATAAAGCGGTTCAGGCGGTGGATGATATTCTTGCCGTTCGGGTGGCGAAAGTAAAGGTAGCAGAAAATATTGCCGGGAATACAAACCTTACCTCGTCGGGAACATTAAAGGGAGATTTTTTTGCCATAGCCACGTATCCGACGGGTGACAGTTCAAGCAAATCAAAGGTGTTTGCCTTTAACTGGACCGGAGTTCAGTCAACAGACGATCAATCTTTGTTAAAGAACGGAAAAGACGAAGCTCAGTCTGCGGATGATAATGAAACAATTGCCTATACCGTCGGAACGCCTCAGCTTCTGGAACTTCCGGGAGATATTCTGGCAGGCTCCGACACAGAACATGAGCAGGTTTATCCGGCACTGAAGGGAGACACGCTTGATCTGACCGGTGCACTGGACGTTGCTTCCATCAAGGCTTCCATGGCAGCCATTGAGAGCCAGTATCCGAATTCAAAACCGGATCAGATTGCGCTGACCGACAAGGAAGGCAATCCGGGGGTCACCTTCGGCTTTACCCTGACAGCGGAGTTCCCGAACGGACTGAGCGTACCGTCCGATATGCAGGCACAAGTTCAGGATGGTTCTTTCGGAGATTTTGAAATTGAAAGTACGGTGATTTCCGGACAGACGGTAACCGTAACGTTTGGTATTTCCAAAGCTTCGGCCATAACAAATTATGCGGCTCTTCAAGCTTGTGTGAACAGTGCCGGCGGCAGCAGCAGTGTAATGAAAATCAGATTCCCGGGCATCCGGGTAACCGGAGACGGACAGATGACCGTGAAGGCAAAACTAAAGGGAAGTTTTATGTCTTATGCGTCATCGAACGGAAACGTAAAATCATTCGCTTTCCGGTGGGATGCTGTGCAGTCGGCGGATAAGAACTCAAACGCCCTGGGAGATGGAAGCGATTATATTAATCCGGGTTCTTCCGATATTTCCTTTACGGTGAAGACAGTGGTTCCGGAAAATCTGCCGGCCGATATTCTGATCAATGAAGATACGGAGCATGATGCCGTATACGCGGTAAGGACAGGTGATAAGCTGACGTATTCCGCTGATATCGATGTGACCGGCATACAGAATAAGATGAAGGAGATCGAGGAAGATGCCGGAACAGATTCGTTCAGCGAGATAGCTCTTTCTAACCTTGAAAGCAGATTCACGGCAACGTTTGCTATTCCGGAAGAACTCGCCGGTGTCTGGCCGAAAGATAAGGGCAGTTATACACTGAAGGGGACAGAGGCTTTCTCTGTTGTAAATGTTTCCGTCATGAGCGGTCAGGCTGTAGTTACCATGGCATTAAAGGACGGCATAGAAAATTATCAGCAGCTGCATGAGGCTGTTATTGACCAGACTCAGTCAACGCTGAGACTTGACATTGGACCCTTCTCTGTTCCGGACAGTATCAGGAAAAATACAAATATCACGGTGACCGGTGATCTGAGCGGATACATGCGTGCAGCAGCGTCTTTGAACGGTCACGTAAGAAATTATGCCTTCGCATGGAATGCTTCCCAGAACAAGGGTCCGGATGGAACGGATGCCATTCATACTGAAAATCCATCCACACCGATCATCAGCGGAACCATCATCGTGAAGGACAGGGAAACAGAGTCGGAAACGAAACCGGAGACAGAACCGGAAACGAAGCCAGGGACAGAACCGGAAACGAAGCCAGGGACAGAACCGGAAACGAAGCCAGGGACAGAACCGGAAACGAAGCCGGGGTCAAAGCCGGAAACAAAACCCTCCGCATCTTCGCCGGAAAGCTCTCCTGCTTCTGCGAAAGCATCCACGGCGGATGTTAAGACAGGTGATACGACACCGCTTGCAGTCTGGATCGGTATCCTTGCGGCGGCAGCTGTTCTTATTATTATCCTTGTGATTGTAAAAAAGAAAAGCGCCAAAAAGTCGTAAAAGTTCAAATCCGACAATGGGTTTGAGTTAGCCGAAACATATAAAAGTAGTTTTGAAAAAGTGGCTTTCCGCATTGTGGGAAAGCCACTTTTCTAAAGTACACCTTTCAAATTTTGTACCTTTTGATTTAATGTGGGCAGGTATTACAACTCATGAAGATGGAATCCGCTAAAGGATGAACGTCCAGCGTCTTTTAATCCGCATCCCCACATTCCATGGGTAAAGGTACTGTCATTTACGGTCAACAATCGGGTTCCATCAATGAACAGGGAAAATTCGGAATCCTTGCAGACCACTTTCATGGAGTACGGCTGTTCATATTTCCATGGATAATCGCAAGATGCCAATTCCCTGAAGCCAAAGTCATTGATTAAAATACCGGCTTTGCCCGACGCGGTAAAACCTGCCAGATAACCTCGCATAGCTCCGAGAGCTCTGAAGACCAGCACACCTCCTGTACCGTGGTGAGGAACAATAGTCGCTGTCAGCTCATAGTTCCTGGAATAATAGTCTCCACAGTAGGCGAATGCCGGTTCAATGGAAAGAAGATTGAGCGTTTTGTTATAAAGATCCCATGCGCCATGATCAGTTGAAAATGGTGTTATGGAATTGAAATTCTTAACCTGCCTGCCTGTATCAATTGTATAATCTGATTTCCCGCTTATAGTAAATTCATCAAGGAATACCCTGCCAAGGGTTTTAAACTTTGCCGGGGAATAACCTTCCAGGATAATACCAACTTCATCAATTACATCGCCCTTTGTATCTGGAATCTTGTAACAGATGTTGATCCACTGATGCTGGACTAATTTTGTATAACCGCCCATGTGTATGCATCCGTCATGGCAGGTGCGTATGTAAGGAGCAGCTCCTGGGGTTTCATTTCCATTCCATTGATCCAGATAAAGCATCACGGACAATGTCTGACCGGAATAGACAGTCGGTGAAAATACAGGACTATACCGCTCATCGGAAAAATCTTCCCGGGTATAAAACGGTTTATAAAATACACGGCATTGATCGCCCCTTACGAACCGGTCAAGAAGAATACAGAGGGATCCAGTTCCCTTGCAGGCTACTTCGGTGCTATTTCTGGTGCTGCATAGAAATGTGTCAGATAATCGGATATTATGAGTGCTTCCGGGAAGATCAAAGTCAAAATGAATTTTATTGGGATTGTCGAGAAATTCCTGAAGATCCTCAGGAATTTTTTCTCCTGCCAGATGATATCCCAGCGCAGCAACATGTTTGGCATAGCAAGGCACATTTAAGTTGTTCAAATAACCTGAAATTCCGGAAAGCACTATTCCGTCATTGATTGGGCTGCGGTATTTTTCCGGGATTCCAGAAAGCCCGCAGCATACTCCAAGGATTGATCCGACATTACCAGCGTTACAATCGGTATCCCATCCGGCCATAGTAGCTATTTCGATGCTGCGGTCAAATTTTCCGGCCCCATAGAGTAAAGCCATGGCACATACTCCGGCATTGGGGATGATGTGGCAGACACCGGGATATTTATCATAACCCCATTCATCTCTTAAATATTTATAACAGTCTCTCCAGCGATCGGGATTTTCATTATGGTAGGTCAATACAGCTTCCACTACCGCCCGGTATGTACATGTCTCAGGTATCTGTTTTAATGCCGTTTGAATAATATCGAGAACGTCTGAACTTACAAAAGCACGTGAAATAGCAGCACAAATGAAGCGGGCTCCGTATAGTGCATTTCCGTCATGAGATACGCTGGCTGCAATTTGACCGTAATCTGCAGCTTTTTGAGGATTGTCGGGGTTTGTGAATCCCCATGTGTCAATAAAAATCTGTCCCCCGATCTGTTCTGCAAGTACAGAGCCATTCTGCTCTATACTTCCTGACTGAGGCGCCTTAATTCCATGCTTCAAATTCAAATAAGCGGTGTGTTCCGTGCTGATTCCATAACCTCCCCACCAGAACATGCCCACTCCTTCCCGAGCGTAGTTTAACCAGGCCTTCGCGACATCCTGAGGAGTTAACTCCCTGTTGTATGCATCATCAATTAAGGATCTTAGAAAATACACAGGACCATTCACATCATCATCGGCGGCAAAATTTTTATAATCTTTGACGTAATCATGAATATCCCCATAGGTGTTTTGAATTCTATCATAAGTCCAGATAGATGGTTCTACCGGTGCGCCAAGACGAATTCCGATATTCATGCCGAGAAAACCGGCATAGACTTTTTCAAGGTATTGTGTAATCATCAGTGCCCTCCTGTGTGTCGTAAATAAGATATAGTTTGTTATTGAAAAATATAGGGATGGATGTAAAATAATGGTAACCGGTTTCCATATAAATGATATTATATCAGCCGATGATTTTCAAGGAGCAGAGGGATGGATAAGCAGGAAAAAAAGTACAGTATTGAAGAAATCGCGAAACTGAGCGGAGTATCAAAAGCTACAGTTTCGCGGGTGATAAATAATAATCCGCATGGTGTCAGCGAAAAAACGAAGAAACGGGTTCAGCAGGTAATTGACAACTTAAACTATCGTCCAAATGTTCTGGCGAGAAGCATCGCACTGAATAAATCGAATATGATTGGGCTGATCGTGCCGGATGTTGCTAATTTCTTTTATCCCACAATAATCAGAAGTGTTACGGACTACATGAGCTCAAAAAACTATTCCGTACTTCTTGCGAATTCCGATTACGAGCCTGAAAAGGAAGCTTCGGAATTACTTGGGATGATTGATAAAAGAGTAGATGGGATAATCCTCTGTTCAGGGGTTTCTAACAGCCTTTTTCTCAGAAAATTCAGGGAATACAAAATTCCTATTGCACTGCTGGGGAGGACGTTTGACAGCTCTCTCAGCGATGTAAGCATCTCGGGAAATAATGAAATCGGAGGGTACAAATCGGCAAAATTCCTGCTGGATGGAGGAAATCGCAAAATAGTTTATATCGAAGGAAATCCGGGTATTTCGGGTTCCCAGCAAAGACTGCGCGGCTACAAGAGAGCGCTAAATGAATCGGGAATTACGATTGATCCGGCACTGATTATTAATGGAGAATATTCAATAACTTTCGGTAAGAAAACGGTAGATGGCCTCCTGGACAATGGTATTGAATTTGATGCGATTATGACCGGGAGTGATTTAATCGCGATCGGGGCAGTGTCTGAGTTGATCAAACGCGGGATTCAAATTCCGGAGGAGAAAGAGGTAATAGGTTTTGATAATATTGAACTATCCAGTGTATTCTATCCTCCTCTGACTACAATCTCGAAGCCCCATTACGATATGGCGCAGCATTTGTCAAGGCAGCTGATTAATGCTATTGAAGGAAGAAAAATAAATCTTCCGCATACGGTTGTTGAGCCTTTTTTAGTGGAACGCGAGACGACAAGAAAGAGAGAGCACAAATAAAATATCTGCAATTATTAAAGAGACATTGCAGGAGCTTCTATAGATACTCAGAAACAGATAAAATCCTGTTTCTGAGTTTTTATTTGTCCGCAGAATGAACGCGGGCAGCCGTGGAAAACCGTAAAGTAATGAAATTATCATAATATGGTAAACCGGTATACATTATTTATAAAAATAATCACCGAATAAATAAATAAATCATTGTCTATAATGTAGAAAACGACAAGAATAGCACAAAAAACATGAAATATTATATTGATAATGGCTAAATGCAGGAGTATAATCTGTTTCGTAAAAATGGTAACCGGTTTACTAACTGGAGCAAAATATTATGGAACAAAAACGAGCTAGAAGAGGTTTTAAGAGCACATTAAAACAAATTCGGAAAGACAGGGTTCTATATTTACTGCTGCTGCCTACGATTGTTTATTTTACTATTTTCCGTATATGGCCAATCTATAATATGCGTCTTGCTTTTTATGATTATAAGGCCAGGGGTTCATGGACGTTTGCGGGATTGAAGTATTTCAAAATGGCTTTTTCAAGTCCGGCATTCGGACAAATTATCAGCAATACTTTGATTATCAGTTTTATGAAATATGTCCTGTTATTTCCGTTCTTTGTTATTTTTGCGTTAATGCTGGCTGAATTATCAATTAAGAATTATCGAAAGTATGTCCAGGTTGTTTCCTATATTCCTCATTTCCTGTCATGGGTGGTTATCGCCGGAATCTGGATGTCCTTTCTGGCACCGTCAACGCAGGGAGGACTTAATCAGCTTCGAAGTTTTTGGGGGCTCGAACCAGTTGATTTGCTTACAAGCAAAAAGGCAATTCGATGGATTTTGATGATCTGTGAAGGCTGGCGGAGTCTTGGATGGGATTCGATCATTTACTTCACCACAATTATTTCTATCGACAGGGGACTTACAGAAGCAGCCATGATCGACGGCGCCGGGGAATGGGATATTGTCCGGCACATCATATTACCCGAACTGGTAGCACCGATGACAACCATGTTTATCTTAAACCTTGGTTTTTTCATGTCAGCTGGATTTGATCAGGTATATAACTTTACAAATGCCGCAGTAAACAGCCAAATCGATATCCTTGATACCTACATCAACAGGATTGGTATTGAGAATGGCCAATACTCACTGGCAACGGCAGTATCGCTGCTTAAAGGGGTCATCGGCGGTATTCTTGTATTCGCCACTCACATCGTGTCCAGGAAAGCTACAGGAAAGGGAGTGTGGTGATCATGTGGAGAAGGAAAAAAAGGAGCGTCGGAGAGATTGTAATAGCCGTTATCCTGTTTATCTATTCTCTTTCCATTTTAGTTCCTATTTTACACATACTTGCAAGATCACTCTCTGATCCCCTGAAATCGGGATCCATGGGCGGTCTTGAAATAATCCCGAAGGGATTAACTTTGATAAATTATAAAGTGATTTTTTCGAATAAAAATTTAGTTCCTTCTATTCTTAATTCGATTTTTATTACGGTAACAGGTACTGCGATCAATACTATTCTGACACTGACATCTGCCTATGTGCTGACCCGGCCGAAATTAGTGGGTCGATCCGCGTTAATGATCTTTTTTATTATAATGATGCTTTTTGACCCTGGAATTGTACCGGAATATATGGTGATAAAAGGGCTGGGGCTGATGGGAAGCCGATGGTCTGTCATTCTGTGTCAGGCAGTCAATGTCTACTATATGGTAATCATGATGCGGTATATTGAGGCGATACCTCCGGAGCTTTACGAAGCGGCGCAGATTGATGGGGCCGGTCATTTCAAGATGCTTACGAAGATGGTATTTCCTCTGACAAAAGCCGGATCCGCGACATTGACGATGTTTTATGCTGTACTTCGCTGGAATGAGTATTACCGGTCCGGTATATATATATCAAAAATAAACAAGGTTCCGCTGCAGGTAATTCTGCGGAAATTTGTAGTTTCAGGCGATGTTACAACATTGATCGGGACACAGAACCTGCTGGATTATAATGATTTGGCAAAACTGGACTATACTGCACTTACATACGCAACAATTATTGTAGCTATCATTCCTATTCTCATTGTTTATCCTTTTGTGCTGAAGTTTTATAACAATGATGTCATGGCTGGCAGCGTAAAGGGCTAAGAAATGCAGAATATAATTTCGTATTCAATAATACCAAAAGCACGCAGAACATGCTTAGGTATTGTCTGTATTACAGTATTAACAGGGTTCAGCATACTTTCTATGTGAGAGATTTAGATAATTCTATGAGGAGGAAAGAAGTATGAAAATTAGAAAACTGTACTCAGCCACATTGACAGCTGCGTTTATGGCGGGAATTGTGGCAGTGACCGGGAGTTTGTCGGCCGCCGTTACCCTGGCTGACGAAGCGGTAACGGAGACCGGCACCAATGATGACGTGACCTGGGCACCGATTGGCACCGAAGATGCTCCGGTGGATGTAAAGATAGTTGAAAAGGATGTATTCCCGGATGAAGAGGATGTCCAGAACCTTTGCGCTGAAATAAACAAGAAGATGGCTGCACATGGGCAGTATGTAAATGTCCAGTTTGTAGAACCGCCGGCTGACAGCTATGCAACAGCTTTGCCGCTTGCCGTAATGAATGGAGAGATCGATGCAGACATTATTTATTTCCAGGGAGGAGATCAGGCGGTGGCGGCACAGGGACTTCTGGATGATTGGACTCCGTATCTTGAAAAATCAAACTTTCTGACTTCCATTATGGATGAGTCCAATGTTGAGAAGATGAAGAATTATCCGTATCTTTTGTGGCTGGCGCCGCCGAGGGTCGCGACACCGGTAATCAGAGGAGACTGGGCTGAAAAACTGAATTCATATCAGACACTGTTAGATGATCCCACAACGGATAATTATTATGCTTTCTTTAAGGAAATTGTCGAAACCGGCCTGGCAAAGTATGCCATATCAGCAGACGGTTCCACTTCCAGACTTGATACAATTTTTAATCACGCCTTCGGAGTTGAAGGCACCTGCATTCAGGAGGATGGAAAGTGGATTTTCAGCAAGGCAAGTCAGGCAGAAAAAGCGAAATTAGAGTTTTACGCAAAATTGTATGCGGATGGACTCCTTGATCCGGAATTCCTGACGGATACGTGGGATGTCATGGAACAGAAATTTTACGATGGAAGAACAGGTGTTATTGCCGGGAATGCCGGGTCGGTTATCCAGATCTATAACACAAAAATGACACAGACAAATGGAGAGGCTTCTCAGCTGGTGGTTCTGCCGCCGGCGAAGGGCGTTTCACAGTCATATACATCTGTTGATGTTACAAAGGAACCGAGAGGATTTGCTATTAATATCGATTCGGAAAACAAAGACGCTGCTGTAGCAGTTCTTGACTTCATGGCAAGTCCGGAGGGAAGAATTCTTGACAAAATCGGAATAGAAGGCAGCCAGTATAATGTTGAGGATAATAAGATTGTCTACACGGATAAGTTCTCAGGATGGTGGGCAAGATTCTGGGATTCCAATGTAAACTTTAATCCGCAGAATCCTTCTCTGGCCGAGCCGATTTACAGCGCTCCCGCCGAAGAATCACTTGACATGGTGAATCAGTATTTAGTAATGGATCATAATATTCTGATTCCGGACGAAATGGCAGCTCAGTGGGACGCTATGACAAATCTTTATAATGAGTATTCAATAGATATTATTCGCGGTGTTCGTTCCAGTGATGACTTTGATAAATTTGTTGAAGAATGGAATGAAGCCGGAGGAGATGACTTTGAGCCGATATTACAGGAAGCTTTCGC
>Ga0256406_1006592_pt1 | contig 11556 bp, 8 predicted proteins | sample RumenRJG_03DNA_FD_185986 | JGI IMG/M metagenome (GOLD analysis project Ga0256406, IMG submission 185986) | Bovine rumen microbial communities from Lethbridge, Alberta, Canada - RJG_03 | ecosystem: Host-associated > Mammals > Digestive system > Stomach > Rumen | place: Canada: Alberta | collected...
GACTGGTCGACATCACGGAGTTACATTCGTGAATCCGCCATCACAAAAATCCTTGAACAACAGGCCGCCTGATCATTATCGGGGACTCAATGGAAACTTTTTGCGAACAATTCTTGACACTAGCTCCTCCTCAACATTACTCGTCAACTTTTGATTTGTTGATTTATATAAGGTATAAGTTGTATACCCGTCCCCATTATAAACTCTTGCCTTTCCATGGGAATAATAATATCCCTTACCTTTAATGCTTTTAGTATACGTATTATCTTCGTTACATTTACTATCGTTATATTGCCATTTGCTGGAGGCCTTCAACGTCCCTGATTCAGTATAAATGCGCGCTAATCCTCCCATATACCCTTTCGGAACATTCGTTGTTCCCTTCTGTCGTACACACGTACGTCCAGTGGATAGCCAAACATCCGAGCACCCTTTATATGTATATTTATACCCTTTAAACGTCTTCCACCTTCCTTCACTATTAATTTCAGCATCCACAGCCGAGGTAGCTGATTGCGATTTATATTTTTTTAGTTCTGTAGTACCATCGAGATAGAAGAATCCAATCACGGTTGTCCCATCTTCCTTATACACATTCAGTTTTATGGGCTCATCCGATTCCATATATGCAGCGGCCTCTTCCGGTGTACTCACATTTCCACCTCCGTATTTGTCAACGTCTTTCGTCTTGATGTATCCGGTCTTCCCATTCGTTGCAGTCACTTCAAGCAAATCCGGCTCCTCGTCTGAATTTTCCAATTGTTTTCCATAGGTCAAACCAGCCCCATTCGTTTTATATGTATGAGTTTCATCTTTAGTAATAGTACTCATGAAAGCCAAGAGTAAAATTGCCATCACTACTACGCATGCAATTATAAGTGCAACTCGCTTTGCGCTCACATCCTTAATCATTTTCATCCTCCCTCGTATAATCACTTTAGTATATTATGACATCATGTTGCAGTGCTTCAATTCATCCAGCCTATTTCTGCACATCGGTCTCACCTCTCCCATAATTCTCTGGATTAAAATACCTTTCACTATATATAACCTTCCAAAGGTTCATTTCGTGACACAAATTTTAAAATTATTTTTGCGTCCTACTATATAAACGCTTGAAAATCCCGAAACGGGACAAAAAATGTATAGTTTTTATGTATTTTTTTAAGTACACAAATTTATATCCGCTGCAGCTCCTGCAAACACAACCACTGCCCGCATCCCAAAGAGCACGGCCGATGTCGTTTCCCGAACCGTCACAAAGCACGTCAAGGCGGCGACCTGGAAACAAAAGGACCGCTGCATCAGACAATTAATTCCGATGCGGCGGTCCCGTTCAAAATTCAGATTCTGTTTTGTCTCAGCCCGTTTGCGGGCATTGCGGCATCGCACGGTTCCGTGCTGCTGTGATGCGCAGATCGGTTATCTCGCTGCGAAATATTTTTTTGCGGGGGTCTTGTACAAAGCCTGCGTAATCACAACGGCAACGATGATACCCACCACAAACTGTCCGATGTTCCATGGGATGGCGACAGCCGCAGTAATCCAGTTTCCATAGATGACGCGCTCTGCCAGGAAGTATCCGGCACACATTTCCGCACCGCCAAACGCCATGCCAACGATGTCGACAGCCGTCACTCCTTTATCGGAGACCTTGCGGCCCCGGCGTTCCAGCAGATCAATGACCAGTCCCATGATGAACGCCATCAGGAATTTGATCACAAAGGTCCAGGGAGCCCAGAAGGCGTACCCGCCCAGGATATCTCCCAGCGCGGATCCCAGTCCGCCGGCCAGCGCTCCGGAATTTCTCCCGAGAAGCAATACCGACAGGAAGATCATGGCGTCGCCCAGGTGGACGTAGCCCTGCGTTCCCGGCACCGGGATTTTAAACAGGCTGGTTGCCACCAGAATGAGGCACATCATCAGCCCGGTCATTACGATTCTGTAGATTGTCTTGTCCGTGTCCAGTCTTTTCATGTCTTATCACCTGATTCTTTCTGTAAAATTCTGACCCCACCCTCATCTTCAATTCCCGCGGAGACATCGCTCGGCTGCTCAATTGCTTCATTGCCCGGCCGCCTGATTGCTTCGCTGCTTTATCGCAGCTCTCCCGCTTCATCACTTATGGGGTATTGACCTTTTCTGAGGTCACATTTATAATATCACTAAAGTGTATTCTGTTAAACATTCAGTTTTAATTATTTTCAGATGTACAGTTTACAGAAAGGAACAAAATGAAGCCGTTTACAATCGAATTGGATAACAGTTCTTCTCGGCCGCTTTATGTACAGTTATACGACTACCTGAAGCGGGAGATCACTAAAGGAAATATGGCGGCCGGAGAGAAGCTCCCTTCGCTGCGCCGTCTGGCCCGGGAACAGGGCATCAGCATCACTACAGCGGCGGGAGCCTACAACCAGCTCCTGGTGGAGGGATACATCACCAGCCGTCCGCAGTCGGGATACTATGTCGCCGAGGTCGGTTCGGGAGCCGGCGGCGAAGGAGAGGCGCCGGAAAACTTCGACTTCGATACATATCCCTTTGAGGAACCTGAATACAAATACGATCTCAGTTCCTTTGATTTTGTCAAATGGAAAAAATGTATGGCGAAAGTGCTCACCGAGCACCCGGATCTGCTTTTGTCCGAAAGTGATCCTCAGGGGGAACGCGTTCTGCGGCATGAAATCTCCCGATACGTCTACACCTCCCGGGGCGTCCGATGCACTCCGGAGCAGATCGTCATCAGTGCGGGGACTCAGCAGCTGACCAACCATCTGGCCAGGATCATGCGGCGGATGCACATCGACCACGTGGCGACAGAAGACCCGGGATACCTGCCGGTGCAGAGTATTTTTCGGGATCTGGGTTTCGGGATGACAAAAGTTCCTGTGAAGGAGGACGGCATTGTGATTGAAAAGCTTCCGGTAAATATCCCGTCGGCCGTATACGTGAGCCCTTCTAACCAGTTCCCGACAGGCTCTGTGATGCCCGTGGGGCGGCGCTACAGGCTGCTGGAATGGGCGAGAGAAAATAACAGCATCATCCTGGAGGATGATTACGACAGTGAGCTCCGGTACTTCGGAAAGCCGGTGCCGTCCCTGCAGGGACTGGACAGCGGCGATCATGTTGTGTACTTCGGGTCTTTCTCCTCGACCCTGTTCCCGGCGATTAAAATCAGCTACATGATACTGCCCCCGGGGATGGCGAGGATTTTCGGACAAATAAAAAAGGACTATGATCAGACCTGTTCCAAGGAGGAGCAGCTGACCCTGGCTATGTTCATGGAAAAAGGGTACTACTATACGAACATCCGCAAGCTGCGTAATCTCTATGCACAGAAACTGCACGCCGTACTCAGCGCTTTTGAGAAATATGCCGACGGATTCGTCCGACCGCTGAACACACGGTCCGGAATCAATATCACACTGCAGGTTCATACGGCGCTGCCGCCGGAGGAGCTGAGCCGTCGGGCGGCACAGCTGGCGATCCACGTTTCCCCGGTGGCACGGCTGACACACCGGGAAACCGCGGCGCTGATCTTTTACTACAATCAGATCCCGCTGGAGGAAATCGATTCTCTGATACGGGCAATGGTACGGAGCTGGCGGACTGATGCCTGACGGCGCCGGCATCGGCGATCTCCGGCAGCTGTCCGGCGCGCTATATGTCGCTTCTCGCCAAGATCTGCGCAGGCGTTTTGCGCATGACCGTCGCCACCGGCAGCAGACCAGCCAGAAGGTTAAACACCAGAATCAGCAGGAATGTGATTCCGGCAGTCAGAGGACTGACCGTATACAGGCTTTTATAATATGAACTGAAGCTCACGAGGTGGTACATCATATAATACATGATGCCGATGCCCACGGTGGCGGTAATCACTGTAATTGCGATAATCTCCCCGGCGAACTTCCGGTAAATGTCCCTCTTCTTCAGGCCGATGGCGCGCAGTATTCCAACCTCGCGGATCCTGGACAGGAAGGAGGACCGGAGCATCAGATAGATCTCGATCAGCGAAATCAGAAGTATGATTCCGGCCAGAATCAAAGACGTCTTAAGTGAGTCCCGAACCGATTTAACATACGCTTCCTTCTCCCGATTGAAATTCACCGTGCCGGTAAGCCCCTTCGCAGCCAGATTCTCCACCAGAGTCTCCGGATCCTCGGAGTACACCGACAGCTTTTTCTGTTTGTGGATATTATCCAGGGCCACTGTATGCTTTGTCACGTAATAGGTATCCTCGCCCTCTTTAGCAGAGGTGTAATACCCTACGATGGTCAGCTTCCTTCCATTCATCTTCGGCGTGATGGTCTTGCCGATCTTCATTTTGTCTTCCTCGGAATGTGAACTGTTGACGATCACCTCATAATTCTTCTCAGGCTTATGACCGGATTTGATTTTCAGGCTTCCCTTCGCCAGATCGTAATTCCGCACCTGCGTTCCGCCCTCAGCTGTGCCGGTTTCCGACAGATAGCCGGTGCCAAGGTCTCCGTCATAATTTTCCTGCGCCTCCTCCGATGGTGCAGCAGCCAGAATGTCGGTAAACTGGCTCTTCCGGACGAAAATTGAAGGAGATCCGCAGTCTGAAATTCCGACGACGGTGTAGGCCTTCAGACCCGGAAGCGTAACCCTGCGTCCCAGGAACTGCCTGTACTTCGTCAGTCCGATGGCAGATCCCGTCTTCTGGGCGAAGAAGGACTTCAGCACCATTTTATCCACCACAATCTGATGCGACTTCTCCGGCATTTCTCCGGCGTAAAGCCGGTCCTTATCCAGAAATTCCTGAGAGACCATGGACCCCTGAAGCTGTCCGCTGAGCGACGCCGTCTGGTAGTAATCGTTCATCGGCACCGTGAATGTCACCGTCGAATTCCCCGGAATCACGTACGCAGCGCCCTTTGTCGCCGCAGCCTTTTTCGCAAGGGCAGCGCTCTTCCCCGGATTAGCCACCGTGACATAATGCTCGTCCGTCTTCATGAAGTCGCCCCGCTGAACGTCCAGAATTCCCACGATATGGCTCACCGCGTAGAAGGCGAAGATGGCCGCGATCACAAAGCCGATCAGAAGGAGTTTCTTCAGCGTCCGGAATTTCCGGATAGAGGCGAAACCCTTTCCGATGCAGTTCAGCGGCGTGTAGACAGAGCGGTAGCGCGCTCTGAAATTCTCCGGAAGGCAGGCGCTGTAATCAAATGCGCTGCTCTCAAATACGCTCTGATCGATGGCGGAATAATGATCGTCGATCAGCTCCATATCGCTGGTCTCATCGATGACACTGAACTGACCTCCGGTGTCAATGAACAGATTTCCGCCCCGCACCGCCAGTTTGATGGCAGACCTCACAGGCCTGTCCGCATACACATCCACGGAAATCCCCTGAGAATTCATATGATTCTGCACCGGCATGTCCTTCAGATAAATGCGGTTTTCCAGCTGATAATCAAGCGTGGAGTTCCGTTCATTCTCCTCATCGCTGATCACCCGTCCGTCTCGGATGCGGATGATGCGGTCGGAATAGAATTCCGCGATATTCTCTTCGTGAGTGACCAGCAGCACCAGACGATCTCCGGACAGCTTCTTGATCAGATTCATGATTTCAAGCGTATTGCTGCTGTCCAGATTTCCGGTGGGCTCGTCGGCGATAATAATCTTCGGATTCTTGACGATGGCCCGGGCGATGGCTACTCTCTGGCGCTGTCCGCCGGACAGCGCGCCCGCGTTTTTGTTTCTCTGCGCATAGATCCCTACGGCTTCCAGGCAGTAATGCACCCTTTTCCGGATGATCTCCCTGTTCCGGATCCCCACCATCCGCAGAGCCACGGCGACGTTGTCGAAAACTGTCTGGTCATCCATCAGATTGAAATTCTGGAAGATATATCCGATGTTCGCATTGCGGATTGTGTCGATCCTGCTGGAACGGCGGCGGGTAATCCTTTGTCCGTCAACAAAGATGCTCCCGCTGTTTATCCGGTCCAGCCCGCCGATGGCGTTGAGCAGCGTGGTCTTGCCGCTGCCCGAAGCGCCCAGAAGGGTGACGATGCCGCTCTCCGGCAGTTCCAGACTGGTGTTGTCGATCACATGGATCTGATTCGCCTTATGGCGGTTGAAATATTTGTTTACCTTCTCTAACCGGATCATGTCTACGCCTCCCCTCTGTATACGTTCATCGCACTCTTCTTAAAGATCTTGCGGGAATACCGCTCCGAAATAAGCAGAGACATGACCAGCATGATGATGAACAAAGCACTGTAATAGCGCGGTCTCATAAAGGAGACGAAGTTCTTTACCGCGGTCAGCGGCAGGATTCCCTGGTTGACCAGAGTCACAAAGCCCATAACCAGCGCCACGGCGATCAGCATCACCATCAGAAGCTCGATGCGCAGCAGATTCGCTGTGTTCCCGCGGCTCGCTCCCAGGATCCGGAGAGTTGAATAATACGTGTTTCTCGACCGCATGATCAGCCGTATCACCGCGTAAGCGATGAAGAACAGCGCAATGAACAGGATCCCGAGCAGCACTCTGCTGAAGATCTTGTTGATGAATGCGGTGCCCTGTGTGGTGTCCGAGAGGACGCTCTTCATGGACAAAGGCTGGTACCCGGCGCTTTTCAGTGCTTTCATGGTTGCGTCGGACTTCACTTCATTCTTCATATAGGCGGAAATCTGGTAGTTTCCCCGGTCGAACAGACGGTTGAAATCCCTGCTGTTCACAAAAATGCACTGCGCATATGTATCATAGTCGCTTTTCTGGTAGCCCAACAGCGACTGCATGTTATCTGCTTTGAACACGGCGCTAACCTTCAGCGTCCTGCGGGAGGTGAAGTAGCGGTTCGTAATCTTCACTTTCAAAGGATATCCCACAGCCTTGCCGTCTTTGTAATAGCTCTCTGCGTCATCTTCACAGATCCAGACATTTCCCGGGCTGACCCGATCTGAGATGAACACTGCCTGTGCGTTGTTCCGCGAAACTATTTTCCCGTTCATTGTCAACGTAGTGCCGGAGGATGTGGCGACCGTGGACACGAGAATTCTGTTCGCCAGCTCATCCGTGACGTATATTCGGGAATAAGCGTACATCGCGGCTCGTGAATCCTCTTCATCGTTGAGAATGACGCCCACGACACGAACCTTTTTGTCAGAAATTCTTCCTCCTGTACCCTCGTCCACGTTATAGGTGTCCAGATAGTAGCGCTTGCCGAGGATCTTCTCTCCCATCTCCTTCAGCGATTCGTAGGCTTCCGACATATCGTTCACGCCCACGACGATTTCGTTGGCTTTCTTCGGAAGGCGTCCGAAGGACAGTTTTCCACTGCTGATGGTGGACACGCTGTACGCCGGTCCCTCCACATAAATTTTCTGGGATTCCAGAGAAACCACACGGTCCAGCGCCAGATCATTCTTGACGATATGATCGATGTTCGCCATTCCTTCGATTTTTTTATAATCGGCCGCAGTAAAGGCCTTCTGGTCCTGACGGTGCAGCACGATCCGTTCCGGAGAGGTATCATAGAAATACTGGTTGCTTCCCTGCAGGGAAACCTCGTGCTCCTGATTCATCAGAGCAGAATATCCCCCGAGCACTGCAGTGCTGACAAAAAGATAGATAAAGAGAAGCAACAGGAATTTAGCGGGCAGGTTGAAGGTGTTCCGTATTCCCAGCCGGAGCTCCGAAATCGCGGAAAGGCGCGTCCTCTTCTTTTTCGCTTCCTTTCCGGCGACGGCCTCGCTCTCCTGCTCCACATTCTGCACGGGCTTCAGTTTCTGGTCCTCGATGATTCTTCCGTCCCGCATCATGATGCGGCGCGTGGCGTAGGGCTCAGCCTGCTCATAGTTGTGGGTGACCACGATGACAAGCTTGTCACGGGAGATTTTGTACAGTGTCTCCATCACCAGCGCAGCAGACTCGCTGTCCAGGTTTCCTGTCGGTTCGTCCGCGACAATAATCGGCGCGTCCTTGGCGAAGGCTCTCGCGATGGCCACTCTCTGCTTCTGTCCTCCGGAAAGTCTGGACACTCTTGTTCTGGCATAGTCCCGAAGTCCCAGCCAGCGCAGAATTCCCATGATGCCGGATTTCAGTTCTCTTTTTTTTCGTCCGTTGAGCAGCATCGCCAGCTCCACGTTCTGATAGACAGTGTAACTGTTAATCAGGTTATAATCCTGAAAAATATTTCCGATATAGGTTTTGCGGTAGTTCTCGTAGTCTTCTGTCCGAAAGGCACTGGTATCCTGTCCGGCAACGAACATTTCCCCCTCCTCGTAGGTGTCCAGGCCGGAAATCACGTTCAGCAGTGTTGACTTTCCGCCTCCGCTTTCTCCGGTGATCACCACGAATTCGCCGATGTCCAGATTCAGATCCACCTTGGAAAAGCCGGTACTCACCGTGTCGTGGCCGGAATAGAACTTCGACACCTTTCGCATCTCAATCATATGCGGCATTTTTGTTACTCCTCCTTAAACTCAAATCCCTTTGTTTTAACGATTTTGTCATCCGAAAGGATGAACAGAGCCTCGTAGCCATCCATGCCTTCAATCAGCTTCTTCCCCTTTTCCTTCCCCAGAATCAGGCACGTTGTGGAAAGCGCATCGCAGTCCGCGGAATGTCCCTTTGTCGATCGGATACTCACCCCTGTAACATCCGTCTCTACGGGCATCCCTGTCTTGCTGTTGAGAATGTGATGGTATTTCTTCCCTTTATATTCAAAGTATCTTTCGTAGACACCTGAAGTCACAATCGTCCCGTCAGACAGCGGCGTTGCCCCGACGATCTCACTCTGGTCGGAATAGGGCTTTTCGATGCCGATATTGAAGTCGGATCCCGCTTTGTCCCCGATGCACTCGATGTTTCCTCCGAGACTGATGATGGCGCTGGTCACGCCCAGTTTCCGCAGGTATTCACTGACCCGGTCGGCGATATAGCCCTTGGCGATTCCTCCCAGATCAATCTCGCCTTTTGCGGTTCCCATGGTCACCGTATTGCCGCTGACGTGAATCTGTCTGTAATCCACGTATTTCATCGCCTCGGCAAGCTTCTCCGCATCGGGCGGTTTCTGGTTCGATCCGTGAAAATCCCATAAATCCTCTGCTTTCCCGATGGTGATGTCGAACTTTCCGCCGGTCATCTTTCCGTACCGGATACCTTTTTTTATCACTTCAACGGTGATAGGGTCACATTTGACGGTCTTTCCTCCGGCGTGATTGATTTTGTAGATGTCGCTGCCCTTCTTGGTTTTGCTCAGAAGGTTCTCATACCGCGCGCATTGCTTAAACGCCTTGTCTATGGCGACGTTCGCCTTTTTCTCGCTCATATCCTTCATGTCATAGATACTGATCTTGCAGGTGGTATCGAAATAGAAGCTCTCCTTCGATACCGGCTCAGTATTGGACCCGCACCCGGTCTGTGGTATAATCAAAAGGGCGGCGAGCACGACGACCGCCGCCATCGAAACGAATTTTTTCATAAACATTCCCCTCAGGAGTATTGACAGTATCTATGTTTAAAGTATTAACAAAAGCGGATTTCATTCTTCTGATCCTGCTGGTCGCCATCGGTCTGGCCCTGTCTTGGGTCAGTCTGTCCGGAAGCGTCCGCGGGCAGACCGCCGTTGTAACCGTCAACGGGCACGAGTACGGGAGATACAGCCTCAGCCGCAACCAGTCCGTAACGATCCGGCAGAACGGACACACAAACAAGTTTAGCATAAAAAACGGCCACGTGCAAATGACATACTCGGACTGCAAAAATCAGCTCTGCGTAGAGCACAGTTCCATCAGCCGGACGAACCAGAGCATCGTCTGTCTGCCCAATCGTGTCGTTATTGAAATCAAGGGAGGTGATGGCTACGATGCAGTCTCGAACTGAACGGACCCGCCGCCTGACGCTCAGCGCCATGTTCGCGACTTTGGCACTGATCTTCACCTACGTAGAGGTTCTGATTCCTTATAATCTAGGGATTCCCGGCGTTAAACTGGGACTTGCCAATCTGGTGATTCTCATCGCCCTGTACCGTATGGACGTCCGCTATGCGCTGATGATCGATCTGATCCGCATCCTGCTGTCCGGACTGATGTTCTCCGGTCTTTTCGCCATGCTTTATTCTCTGGCGGGAGGAATGATCAGTCTATTGGTCATGGCGCTCCTGCAGCGCACCGGAAAGTTCTCCATGATCGGCGTCAGCATGGCCGGCGGCGTTTCTCACAATTTCGGACAGCTGCTGGTGGCCGCTCTGGTTGTCACCAACGCCAGAATGTTCGTCTACTTCCCGGTTCTTGTGTTCTCCGGCATCGCCGCGGGCATCGGCATCGGCGTCATCGCATATATCATCAACCGCAAGCTCCCCTCACAGCTGTTCAAAGGAGGCATTTCATGAGAGAATCCATCACCGCGCTCCGGGCACAAATGAAAGCGCATTGTATAGACTGGTACATCGTCCCTTCCACAGACTTCCACGGCACTGAATACGTCAACGCCCATTTCCGCTGCCGTCAGTTCCTTTCCGGATTCACCGGCTCCGCCGGAACCCTTCTGGTAGGACTGCAGGAAGCCCTTCTGTGGACTGACGGCCGCTATTTTCTGCAGGCCGGGCGCCAGCTTGCGGGCTCCGGCATCACTCTGATGAAAGCGGGCGAACCCGGCGTTCCTACTCTTCTGGAATTCCTGGAGAACAAAAGAAAATCCGGACGCTTCGTTCTGGGCTTTGACGGCCGCGTCATCAGCCGTGCCGACGGTCTGCGCTATGAAGCGCTGGATGTTGATATTCGATGGGATCAGGATCTGACGGACGCCGTCTGGTCTGACCGCCCGCCCGTAGTTCCGGCCGCCGTCTATGAGCTGCCCCTTTCCGTGACCGGCCGGACCAGGGCGGACAAAATCGGGGCGGTCCGCGCCGAGATGAAGCGGAAGGGCGCGGACCGCCTGCTGCTCACCAGCCTGGAAGAGATCGCCTGGCTGCTGAACCTGCGGGGAAGCGACATCGCCAACAACCCGGTCTTCTTCGCTTTCGCGCTGCTGGACGCCGAGTCGGACGGGGCTGTCGGCGAATCCGATGCAGAGCCTCCCGAAGAGTCGACAGACAAGGCGTCTGAGGAAGAGTCAGCGAACAAGGCGGCCGCAGACGAGCCGACGAGCGATGCGGAATCTCCGGCAGGGTCGGCGAGCAATGCGGGCAGGCCGGCTACGGCCGGCGGGGTACAGCTCTTTGTTTACGACGGCGTCCTGCCCGCCGGTTTCCATGACGCACATATACGCAGCTACGAAGCCATCTCTTCCACTCTCGCGCAGATTCCGCAGGGAACAACACTATGGATGAACGGGAAACAGGCCAATTACGCTTTGTTCCGCAGCTTGCACCGGAACATAAAAATCCTTGACGCTCCCTCACCCATCGACCTGATGAAGGCCATCAAAAACAATACGGAAATTGACTGTGAACGTGCGGCGCATCGGAAAGACGGTCTTGCGATGGTCCGCTTCCTCTACTGGCTGAAATCTACGGTCGGAAATAAGCCTCTGACGGAAATCGACGCCGCCGACCGCCTGGAGGCCCTCCGCCGGGAGCAGGGCGCC
>Ga0256406_1006596_pt1 | contig 11551 bp, 9 predicted proteins | sample RumenRJG_03DNA_FD_185986 | JGI IMG/M metagenome (GOLD analysis project Ga0256406, IMG submission 185986) | Bovine rumen microbial communities from Lethbridge, Alberta, Canada - RJG_03 | ecosystem: Host-associated > Mammals > Digestive system > Stomach > Rumen | place: Canada: Alberta | collected...
CCCAGAGCCTGAGGGCAGAGAATCATCCTGTCAAAAGACGGATCCTCATCTGGTATCAGCTTTCTTGAGCTTCTAAGTGTAACATCCAATGATTCCTGAATTGACTGCAGCAGTCTGAGAATGCAAACTCCACCACCGCAGACATACAAGGAATCCAAGTTTGAATCCTGATGGTTGTATCTGTAGAAGTTCATGGTACGCATTATTTCCACAGCAAGATCGCTGTATCTGCTGACCATATCCTCGGATTCCTGGATTCCATCTACGTTGTTCTCGAATTTCAGCCTGGCAACGTGCTGGTCAACATCAAGTATAGAAGCGGTCATTCTGATAAACTCATCACAGCCCGGGTCAAGCACTCTTGTGATGTCAAAGACTCCGTCGGTGAAAAAATGAATTTTTACGCTCTTCGCTCCCAGATCCAGTATTGCATAATCCCTCTTGCCTGTGATTTCTCTTTCCTCTTCATATTCATCGATTATGTTCTTCAGGGCAAAAGCTTCCGGTGAAACTGTGCAGAGCTTCAGGCCGACTTTTCCGAACATGTCTTTATATTTAGCCAGAAGATCTCTTTCCATGGCCACTGCAATAAGGTCCATCTCTCCTTTGCCTGGCTTGTCAGGATCTTTCTTTATGTTGACAACGGAATAGTCATAAATGTACTGGTCCTTGTTTTCATTTATATATGCACGGAACTCGTAGGGAAGGTTGACTTTCAGCTGTCCTATGGTCATCAGGGGCATTGAGACTCTGTGAACTATCAAGTGCCTGTCAGGTAGTGACAGAGCCACGTTTCTGGTTCTGACTTTGTTTTCTGAAAGGCTGCTTTTAATGAACTGTCCCATTGCGTCCCAGGACGTTATGTCATCATCTGAGACCAGATTGTCAGGCAAAGGGACTCTTATGAACTGTTCTGGCACTCCATCCTGGCAAACGGCCATTTTGAGGGTGCTGTTTCCTATGTCCATGCCTATCATGTTTTCTTTTGCCATTTTTCCCCGCTGTTCCGGTACGAGAATTTTTGTACCTAGTAATATTAATGTATTGTGCTATGTGCTGTGTTTTGTGTGCTATTTACTATTCTCAAAAATGCCGTGTGAAATAGTGCTCTGTTTTACGGCTTTGCGCTGGATTATGATTTCTCAAAATAACCCCAAGTACAGGTTCAACACCCAGTCCCCTGTCAGCAAGCCCATGATCACTGCTACCGATATGCAGGGGCCAAAGGGAATTCTGTTCTGTTTTGACGCAAGAGCGGCTATGATGCCAATCAAACAGGACAGAATCAGGGCATAGAATCCTTTTCCAAATCCAAGATAGAGAGTTGTCATGAAAAACAGTTTTATGTCACCGCCGCCCATGCTGTTCTTATCTGTGACCATGTCAAATATAAGTGACAGAACAAGAATGAATCCGGCAATTCCCAATCCTCCAGCAAGTCCGTGCCATGCTTCAGTCAGAAGATTTTTTCCAAATCCGTACTCAAATATAATGCCTGCCAGCCAGTTCACTATTCCGGCGATGATGAAACCGTCAGGAATTTCCATGGTCTCCAGATCTATGAGCGAAAGGCCAAGAAGGATGAAGTACAATATCAGATAGCTTACGGCCTTAACACTGACATCGAATCTGAGAACTATGAGCAATGAGAGGATTCCGCTGAGAACCTCTGTAATCACATAACGGGGCGATACTTTTTCTCCGCAGTATCTGCATCTGCCCTTTAAAAAAAGGTAGCTGAAAACCGGCACCAGATCCATCGCCCCCAGAACATGACCGCAATGGGTGCAATGGCTTCTTCCCTTGAAAACATTTTCCCCATTTACCATCCGCCAGGCCATGCAATTGACAAAGCTGCCGAATACGGACCCCAGCACGAAGGCCAGGGTAAGTATGTATATTGTGATCGGTGTGCTTAACCAAAGCATCATCCGTTCTCCATGTGTTTTGTACAAAATGGAATGGCAGCTGAACAATCATGCTGCCACTTCTGTAAATTCCGATTAAATTGTATTATATTCCTATATTGTCCTCTTTTCATTGTTTTATCTGTACTATGTTGAAATCAATGAGTTTTGCGACCTTGTCCACGGCCATTACTTTTATTCTTACGGGGTCTCCAAGGCCCAGGCTTATGCCGCTACCTCTGTTAACCGCCCTGTAGTTTTTCTCATCGTATATGAAGAATCCAGTCAGGGTGTCATATCTTACAAAGCCTTCGACAGTATTATCCAGCTCAACATACAGACCGTTAGCAGTAATTCCGCTGATTATACCGTCAAAGTCCATACCAGCCTTGTCAGACATGTAATCAACTTTGGCAATCTTTTCTACTTCCCGCTCCAGTTCAAGGGCTGTTCTCTCGCATGAAGAAACCTGAACGGCCACCTTTTCCGAAATTTTTCTGAAATGATCCTGGTGTTCGTTGAATTCCTTGTCTGTGCTGTGAATCCTGTCTTTGATGATCCTGTGTATAAACAGGTCAGAATACCGCCTTATTGGTGAAGTAAAGTGGGTATAGTACCTGAATGCCAGGCCGAAATGACCGAGGCACTGGGTCTGGTAATCTGCTTTCTGCATGGTTCTGATAATGACTCTGCTGACCACGTTTTCCTGAGGTGTCCCGGAAACTCTGTCAATGACAGCAGCCAGATCTGCAGGCTCTATATTGTCAGATCTTTCAGGGAGTTCTATTCCGAAGGTTCTGAGAAAGTCTCTCAGTTCGGCAATTTTCAAGGGATCTGGTTTCTCGTGAACCCGGTACAGGAACGGTGATCTGGACCAGAAGAAATGCTCTGCCACCACCTTGTTGGCCATAAGCATGAACTCTTCTATCATCCTGTTAGCTGTTCTCCTTTCGGCCACTTTGATTTCCCTGGCATGGCCTTCTTCATCCAGAATTATCTCCGCTTCATTGAAGTCGAAATCTATGCTCCCATGCCTCATTCTCCTTTTATTCAGAGTTTCAGCAAGATCTTTCATATCACGGAGCACAGGCAGAATAGCGGAATATCTATCACAAAGTTCCTGATCGTTGTTCTCCAGAATATCTGAAACATCGTCATATACCAGTCTCTCATCGGAGCGGATTACACTCTCATAGATTTCGTGGTCCACCACCCTTCCTCTCTCGTCAAGGTCTACCTGACATGTCAGTGTAAGCCTGTCTTCTCCGGGATTCAGGCTGCATATTCCATTTGAAAGCTGCTCCGGCAGCATAGGTATTACTCTGTCCAGCAGATAGATGCTGTTCCCCCTCTTAAAGGCTTCCTTGTCCAGAGGTTCTGATTCTTTTACATATTCAGCAACATCAGCTATATGAACGTAAAGCCTTGTTATGTTTTCTGACTTTTTTACCAGGGAAACTGCATCATCAAAATCTTTGGAATGAGCACCGTCGATCGTAAATGTAATCAGATCTCTCAGGTCCTTCCTCCCCTCAGGCACAGAAAGAAATCTGCCGTTCTCCTGGCTGTTTATGAAGTTCTTCTCCAGTTCCCTGGCCTGTTTCATAGCCTTGTCGCCAAAAAAACGGCGGACACCGTAGCTCTGTATTAATCCCAGGGTTTCACCGTCAGCTGCTCCAGCCTTTGCTATTATATGCCTTACTTTCCCCTCGGCGTAATTGTCACCATCAGGATACTTGACTATTGAGGCCTCCACTATATCTCCATTAGCTGCTTTAAGAAAATTTCCTTTTCTGATGAAAAGAATATCTCTTCCGTGTTTTCCAATGGGAACAACATAGCCGCGGTGGTCCTTTTTCTCCAGTCTACCCACTACGGTTTCTGTATTTCTCTTCAGGACTTTTGTGATTCTTCCCTCGAGCTTCATTCCCCTTGGAGAACTAACTATCTCAACTCTGACCAGGTCCCCGTCCATGGCTCCGCCAATGCCGTTTCTCGGAATATAAATATCCCTTTCTTCCTGAATTACGAAGCCAAAACCTCTCTTCGTCTTCTCCAGAAGCCCTTCAGCGTAACGCTTTTTCTTTCTCTTCTTTCCCATTGCTTCTCCAATACTGCCAGCTATAAAAAAGAGGGCCGGCTCACCGACCCTCCATACTATTCGACCTAGTTTTCCTCAGCAGCTTCCTCAGCCTCATCTGATTCCTCAGCTTCATCTGCCAGGGTTGCCTTTATGCTCAGGCTGATTCTGTGTCTGTCAGTATCAATGTCCATAATCTTGGCCTTGATAGTCTGACCAACCTGAAGTTCATCACTTACAGCGTCGACTCTCTTGTTTGCGATCTCTGAAATGTGAACCAGTCCGTCCAGACCAGCTTCCAGCTCAACGAATGCGCCGTACTCCTTGATCTGAACAACCTTGCCCTCAATTACCTGACCAACAACATACTTGCTGCCAACCAGTGACCATGGCTCAGGCTGTGTCTGCTTCAGTCCCAGAGAAATCTTGCCCTTCTCCTCGTTCAGTGCCAGGATCTTGACATTGATAATATCTCCGATAGAAAGAACTTCCTGCGGGTGCTTAAGCTTGCCCCAGCTGATCTCAGAGATATGGAGCAGTCCGTCAACTCCGCCGATATCAACGAATGCGCCGTAGTCGGTAAATCTCATTACCTTACCTTCAACGATGTCTCCAACGTTCAGGTTAGCCCAGATTTCCTCAACCTGCTTGCGCTTCTCGTCAACCAGTACAGCCTTTCTTGAGAAGACAGCTCTGTTTCTTCTGTCATCAACTCTGATTACCTTTACATCTGCTTCCTTACCGATGAATTCGTCTGCCTTCTCGATATATCTGTCAGACAGCTGTGACATTGGAACGAATCCTGTAACCTGCTTGTACTGTGCAATAATGCCGCCATTTACCGCTCTGATGAACTTTACACGGATTGTCTCCTTGCTGTCCAGGAACTCCTTCAGCTCCTTGTAATTCTCGTTCATCTCGAGCTTCTTCTTTGAGAGGGAAATTCCGCCTTCTCCCTCATCGGACTTCATTACCTTGGCCTCAATCTGATCTCCCTCTTTGAAAACATCAGCTAAGGTCTGACCCTCTTCAAGGGTAACCTCGTTCTTGCGCAGGATTCCGTCCTTCTTGCATCCCATGTTTACGATTACTTCATCGTCACGTACCTCGATTACGGTACCCTCGATGATCTCACCTGGCTTAGGAAGACGAGTACTCTCATCGATTTCGTCTAACAGCTCAAACATTGGGTTTTTCTCGTCAGTAATAACATTCTGGCTCATACTGGAAATAACCTCCTTAATAATCCATGCAGGTGTAGATGCACCTGCGGTAATACCTATTCTATTATATTTAGCAGTATCTTTCAACTCTAATTCAGAAATATCTCTTATAAAAACCGCATTTTTGCAGTGTTTTTTCGCTATTTCATACAGTTTCCTGGAATTTGAGCTCTGGGGGTCTCCAATTACCACCATAAGGTCTGATTTTTCTGCAAGATCTGCACATGCATCCTGCCTCTCTCTGGTGGCATTGCATATGGTATTCTGAAGTTCGTAGTCTATCTCATTCTCATCCAGAACTTTCAGAATCTCATTCAGCAGCTCCTGTCTCAGTGTGGTCTGGCATACTATTAGTGGCGGTTCACCGCCTTCAGTTGACCTGACAGCGTCTTCAGAAGATTTCCATTCAACGGCCCACTTACAGGCTTCTTCCGGATCCTGTATTATCACACCGTTCCAGTTGCACCAGCCGTTTGTGGCTATTACCTCCTGGTGATCACGGCTACCGATTATAATCACCTGGCGGCCTGCCTCATCAGCCTTCTTTACAAGATCATGAATGCGGCTTACGAACACGCAGGTTGAATCCACCAGAGTGATCCCTCTTCTCTCAGCTTCTTTGTAAAACTCTTCCGGTTCACCATGGGAACGAACTATGACAATGTCCCCGGGCTCTGCCTCAGACAGCCCGTCTATCATGTGGACTCCCTTTTCCTCCAGTCGCCCCGTAACAGAACTGTTATGAATCAGCGGTCCACAGGTGAACAACCTTTTCTTCTCACTGCCCGGACGTTCTTCGTTTACCCTGACCTGTTTCTCAGTGAGATCCAGGGCCCGTTGAACACCAAAACAAAAGCCTGCATGATCAGCTTTGATTATTTCCAATATAGTTTCTCCTGACCTGAAAAACACCCGGGCGGGAAGGCCCGGGCAATCTCATAATTATCTTACATTAACAACTGCAAATCAGCCCTGATTCACATTCATTCCCTTCACAAACTTATTTGAACAGCCTTGTACCTATGTAGTCTGCAGACTCCCCAAGCTCTTCTTCGATTCTGAGGAGCTGATTGTACTTGGCAACTCTCTCTGTTCTGGCAGGAGCGCCTGTCTTGATCTGTCCAGCGTTTACACCTACTACCAAATCTGCGATTGTGGTATCTTCAGTTTCTCCTGAACGGTGAGAAACAATTGTGTTATATCCATTTTTCTTTGCAAGTGAAATGGTTTCAAGAGTCTCTGAAATGCTTCCAATCTGGTTGAGCTTAATGAGAATTGCATTTGCACAGCCCAGCTCTATGCCCTTGGCAAAGCGCTGAGGATTTGTAACAAACAGATCATCTCCCACTATCTGGATCTTGTCTCCCAGTCTATCAGTAAAGAGCTTCCATCCATCCCAGTCCTCTTCATCCATTCCGTCTTCAATGGAAGCAATTGGGTAATCAGCACAGAACTTCTCCCAGTTTTCTACCAGCTCTTCAGACGTAAATGTTCTTCCAGACTTAGGCATCTTGTACTCGCCCTTGTTTTCTGTCTTCCATCCGCTTGCAGCGGCATCAATGGCTATTACGAAGTCTGTGCCAGGCTCATAGCCGGAATTCTTAACAGCAGCAACGATGTAGTCCAGCACCTGGAACTCATCCTTAAGGTCAGGTGCATATCCGCCTTCATCACCAACTGAAGCAGAATATCCGTCCTTCTTAAGATCCTTACCCAGCTGATGGTAAACTTCTGCACACCATCTCAGCGCTTCTCTGAAGGTAGGTGCTCCAACTGGCATGATCATGAACTCCTGAACATCTACAGTATTGGATGCGTGCTCACCACCATTGAGGATGTTCATCATCGGTACCGGAAGAGTTCTTCCATTGATTCCTCCGAAGAATCTGAACAGCGGAATATCCAGTGATGCAGCAGCTGCTCTTGCACATGCCAGAGAAACAGCCAGAATTGCATTTGCTCCGAAACGGCTCTTATCCTCTGTTCCGTCCAGGGCAATCATCTTTCTCTCGATCTCGTAAATGTCAGATGCATCTTCTCCGATGAGAAGCTCACGTATTTCATTGTTAACGTATGCAACGGCTTTAGTTACGCCCTTGCCGCCGTATCTGGATTTGTCACCATCTCTGAGTTCAAGAGCTTCGTATATTCCTGTAGATGCACCGCTTGGTGTATCTCCCAGCCCGATAGTTCCGTCTTCCAGATGAACCTCAGCTTCTACTGTTGGATTTCCTCTGGAATCAAGTATTTCCCTTCCGACTACGTCAACAATCTTTGTCCACATTTTGTTCTCTCCTTTTCATAGATGAGATTATCAAAAAGCGATAATATCATACTCAACATATGGTCACTTTTTTGAATTATACACGGATGGGTCAAGTCTTACAATCCTCTTGTCCAGATATCTCAGCAGTCTAAGTCTGTCACCTTTCAACACCATCTCTTTCAGATTTTCCATTTCTTTTACTTCAGTTTCTTTTCTCATATCTGTAATCCTGTCTATGAACAGGATTAACTTATCCTCAAATTCCATTTCATTAAAATCAGGATAAAAAAGTAATTTCAGCCTCTCTTTTGTCACGCTGTTATTCCTGCTGTAAATCAGCTCCGGTTCCAGCAGATACTTGCGTGCCATAACGAGATGGTTATCGTTTTCCTCGCTTATCTCTATTATCCCCCTTATCAGCTGCATTTTTTCATGAAGGGTCATGTCTACGGTCTTTATCTTTCTCAGATCTGCCGTATCATATGAAAACATGTATGCGTCACCGTCTTTAATAATGCTCATACGGAGAAAATTCCTGTTATAGTTTCCCGTAAGGATATCATTCAGATACATCGGCATATGATACCCTGTTATTTCCTGTTTCAGCCATTTTTTCACAGCGGGCCTCCTTTCTGCACTGCTGCCGGCACCATCATCCGCCGCATTTTCCACAAGGGCTGTATCCCCTTTCTAATGCCGTTTCTCTCTCGATCTCTGTAAATTTTCTTTGAAGAACATTGCAGTTTTGCAAATGAAAACTTTCACCATACTCAGGAAACACATATACCATGGTTCCGTTTGCGGATTTACCGCTTCTGCACACCGGACATTTTTTGTATTTTTTTCTTATTGAAGGCGTAAGAGCAAAAGAAAGAGTATTGGTTTTCAAAAATGTGCATCCTCTTTTATGATATTTTTCTCCCCTCTTCGGAAACACATAAACTCCTTCTGCCGACCTGTTCTGCATGTGGGCGGCAGAAGCCGGTGAGACCCTTCTCTCCTTTCCTTCATAGGCCCTGCCCATTACTGAAACCCTGTAATCCCCTTCTGCCATCAAGTTCATAGGATTGTCAGCCTTTAGATGGACTTGTATGCTGAGCTTTATAGCCTTGTCCACAGGTCCATTAACTGCACCTGTTCTCACCTCTGCCAGGTTACAGCTGCTTACCAGGTGACTGTACTCAGAAATTCTCTTTCTGGCTCTTGTACCTGCAGGTAAGGCTGTCTTTACTGCCGGTACCTCTATCATTGCCCTGCGCATCTCATCGGCAATGCAATAATATCCATTTTCAATTGCAGCATACATCAATATTACAGACAGCAGAACAACAACGAAGACAATAAACAGGGGCAGACAGAGAGCTCCTTCCACAAGGTAACTTCCCTTTTTATTTAACGGCAGCTTTCTCATACGAATTACCTCTCCAATAAAGTTTCCTATGTTCAGCTGTACTGATCCTCTCCAGTCTGGTCAAGGCCGTTAGTTTTTATGGTGAATCTAAGGCCTCTGTGATATTCACTCAGGTTGAAATCTTTGTAATACCTGTATTTCATATTAATTTGAACAATGTCCATGATTCTTAAAGTCCTGGTTTCAGGGGACAGGGAAAGAATCATTCCCGACAAATACTCTTCGTAAGAAAGCCCTTCTGAAATATTTCCTGAGCCATTTCCTCCCGCTTTCCCTGTGACCTCTCCTATTTCCGGCCTGTGCTCATCAAGGGATTTTAAAGCTTCTTCATCAAGCTTTCCTCTTAACGCCCTGCTCTCGAGAATTCCGCTTAAACTGGTTTTCCATGTTTCCTTTGTCTTTATCACCGGTACCCTCTTGTCATTAAGCAGATCGTCCACATCAGATGAAGCCTCTGCAGCCGCCCACAATTCCATAAGCACAAGCTGTACCGCTGGTGCAGCAGCAGGTGAAATTATTTCAGCCACTGCCATGGTCAGCTGGGTTTTCTCACTGTCTGACCAGAGATAGGCCAGATTTGCTCCGTTTCTTACGATAAACAACCTCCTTCTTACTATTTTCAGATTCTCAGTGTCAGAGGGTTTCCCTGCTGCCACATATTCCCACTCGTTCCGGAAATAGCTTTTTTTATTGTCTGGAGCGTACAGATGACTTCCCAGATGATTTCTCAAAAAAATCATTTCACATGCCAGGTTCTCCGGCAGATGAGAATAGTTTTCAAAGCCGCCATTTTTAAGGATTCTGTCCATGCTGTTGCTTTTGAAACCGTCCTTGCTTTCACGAGAAGGTAAAGTCCGAAGTACTACGGGATTACTTATATACCGGTATCCATCTCTATCTTCCAGTCTGCCGCTGTCCAGTTTCTCAGGAATATCGCCTCCGGTAAATGTTCCTCCTGAAAGGCCGGGAAAAGGATCCTGTTCCAGCGGTGGTCTCTTGATTCTTTTTTCAAAGGCCATGGTTTTTCCCGCCTCGGTTATCAGTGATTCTTTCATAGATCTCCTGAAATTCTGTACGATATCCATTTCAAAGCCTCCAAGTTCAACTTCTGCGCCCTGAAGTCTCGTCCTCATTTTCCCTGACATGGAATACTCCATGTAGGTTTCCAGCTTTTTCCTGACCATTTCATCGTTTCCGTAAAATGCAAGGATTCCATAGTCATCCAGAAGATGCACATCATATTCTGATAGAATACTTTTTGACCAGACGGAACCCAATGTCCTTACCGAACTCTGAACTGTCATCTCCCTGGCAACTGCTGTTGCCACAGCCATTGCCACAGCAAATCCAGTGATCCCAATGGCCATAAACAGAGCTGCAGATCCGGCTCGTTCCCTTATTTTATTCATCTCTCCCCTCACCAGAACATGTTCATCTAATCTGATGTGGCTGCCGCTTTAAACCGTACAGTATCGTCATAATTAATAAGATACCAGCTGGCCTTTATATCTTTTCCCGGAGAAAACCTGAGTATGCCCCTGTTTACAAGATCCACCCGTCTTTCCTTTTCACTGGTCCTGATAATAACTCCGTGGTCAGTCCTTTCCTGGAAAATCAGATTCCTGTGAAGAGAACTTCCAGTCATCAAGATTTCCATATAAAAGACCATCACCCTTATCATGAGCATCGAGAGCAGAATTATAATCGGAAGAACAATACTGGCTTCTACCATTTCCGAGCCATTCTTACGATTCATGGCTCTGATTATCACCTTCATTTCCATGGACCCTAGAATTTGCTGGCATCCAGATTCTTGAAGGTTTGGTTGACGAAGTCTGTTATTTCATTTTTGAATATTATTCCGATAGCAACTGCAATAGCCACCAGAATGGCAACCTGCACCATTTCCATTCCCTTCTTGTTGTTCACTTTCCCTGCTGCAAATCTAACCATATTCTCAATCCTGATCATTCTGTCCATTTTTCTTCTCCTTTCGTTTGTAATTTTCACATTTCCAACATTGCGGGAGCCATTGTCACCACCATAAGTACTATGAGCAGAAGCCCAAGGGGATACGCCATCTTCATTTCCATCATCTTTCCCTGTTCTCTTGCTATTATTTTCCTTTTATCCCAAAGATATCTGCTCTCATAGTCCAGATTTTCTATTATGTCTGTTCCCTTCCTCTCATTTTCCCTGAGTATTGAAGCGATTCGCATGAGTTCTTTGCTGCTGCACTTCTCTGCCATTTCATTGATCAGTTCTGCTGTGCTGACTCTGTTTCCTGAATTGGATTCATGCTCCTCTACTGCGATTTTCTGAAAAGCCGACATTGAGCCTTCTTCCTTCTCATAGCACAGACAGATCTGGTCGAAAGCGTCTTTGAGTATCATTCCGGCATTCATCATAAGCATCAGCTGGTTGGTAAATCTCGGAAGATCAAGGACCACCTCCTTTCTCAATTCTTTTTCTCTCTTTCTATTTCTGTATGAGCCCTCTCTAGAGATATACACCACAATCATCATGATGATGGCCGGATAAAGAAATACCCATCCTCCACCTTTCCTGCTCCGGGTCCATTTTATCCTTGTGCCATCATCCATATGGTCAGGCAGGATTATTTTCTTTTTCAGAGTGTTTTCAGCATCGGAAATTGTGCTGTTC
>Ga0256406_1006598_pt1 | contig 11543 bp, 9 predicted proteins | sample RumenRJG_03DNA_FD_185986 | JGI IMG/M metagenome (GOLD analysis project Ga0256406, IMG submission 185986) | Bovine rumen microbial communities from Lethbridge, Alberta, Canada - RJG_03 | ecosystem: Host-associated > Mammals > Digestive system > Stomach > Rumen | place: Canada: Alberta | collected...
GACGAAATCCAAGATACCTACCGTATAGACACCTTTGAGTCTGAAATCCCAGACACCTTTCTTCCCTTGATTTTGGATAGGAAAGGTGGAATAGAAAACGCTTCTGTCCTTAAAGAACTGTTGCTCAGCCTTCTGCATCTCAACAATGAACGTCTCACCCTGTTCGTTCTCACAATATACATCGAAGATGGCACGGCGATCGCCATAACCATTGCCAAGATTCTCGCCATTGAGATATGTAAGGTCTTTCACCACTTCCTTACCTTCGAAAAGCGAGTTGAGAAAGCTAATCAGCAGGTCCTTATTAAGAGGCGTGCCGAACAGTTTCTTAAATCCGAAGTCCGTATAGGGGTTGATATATTTTGCACTCCCCATTTCTTCAATGTCCTGTATGCTTCTGTCTGTCATGTCCTTTGCTCATTATAAGGTTTCGTTTGCAAATATAGGAATTGTTTGTAATATGAGCAAATTTTTAAGGCCGATAGTTCGCAATTCACTAAAAGAAAAGTTGTTGAATGCCGTCAAAGGACAGACTCATAAAACATGTGCTTTGGCTCTCTCCTGCGAAAATGGTAAGTTTGCCGGTAATTAATATAACATCTCTCTTCGCTAAACTTCGTAACTTTGCATCCGTTCGACGGAGTACTGTATTGAGAGTACTGGAGTATTTGCCCTATAATACTGGAGTAATTTGTTTGAGATACAGGAGTACTTTTCAAGCGGTACTGGCAATTCGCTGTAGTTTAACGCTTTTGGTTGACTACTTTGAGTCTTATTATTAATGTTGGTTAACCCAGTTAAACATTATTTTTATATTTGGTTGATACGTCTGTCTATGTCTTTAGTTCATTTCGTCTCACCATTGCTCCGAGTGAGAGGCTAAAGAAAATCATGGACGAAAATCACTGTCGCGTAAAATTGCACCTGCGGTGCATAAAATGATATAGCCGTAAGGTTCCGTCTCGTAAGAAAAAGACTATCAGTAACTCAATCTATGGAGCAGTTACGCATTGGCGAAGTCAGGAGAATCCCGGATTTTTGTTGCAGGACACATTGAGGGCTATTATTGTTTGGACCTAAAGTGAATTCTCTGCGACAGACAGACTTCTGATTGCGGCCGGAGCGATGGCAGTGCACAGCAAATTTCATGTTTACAGTTAGGGGCAGCTTCGTTTTTTCTTCGAGAAATAAAACAAAGTGCTCCCTTTTGCCTCAATTTGGAGATAATTTCCTAATTTTGTATCAGAAAACTAAAAGCATAAAATGAAATCAGCAAGAATCCTCTTCCTGTCGCTGCTCTGCTTCCTGCTCTCAGTGCCGGGAATTGTAAGGGCCGGCGACAGCCCGAAACGTGAGTTCCGCGGTGCGTGGATACAGTGTGTCAATGGTCAGTTCCAAGGTTTGAGTCCCGCAGCCATGCAGCGCACCCTCCGTGAGCAACTCGATGAGCTACAGCGCGACGGCGTCAACGCCATCATCTTTCAGGTGCGGGCCGAGTGTGATGCTCTCTATCCCAGCAGAATTGAGCCCTGGAGCAAGTTCCTCACGGGTACTCAGGGCCGTGCGCCACAACCTTACTGGGACCCTCTGCAATGGATGATTGACCAGTGCCACAAGCGCGGTATGGAACTTCACGCCTGGATTAACCCTTATCGTGCAAAGACCAAGGGCACCACGCAGCTTGCCTCCAACCACATAGCTGTAACCCACCCTGAGAGAGTGTTCTCCTACGGGGGGCTCTTTGTGCTCAATCCCGGCATTCCTGCCAACCGCGACTACATCTGCCGGATTGTGGACGACATAGTGAGCCGCTACGATGTCGACGGCATCCATCTTGATGACTACTTCTACCCCTACCCTTCGCCCGGATTATCCATTCCCGACGACAGAACCTATTCGCTCTATAACAGCAAGCATATCAGCAATATTGCCGACTGGCGCCGCGACAATGTTGATGAGCTCATGCGTCAGCTTTCTGTTTCCATCCACCGGATAAAGCCTTGGGTGAAGTTCGGAGTGTCGCCTTTCGGTATCTACAGAAACCGCAAGAATTCGCCTGAGGGCAGTGCTACCAACGGACTGGAATGCTACGGCGACCTCTACGCTGATGTGCTGAAATGGGTGAACAACGGATGGGTGGACTACTGTGTGCCTCAGCTCTACTGGGAGATTGGCAACCGGGCAGCCGACTACGAGACGCTCATTAAATGGTGGAACCAATACGCCTCCAACCGGCCGCTCTTCATAGGTGAGGATGTTGTGAGGACCACTAAGGCGGCCGACAGGAAGAATCCTTCTGTTAATCAGATGCCTGCCAAGCACCTTCTGCATCAGCAAATGAATAATGTCCAGGGTACTGTGCTCTGGTATGCCAAGGCTGTTGCCGACAATGTGGGCAACTATGGTCATGTGCTTCGCGATGCATATTGGCGTTACCCCGCCCTGCAGCCTCTCATGCCCTTCATTGACAAGAAGGCACCCAAGAAGCCCAAGAAGCTGAAGCCTGTCTGGACCAGCGACGGCTTGGTGCTGTTCTGGACAAAGCCTAAGGGTAAGCACTGGGGCGACGAGGTGAGACGGTATGTGGTCTATCGCTTTGCCGAAGGCGAGAAGGTGAATCTTGACGATGCCTCGAAGATAGTGGCCGTGACCAGCGACACTTTCCTGAAGCTACCCTATTCCGACGGCAGTCGAAAGGCAACCTACGCAGTGACCTCGCTCGACCGCATGAGCAATGAGAGCAAGGCTGCAAAGAAGAAGGTGAAACTCTGAGGAACGACGGTGTCGGCCTTTACTCCTTCATCAATTGATCGAAGAAGTTGTCGAGGTCGGCATCCAGGCCTTTCATGATGTCGCCACCGAGAATTACGGTGTCGTCGTCAGCCAGGTAGAGTTCGGAGAGATTCTCCTTGTCCTCGTCCTCAAGCACGAAACTGAAAGGCTTCATGAGGCTCATAGCGTCGATGCTCTCGTGCTGCTTCTTCAGTTCGCTGCGCAGCACTGCCGCCACCTGATTATAGAAATCATCGTCTTTCGAGTCAATCCATTGCTCAACGACACAGCGCGTTATCTCGTTGTCATCGTCGTCGTAGGCTATCATGTCGCCGCTGTCCTGAGCCACGCGTACGTGGATGTCGGTGAGGACGGGGTCGGCTGTAGCCGGGAACTTCTGTTCCACTTTCTTGATGAAACGTTCAATCTGCTGAATGGTTTGCTCGGATGGTTTCATATTTTGACTTGATTTGCTATCGTGATACAAAAGTAGTGTTTTTAAGTTTACTTGCAAAGAAAATCCGGGAATAATTTTTCTGCATCGGCTTTTCTTTTCTTTTTTCCTCCACTCTTGATGAGGGATATCGCTGTAGAGATCATCATAGGGCCCGGTGAAAAAGAAAAGAAGGCCCGCGACAATATGCCGTAAGCCTTCTGTCTCATTGTAGCTCTCTCTCTCTGTAGTGACCCGGTTAAAGGAGCAATTCCTTGACGGCCTGGTCGAGCATCTGTTGAGTCATTGCGCCAACGTTCTTGGTGGGCTGACCCTTCATTGGGACAAACAGGATGGTGGGAATCGACTGTACGCCGAACAGCGCTGCGAGTTCCTCCTGCTTATCCACATCAATCTTATAAACATCAATCTTCCCGTCGTATTGTCCCGCAATGGCCTCCACGGCCGGAGCCGTTGCCTTGCAAGGACCACACCATGTGGCGTAGAAGTCAATGACAGCGGGCCTGTTGCCCTCGAAAACCCACTCGTTGGGGTGATTCGCGTAGTCAAACACGAGTTTCTTGAATTCCTCTGCGTTCAGTTCCTTTACTTTCATCTTTTTATTCTCCTTCTTTATAAGGTTCTCACTGTTGTTTGTGTTGCTCTTCTGAGCCGTTGTCGGTGTGCAGCCGAAAGCCATCACCATGAGGGCCACAGCGGCAGACACGCGTAATCTCTGTTTTCTGTTCATAATATAAAGCCGTTATAGTCCTTTCCTAAGGAAACTGTTGCAAAGTTACATTCAAATTTCTGAACTAACAAATTTCCTTGGGAAAATAAATATTAAATAAACTAACTCAAGTTCCGGACGTATGTATTCTTTGTTGGGGGCACTTGCGAAGGTTTATAAAGTCATAGTTACTATATTCTAAGAGGTTGGATAATAACTTGTGGAAGTAGATCGCTCTCGGCCTCAGAGATGTTGATTCTTCCGCCCACATACGTTCACAAGGGTCCTCGGTCTGTTTCTTCAGAGCCTCTCCCACCCTTTCTTGGGTATGGTCAGAATATTTGAGAAAAATAATGCGGAAGACGAAAAAGCTCGGACTCGCAAAATATTCGCTGCCAAGATACGGGGTATCTCGGAAATTCTTATTAATTTTGCGATGCCTTCAGAGTGGACTTCTCAATAGGTGTCCCCATTAGTGCTCCAGGGCGGGTGCCGGCAGTGGAATAGTTCCGGGTATCTCGGACACCGGCTAATCTCACATGAGTGCTACTGTGAAAGGATAAAGCAAAGGAAAGAAACCAATATATTAAAAACATATGAAACAAACCATTCTCGTTACTGGCGGAACCGGATTCATCGGTTCCCACACCACGGTAGAGCTCATCGAAGCTGGCTACAAAGTGGTTATAGTCGACAACCTGTCGAACTCCAAGATAGAGGTTCTCGACGGAATAGAAAAGATTACCGGCGTGCGCCCTGCTTTCGAGGAGGTGGATCTTCGCGACAAGGAGGCCACTGAAGGAGTTTTCCGCAAATATCCCGACATAGAGGGCATCATTCATTTCGCTGCTTCAAAAGCCGTCGGAGAGAGCGTGCAGAAGCCTTTGCTCTACTATCGCAACAACATCGTTTCACTCGTCAATCTGCTTGAGCTCATGCCCAAGTACGATGTCAAGGGCATCATCTTTTCCAGCAGCTGCACCGTCTACGGACAGCCTAAGCCCGAGAATCTGCCCGTCACCGAGGATGCTCCCCACCAGAAGGCAACGTCGCCCTACGGCAACACGAAGGAGATTAACGAGCAGATAATCTTTGATTACATTCACAGTGGCGCTCCCATCAAGAGTGTTGTGCTGCGCTATTTCAATCCCATTGGAGCCCATCCCTCGGCTCTCATCGGTGAACTGCCCAACGGTGTTCCCGCCAATCTTATTCCTTACGTCACGCAAACGGCCATCGGTATCCGCAAGGAGCTCACCATCTTCGGCAACGACTACGACACTCCCGACGGCACCTGCATCCGCGACTATATCTATGTGGTCGATCTTGCAAAGGCTCACGTGGCTGCCATGGCCCGTGTCCTCGACCAGGATACTGACCCGATAGAGTACTTCAACATCGGAACCGGCAAGGGCAACTCCACGCTTGAGATTGTCACCACTTTCGAGGAGGCAACAGGGGTGAAACTGAACTGGAAGTACGGACCGCGCCGTGAGGGCGACATTGAGAAGATATGGGGCGACTGCACGAAGGCCAACAAGGTGCTGGGCTGGAAGGCTGAGACTCCGCTTGCCGACGTGTTGCGCAGTGCGTGGAAATGGCAGCTGAAACTGCGTGAGGACGGAGTGATGTAAGTCTCCGCCTCCACTCCAACGCAAAGGGTGCTGAATGTGGTTTCTCCTGCTCATGCAGTTGTTGCCACTTCCAGCACCCTTTTTTATATACCAAATGATTGTAGACAGCTTTCCCCTTAGCGATGTCGCAGGGGTTGAGCGGTGGAGCTTACTCCTTGGATTCTGATTTCTTGGCGAAGCGCTCTTTCATCTTGGCTGCATCTTCCTGGTACTTCGTGTACTGCTCGGTAGTGAAGATGCCCTTCAGCTCCTTTTCGTAAGCCTCCCTGTTAGCCTTCATCTCAGCAAAGCGTGCCTTTATCTCCTCTCTCGAAGGACGCCGGCGCTGTATTGCGCTGTCGTTAGGAGCGCCCTCCGGTCTTTGCCTTCCACCGGGACGCGGACCCATGCGCCTGCCTCCGAAGGGACCCGCCATCTTTCCGGCATACTTTGTATTGAGTTCCAGCAGCTGCTTGGCCTGAGTGTCGTTGAGCCCGTAACGCTTCACTGTACGCTCGGTGCGCTCTTTTATCATCTCTTCCTTTGAGGGGCGGCTTGCGCTTCTGCTGTCCTCTGTTTGCGCGAATGTCGCGCTGCTTAATGCGAATAGGGCAATCATTGCCACAATAATCTTCTTCATTGTCTTGTCTCTTTTTAGTTGGTTCTTTCCCGGAGTGCAACCGCCATGTCGACCTGTCGGAAGAACTCCGTTTTCTTTTATTTAATTCGCTATTTTGACGCAGCGCGGCAGTCGAAGTTTAAATCCGGTGGTTGCAATCTTCCGGTGTTTAACTTTCGTTAAGTGCCGGTGACAATAGCAGGGATAAAGCAAGAAGAAATCAGAATGGTGTTAAGATAACGTAAAGAAAAAAGGTAAGTTGGATTTTTCCACACAATTTTCTTTCCTTATAGGATGTTTGTCACAATAATTTCGTACATTTGCAAAGATAAATCATCACGAACGTAAAAAGGGTATTATTATGAAGGACTTCTTCAAGTACGTTTTTGCCTCCCTTGTGGGATTGGTAGTTTTTTCAATCCTTGTGAGCATCATCAGCGTGCTGAGCCTTGTGGGCATGGTGGCTTCGAGCAATGCCTCGGCCAGCATCGGCAGCAATTCCGTGCTGTCCATCAATCTTTCAGGTAACTATGAGGAGCGCGCAGCCGACAATCTGTTCGCAAGCTTCTTGGGTGACTACTACAGTTCAAACGGTCTCGCGGAGACACTCTCAGCCATCCGCAAGGCAAAGGACAACAAGAATATAAAAGGTATCTATCTCGAGGCCGGGTTGCTTGCGGCCGACTTTGCACAGGCCGAGGAGCTGCGCGATGCGCTGAAGGATTTCCGAAGCAGCGGCAAGTGGATTGTGGCCTATGCCGACAGCTATACGGCCAAGGCCTACTACATCTGCTCCGTGGCCGACAAGGTGTATCTCAATCCCAGCGGTATGATCGACTGGCACGGCATCGGCGCGCAGCCTATCTACGTGAAAGACCTTCTGGCCAAGTTCGGAGTCAGGATGCAGGTGCTCAAAGTGGGAAAATACAAGAGCGCCACTGAGATGTTCACCGAGGAGAAGATGAGCGATGCCGACCGGCAGCAGACCCAAGCCTACATCAGCGGACTGTGGAGCAACGTCTGCAAGGCCGTCTCCGAGAGCCGCAAGGTCAGCGTGGCCTCATTGAACACCTACGCCGACAGTCTCATCACCTTCTCCGCTCCTACGGATTACGTGAAGATGAAACTTGTTGACAAACTGCTCTACGCCGACGAGGTGAAGGCTGAGGTCAAGAAGCGTCTCGGGCTCGATGAGGATAAGCCCGTCAGCCAGGTGAGCGTCAGCGACATGGCCAGCGTCAGCGAGAAGAAGAAGGGCGGGGAGATAGCTGTCTACTATGCCTTCGGCGACATTGTTGATACTCCTGCCGAGGGGTTGGCCGGACAGGAGAGCCATCAGATTGTAGGGCCCGACGTCTGTTCCGACCTTGAGGACCTCATGACCGACGACGATGTCAAGGCTGTCGTCATCCGCGTCAACTCCGGCGGAGGCAGCGCTTATGCCTCCGAGCAGATTTGGCATCAGGTGGAGCGCCTCAAGGCCAAGAAGCCCGTTGTTGTCTCAATGGGTGGAATGGCTGCCTCGGGCGGCTACTATATGAGCTGCGGAGCCAACTATATCTTCGCTGAACCCACGACGCTCACCGGAAGCATCGGCATCTTCGGCATGATTCCGGATGTCAGTCAGCTGCTCACGCAGAAACTGGGCGTAAAGTTCGATGAGGTGAAGACCAACCGCAATGCCACCTTCGGCACTCCCTCACGGCCGATGAGCGACGAGGAGCAGCGCCTCATGCGGGCTTACATCGACCGCGGCTACGACCTCTTTTGCAAGCGTGTGGCCCAGGGCCGGCACATGAGTCAGCAGCGCGTCAACTCCCTGGCCCAGGGACACGTCTACCTCGGTCAGGATGCGCTCCCACTGAAACTCGTGGATGAGCTTGGCGGAATCAACAAGGCAGTGGCAAAGGCCGCCGCACTGGCAAAACTCAAGGAATGGCACACCACAGCCTACCCCGCTCCGGCCAGCTGGCTGGATGAGCTTGCCACCACCTCAACGGTGGACAACTACCTCAGCGACAAGCTCAGAGCCTCGATGGGCGAATATTATGAGCCATTCATGCTTCTGAAGAGTCTCAGTAGTCAGAGTGCTATTCAAGCCCGAATACCCTATTGGATTAACCTCAAGTAAAACAGATAGAAAAACAAATTGGATAAAGAAGAAAATCAATGAGAGTGGAAGGCGATTTCATACACATCAACGACTGGCTGCTGCCCCTGAGTTGGCTTTACGGGCTCGTGGTGAAACTGCGCAATAAGCTCTTCGACCTCGGCCTTCTGCGCCAGCACAGCTTTAGCATTCCCGTCATCGGTGTGGGCAACATCACAGTCGGCGGCTCCGGGAAGACCCCCCATGTGGAGTATCTCATCAGCCTGCTCCAGAACCGAACTAAGGTTGCTGTGCTCTCACGTGGCTACCGGCGCAGGACCCATGGCTATCAGCTGGCCGGAAAAAATTCCACTGCCGCCGACATAGGCGACGAGCCGTGCCAGATGAAGCGCAAGTTCCGCGACATCCATGTAGCCGTCTGTGCCGATCGTTGCGAGGGAATCAGGCGGCTGACCACCGATGCTGCCACACGCGACACCGGAGTGGTGCTCCTCGACGATGCTTTCCAGCATCGCTACGTCAAGCCAGGCATCAACATTCTGCTCGTCGACTACCACAGGCTCATCATCTACGACAAGCTTCTGCCTGCCGGACGGCTTCGTGAGCCTGCAAGTGGAAAGAACCGTGCCGATATCGTCATCGTCAGCAAGTGTCCGGCCGACCTCAAGCCCATGGAGTTCCGCGTGCTCACCAAGGCTCTTAACCTCTTCCCCTTCCAGGAACTCTATTTCACTACGCTCGAATATGGGCAGCTCACACAGCTCTTCGGTCGCAGGCAACTCCGCCTTGACGCGCTCCGGGGCAAGCACGTGCTGCTGCTCACCGGCATCGCATCGCCACGGCAGATGATGGAGGACCTCAAACCCTACGGCGCCAGGATTGAACCGATGACCTTTGCCGACCACCATCCCTTCTCTCCCAAGGATGTGGAGCGCATCAACCGCTACTTCGCGGCTATGCCTACGGACAGGATTATCGTCACGACTGAGAAGGATGCCGCCCGGCTTGAGAAGCTCAAAGGACTGAGCCGCGAGGTCAGCAGCAGCCTGTTCGTCCTCCCCGTCCATATCAAGGTCATGCTGGGACAACAGGAGAATTTTGACAATCGGATTCTCAACTACGTCATGAAGCACTCTCCGCGGCCGCATAAGGATTCCTGAAGTCAGGATAATGGCTCGAATGACTCTCCACTCCCCCACCCCTTAGGGAATAAAACAATTGAGAAGAAAACAGACAAAGAATGGATATAGCAAAACTCGGTGAGTTCAGGCTCATCCGCGAACTCACTAAAGACATCAAAATCAAGAACAGTTCCACCCTCTGCGGAGTGGGCGACGACTGTGCCGTGATGCACTATCCCGACAGCGAAGTGCTGGTCACCTCCGACATGCTCATGGAAGGCGTGCATTTTGATCTCACCTACACTGACATGGAGCACTTGGGCTACAAGGCGGCCATAGTGAATCTAAGCGACGTCTTCGCCATGAACGGCACCCCGCGGCAGCTCATCGTCAGCGTGGCTATGGACAAGCGCTTCGAGGTGGAGGACATGCAGTCGCTCTACCACGGCCTCAGTATGGCCTGCGACAAATGGGGAGTCGACATCGCAGGCGGCGACACCACTACCTCGCGCACAGGGCTCGCACTCAGCATCACCTGCATCGGCGAGGCAGCCCGGGGCGACATCGTCTACCGCAACGGAGCCAATGAGACTGACCTAATCTGTGTCAGCGGCGACCTCGGAGCCGCCTACATGGGACTGCAGCTGCTTGAGCGCGAGAAGAGCGTCTACTACGGACAGGTGGAGGAGCTCGAGAGCAAGCTCAAGGAGGCCCGTGCGCAGGGCGACCAGGCGCGCGTCAGGCAGCTCAGCCACGAGCTGAACGGCATGAGCGACTTCCGCCCCGACTTCTCCGGCCGCGAGTATCTCCTGCAACGACAGCTCCAGCCCGAAGCCCGCGGCGACATCATAGCCCGGCTGCGCGAGGCCGGCATACGCCCCACTGCCATGATGGACATCTCAGATGGACTCAGTAGCGAGCTCCACCACATCTGCCAGCAGAGCCACTGCGGATGCCGCATCTACGAGAAGAATCTCCCCATCGACTATCAGACGGCCGTCACGGCTGAGGAATTCAACATGAACGTCACCACCTGCGCTCTCAACGGAGGCGAGGACTACGAGTTGCTCTTCACTGTGCCCATTGGCGACCACGAGAAGGTGGAGGCACTCGACGACGTGCGACAAATAGGCTACATCACCAGGGAAGAGCTCGGCTGCATGCTCATAGCCCGCGACGGCGGCGAGTTCGAACTGCGTGCCCAGGGCTGGAACCCTCTTGCTGAAGAGAGCTCGGCTGACGGGAAACAATAGCAATAATGAAAATTTCTACTATATTATTACTGTCTGTGATTTTGATTCTAAACAGTTTGGAATTGAAATCACAGACAGTCGTAACCATTCAAAGCAATCATTGTAAGGCAGAGAGAAGTTTATTCCTACACGAAAGAAAGATCGGGGTATATAATAAAAAAGGCAGATTGATTAAATTGCCCGCTGATTATACAACCCGTCAAAAGATTTTTTTAAGCCAGTCTAACAGTCTGATTGATTATGGTATAATTCTAAAATATCCCGAGGTCATATATAAAGATGCATGCGTCATTGCTGATATTTTGTCAAGTTACGACCCAAGCGAAATCTTGTCGTTTACAAAACAAATGGGGGATCAAAAAAAGATTTCCATACACGACATCAATAAGTACTACACTTATCTTGATGCCAGAGTTGACTATGTGCTCGGTATTGACATAATAGTCAAGGACAGTCTTATTACCCAATATAGTTATACATATAAGCCCGACATGTCTGACGTCATTATTTCAAATACATGTGTCTTTACTTATGATGAGAATAACAGGGTTGTAAAATTGAAAGCAACAAATAAACGACACACAGAAACCCGGGAAATCATCTACGAAGCTAAATAACGCAAAGTTTGTCTCCGTCTAACAATTGTTGTCCCTTTGTCTGACAATTGTTGTCCCTTTGTCTGACGATTGTTGTCCCTTTGTCTGACGATTGTTGTCCCTTTGTCTGACGATTGTTGTCCAATTGGCCAACATATGTTTGACCAAATTGTCTGGTGGTCGTTTCAGGGAAAACGCATTATAAATTGGTGTAAGGAATCTTCAGCATTGACTTGAAATAATCATCGTCCATGGCCATCCTCATTCTTTTTCTTGAGAATGGCCTTTTGCTTTTG
>Ga0256406_1006599_pt1 | contig 11540 bp, 7 predicted proteins | sample RumenRJG_03DNA_FD_185986 | JGI IMG/M metagenome (GOLD analysis project Ga0256406, IMG submission 185986) | Bovine rumen microbial communities from Lethbridge, Alberta, Canada - RJG_03 | ecosystem: Host-associated > Mammals > Digestive system > Stomach > Rumen | place: Canada: Alberta | collected...
CTGTCAATTCGATATAATGAAAATGATTCAGAAAAGTATTGACTTCATTTAGAAAGTCAAAAAAACAGCCTTTTAACTTATTTGTTAAAAGGCCACAATAAATTCTAGAGAATGAGATTGTTCTACTTATTAATAAAGTTAGTATGTCCTTTGTCGCGGGAAGGCTGCAAGATTTCATCCCCAGCATTCGTATAAATAGCATCGTAGTCTTCTAGTTTCTGCGTGCGATAAGGATACGAATTGGCAAACTTGTTCTTATCTACAAGAAGAATATGTTTATCGCTTCTCAAGAAAGCCGAATGCTTGATCTGCATTGTTTCTATTGTCGGCTCATAGGTACCGTCTTCCTTAATCGCAGCACAGGAAGAAAGCATCAGATCAATACGGAACTTATTGAGCATCTCATCGGCAAAAGAGCCATCGGTGGAATAAGAAGAGTACTGAATCACACCGCCTAAGAAAATAACTTTGACATCCTTTTTATTCGATAACTTCATCGCTAACTGTAAACCATTTGTAATGATGGTCTTATAACGGAAATCCAGACGTTCCGCTAAGGCAAGACAAGTCGAAGAGTTATCAATGAAAACCGTATTGAAAGAAGGAATAGCTTTCAAAGCGATAGAAGCTGTCTTCTCCTTATCCGAAGCGTTCTTCTCGATACGGACGAAAATATTGACCTCATCCACCTCATCAACAAAGACCGCACCACCATGGGTTCTCTGAATCATGCCGAGTTTCTGCATCTCACTGAGATCTCGGCGTACCGTAGCCGGAGAAACATAAAGAATCTTCGCTAATTCATCTACCGTCGCTCTTCCATGTTCCTTGAGATAATCGGAAATGAGTTTAAAACGCTCACTGGTGAACATATTATCGGCCATATTTCGGTTCCTCTTTTTCCTTATTATGTTTATTCCTGTTCATTTATGCAAGAGTTTGATTCTTAACCGAAAAAACAGGGTTACTGGCCCTGCTGAGGAACTACTTTGCTAATCTTTCTTCAATCTCTTTGAGATTATGACAGAAACAAAGAAGACTATGATTCTTCGGAGTGAGGAATCCTTCCTCCTCCATCACATCAAACTGCTTTTCTAAGAAGTCGTAATAGTGATCCACACTATAGAAAATAATCGGCTTATGTTTCATAGCTAACGTATCTAAACAGAAAGTCTCCGCAATCTCATCTAAAGTTCCGGCAGCACCAGGTAGAGCAATCGAAGCATCGGCAAGACTACGCATCTTCTCCTTACGGCTTTTCATATCCGGAGTAACAAAGAACTCGGTGAGATTCTCTTTTCCTTTTCCTTCGGCTTGAAAGAAAGTAGTCTCAACACCGATTACTTTTCCTCCTGCTTTCAGGCAGGCATCGGAAAGAATATTCATCAATCCCGTCTTCGATCCTCCATAGACTAACGTATGATGATTCTCACCGATCCAAGTTCCGAGTTCTTCCGTAGCGTCTGCATAAATCTTTTTCTTCCCGAAAGTAGAACCGAGATAGACTGCAATATTCATATTGTTCTTGCTCCCTTTTTAAACTTCCTTCATTCTATCAGAAACCAAGATGAGACCTAAAAGGAAAAAGAAAGGCATCTTGCCTCATGAACGTATAGAGAGGTAATTTCAAAGTCTTTTGGTAGATGTTAAACCACTATTGAAAATGCAAATAATAAACATCTTTCCTAATTATTTCGTGCATAGTTCTAATAATATTAGCGCCTATTTTCACTTAATATTCAAAACTGATTATATGGGTTATTCCCCGTTTTCGGATACTTGGCGAATTTTCGTTCCTATAGTTGGCGGAATTTTGTTCCGAGAGTTGGCGGAAAATAACGCAAACTTTTTCCTTCTTTTTTACGTCGGATTTACAACCATTTAGAAATAAGGAAACAACCTTTGTGAGATAATAAAGCCATCATGAAAAAAGAAAAACTATTACAGAGAAAAAGAGCTTGTATCTTCGATCTCGATGGAACTCTCTTTGATTCCTTAGGAATCTGGAGTGAAATCGATGCCCGTTTCTTTGCTATGCACGGAAAACAGGTACCCGAAGACTACAATCAGAGAATCGCTCATAAGAACTTCCAGGATATCGCTCTCTTCACCAAAGAAGAATACGGATTCCAAGAATCGGTTTCGGAAATGATGAAAATCTGGGATGACTGGTCGAAAGAAGCGTATCAGAAAAAAATTCAGACCAAACCAGGCGCCAGAGAATTCGTCAAAGAACTCTATGACAAAGGTTTTGCCTTAGCCGTTGTCACCAGTAACCGCAGAGAACTTTATGAACCTTGCCTAGTAAGAAACGGAATCTATGATTGCTTCTCGGTCCTTCTGAACACCAACGATCTCAATACCACCAAAGCCGATCCTTTTATCTTTGAAGAAGCTTCGAGAAGACTACATGTACCTGCTTCTGAAACTCTAGTCTTCGATGATGTCTCGGCTGCATTAAAGGCCGCAAAAGATGCCGGTTATACCACGGTCGGTATCTACGATAAGATCAACCTTCCGGATATCGAAAACATCCTCAAGTATTCCGATATCTTCTTAGGTAGCTTCTTAGAGCTGAAGTAAAAATATCTCTGAAGGAAAGAAATCCGGTCACCCAAGTAAGGCAACCGGATTTCTTTATTTCTCGTCTTTCAACATCCTTTTTGTAAGCTTACGCAGAGCTTCCTGTTCCTGATAAAGAACAAAGAGAGCTAACAAGTCAGCAAGGGTATCCGTATAGAATTCTTTGGTGCTAGCCGTTGATTTTCCGTTGATGCCTCTTGCTAAAGATATCAAAGAGAAAGAAGAAAGCATCTTTTCGCAATAAGCATAATAGGCTTCTGTTCCACAGTTACCTTGTAACAGGTTGACACTATGGACGATGAACTTCGGATCTAAAGAGTAGACATACTCCAAAGCCTCTCTTGTTAAGAAGAGAACATTCGGAAGAAGGTTCGTCATCTGGGAATAGGCCTTGATGAAGTTATCCACATAATAAGAATAGGTGACTTCATTCGGAAGAAGAACTTCTTTGATCTCTTCTTTCGGTTCCTGAGAAACTACCGCAGCAACCGAATCATCTAATTGATTCATCGTCTTATCTAAATCTTTGATCAGATCAGAAGGAGTGAGGAAATCCTCCATCATCAAGGCAGCATCCGGGCTCATATAGAAACCGGAAGCTAAGGCTAAATGATAGACCCTCGTCGAAGAATAAAGATAAGAGAAAGTTCCTGGTTTCAGAGCAAAGGAGGCAGTGATCGTGAATTTGCTTTCTTCCTGTTCTCCGACATCTCCGAAAGGAAGAAGATCACGGATCTCTTCTCCGGTGTTGTCCTGGTCTTCTAAAAGATAGTTGACCATTCTCACATCGAAGATATCCGGTAAGCCAAGACCGGAGACAATCAGTCTTGCTCTTAGCGCAGGAGACTTAATGGATGCATATTCTCTCTTACAGACTTCCAAAGCCTGTAATAAGAGCGGGAAGTCCTTTTCCGGTAAGGAGAAAGCACGGAGATCTTTGCTCTTGCTATAAGCTGTGAAGATCGTTCCCGGAGCAACATAGCATTGTTTCTTCTTATCGTAATAGTAACCGACAAAATGGTGCGGAAGGTCTTCTCCTTCCTGAACGATGGAACCGTAGACCGCGTGAAGAAAACTATCGGCAAAGGATTGGACAATCTTCGCATAGTTATCCGTGAAAACAGGATCATCGTATTCCTGCGGTGCTTTTCCGAAAAGCGGATCACGGAAATACTTGCGGAAGCTCACTTTTCCCATTTCGGATAATTTCCGATAAGGAGCATTGACCGCGCGGGAATTCGTGAGATCCTCATGCGAAGAAAGAGCACAGCAGGCGAGATAATAACGGAGATAATCGTCGCTGAGATAATACTGGTACGTCTGCGGAAGAGAATAAGGAAGAGGGAAAATAAAGGCGCTACCGGTTTTCTGTGTCAACAGCAGTCCTCTTCGGATACCTTCGGCAAAGACTTTCATCCGCATCAGAGATTCATCTTTTCGGAGTAACTCCTGATGATCCTCTCTGTAAAGAAGAGAAATATCCTTTTCGAAAACAGGGTCATAAAGTTCTTCTTCTCTTCCCTTCGGAAGACCCATGAATTCTAAGTAACCATCGGAGGTTCCAAAAGGAACATCATAGGAGAGTTCTCTTCCGAAAATCGGAAGAGCAATCGGGTAAGTAGAAGACGGATTTTCGCAATCGAAAAGTCCATATAATTCAACCATTTTTCGAATGGCATCTTTATCCTTCGAATCGAAATACATAGGACTATCTAAAGTCTTACTATACCCGATAAATCTTCTTCCTTTATGAACATAAGGAAGAGGAAGCGTAGGATCATAGAACACCTCACCTTCCTGAAGAAGCTCCACGATACGACTCTGCGGCGCACGGAAAAGAGCATCGCAGGCACTCTTAGCAGGAGCAGCAAGAAGATACTCCGCACCGATCTGAAGAAGGTCTGCTAAAAGAGAAGGGTTGAGATTCTTATCTTCCTGCATCAAAGCATCATAGGCTTCATCCGACGAATAACCTTGACGGAGATAATCAAAAAGCTTCTTGACCGGAACTAAGACACCGTCTTTTTCAAAATGGATCAGGAAGTTAGAGAACTTCGTCGTCAAAGAAGAATTTCCAAAAGAGAAGGAAGAAGATTCTCTCTTCTCTATGGCTTCATGGAAAACAGAGACATTCCCTTGGAAGAGAGAATCCAGGATCGGATCCGGTTTTTCCTGATAGAAGAGATAATTGTTATCCGGTTCTTCCGAGAAGATATAAAGATCCGAGAAGAAGACCCCTTTGGCTTCATGATGACGTAAGAAGAAAGGAAGATCACTCTGCCAGTTACGATACGAATACTGATTGCCGGAATTATCGATGAGAGTCAGCATCAATCCATAGTGGCTATAAGCGATATTCTTCTTAAACGGAAGCAAAGCTAAGAAAGAATCGCTATCTCCTTCTTCAAAGTCAAAGTACTTCACTTTCTCTAACGCCGGATAAGGAAGACCCATCAGACGTAAGAAAACAGACGGAACATAACCGAGTTCCGGTTTTCTCCGGAAATAGGCTTGGACCGCCTTAAAGGCAGTAGCAATACTCTTTTTCCGATCGCTATCGAAAGTGTAATCCTGAGGAACAAACTTTTCTTCCGCCTGTTTTGTCTTCTCATTCCAAGAGAACTGACGATACGAAAGAGCGTACATCTCCTGATGGATACCTTGATAAAGGAAGCGATTCTGGAAACCGAGACCTTCAAAGTCATGATCGAGAACCGTAAATCCGAATAAACCACGGATATGGTAATACTTGCGGTAGAACTCATTCATCAGATCCTTTGCTAAGGCAAAGAAGTAATTTCTCAAAGCGAGAATCAAAGGAACATGCGGATCGTTTTCCGAATAGTCATCCAATCTTTCTCCAGAGAAAGCAAGGGCTGCTTTCTTCGTGAGAGTCATATTATCGAGAGGTTTATAAAGAGAAAGATAGACATCCTTCGTGATAGTGAAAGGATCATCGACAAAGTCCATGATCAGTTTATCCGCTGTCTCTTTCTCCTGTAACAGAGAAGCCGGAATCAGATCTTCTTCGACATAGAAAGGATAGCAGTTCTCTTCATTCGGCATACTTCCTAAAACCCGTTCCGGATTCTGAAGGAAGATACCATGTTCAATCAGATAGTTGATACAACCGACAACGGAATCGTGGTCGGTAAGAAGAATCTGATCGTTGAGTTGATCGATATAGGAATACCCGGGGAAAAGACCATCTTCAAAAGAGATGTGGTCGATAATTTCCTGCGCGGTAAGAGGAACCGTTCTTCCGTCTTTCTTGGTGGCGGTCATCTCGGAAGGAAGGCCTAAAACCTGCGAAAGAACTTCGTTATTCTGTAAAGAGCCGTCGGTCAATCCGACACGCTTTGAATAGACCGGATACTTACTCTTCGAAATGAAATCCTGGTAAAAGCGGATGCGGGCTTTTAAAGAAGCCTCATCCTCTTTGGCCATATGATAGCCACCTTTTTCGTCGGTATAAACGTAATAGAAAGCCCCTTTGAGAACCGTGGGGTAACGGGTAGCTACACTTTTCTGTGAATGGGTGACAAAGGTATCGGCCGTATATTCCATAAGTTACCTCCCGACGTGGCTTTCTAATTTGGCATACTTCTCGTTGAGCTCTTGGACAAGATAGAGGAAGAAACCGATCATCGCTTGCATAACCGGTCCTTGGAAAGATTCCCGGACTCTTTGAATTTCAGGGAAATGTTCCAGTAAAGCATCTTTTGTCACTTTATTGAAATCATCGGTCATCAGATCCAATATTTCCTGTGGAGAACGAAGATTCGCGTCTAAAAGAATACCAGAAGCGGTAGCAATTGCTTCCGCATTGTTCGAACCTACTTTGGCAAAATCATAAAGACGGTTCCGCAGAGTATCCTGCGACATGACAAAGAAGGTGAACAGAGCTTCCGGAACATTGTCTTCGGTATAGTCTAAGAAAGGAAGATTATCGCCTAAGGTCAAAGAAAGATCGTAGTGTCTTTCCGGATGATAGCGGACTTCCGGAGTCGTGTAATCCGAGAAGATACGGAAGCCATCATGGATCATCCGATTGACGGCAAAAGAGTATTCCGCTTCCTTGTTTTCCTTGTATGGGAAAGCCTTGGTAAAAGGTTGAATCAAGGCAGCATGGTTGACGTTAAGACAACGTCTGCAGATGCTCTCTTTAAAAGGAATTGCATCGATCAGATCTTCCACCGAGTTCTCGCTGAGATCAAAGTCCGCATACTTGAGAATGACTAAGTAAGGTACACCGACAACGCCTAAAAGAATCGGTGCTTCCAATTTCCGATCGTATCCTTTCTGCTGATAGGTGCGATCAAAAGCTTTTGCTAACGAGAGCATAGACTCCTTTTCACATGAGCAGAAATAATATTCTCCTTTCCGTAAATCATCAGTGTAGGCATTGTAGTACCTTCCTAAGATGACATAAGGATAAAGAAGACGAGGGTTGTAATCGAGATTCATCGTGATCTCGGTTTCACTCGGCGGAATGATATCCTGGGAGACGTTATAGGCGTACGCAACACCGATTACGAGATAGAGGAAGACAAGATGGGTGAAGACCATCATATGGGAGAAAAGAAGCATATAGTCTTCTTTTCGGCAATCAAACATAAGACGCTGAATCGTCTTATCCCCTAAGGATAAGAACGAAACCACTTGGGAGTAGTAGGTATCATTGGCTAAGGAATTCGGGAAGAAAGCCGAAAGCAAAGCAAGAACCATCTTCGCCGAGACATTCACATACGGAAGCAGAACAGGTTGAATATAAGCTCGATCGAAATGGAATAACCCCGTATAAGTTCCATCTTTCAGAGGTTCATAGAAAGAAGCTAAATCGTAGTTCTGATCGAGGATTCTTCCCGAAAGGAAGACACCGTTTTCGGCAGCCCTAGCAAAAAGATAAGTGAGATAAGCGTTATCTCTTCCGGAAGGAATATCGGTAAGAGTCGGATGATACGTCGGAATCGTATGATGGCAGAGATGGCAGAGGTTATCCTGATAAGGAAGTTGCGGAATCAGAGGCTTTGAGAAATCAATATCGGAAACAATATCGTTCGGTAAACCAATCTGCGTGAGAATGAAAGTATTCTCATCGGCCTGTTTCTTATTCTTCGGGAAAAGAGATTTATAGGTGTTGGAATAATACTGAATACTTCTTTCAATCGCATTCTTCTCCGAAGAACATAGATATGGTTTCGAGAAGAAAGAACGGCGGAAAGAATACGCAATCTTACCATAAGAAACATATGGATAAGGAAGCGTCGGTTCATACGTCTCAAACTGATTCGGCATACCATCTAAGGCAACCAGAATCAAAGCATCGTTTTCTCGGATTGCCTGTAAGCGGCATTCTCTTTCGACAATCGCAAGAGGATAAAGGAGAACATAGAAGAAGAACTTGAGAAGCTGGGCGCTCTTGATCTCCTGGCAATCGAAAGTGACAAGCATCAAGTCGACGGCTCTTTCAATCGTGATTCCTTTAAAAGCATGTAAGAAGAAAGCCGCCGCTTTTCCTTGCGAAGCATAGTCTAACTTCTTCAAAGCTTCTTTCAGTCCGTCCTGTTCATCCAAGCCTTGATAAAGAAGATAAGAAGGATAGACCTGTTCCGCTAAAGAGAATGTAACATTTTTCTCTTCGCTGAACAAAGTGGCTAATGAAGCACATTTCGGTGTGTTCCAAATACGGACAGTGAAGGTGTTAGTTGGATTCTCTTCTAAAAGAGGTCTTGAAGAGATGATCTCAACCCCCTCTTCAAAAAGTCTTCTTCCTAAGAAAGCAATCTCATGTTCCTTTTCGCCAGAGAGATAAGAATAGAAAGTATCGTATCTCTTAGCAGTCAGGAATCTTTCTTCCGAACTTCTTGCTTTCTCTTCAAAAGGAAGCGAAGCAAGTAAGGATTCTTTCGTGAAAGGCTCCTCTTTGTTCGGAATAGCTTCATAACCTTCATAAGGAAGTCCGAGATGACTATAGATCGTCAATAAAGAACCGTTCGGGCAATCTTTCAGAGTCTCATCAATCAATAAAGAAATCTTCTCTTTATCCTGCGGATCAAAAGCAAAGGTTCCTTCTTTTCCCGTAGAAGAGAACATATCGGCATGAGAAGCCGATAAAGAATAGACAAGATGATCCTGCGACTGGAACTTTGCAATCGTGAGATAAGAGAGTTTCGAAGTGACTTTATTCAGAACCTTAAAGCAATAACGGTCATAAAGGACATTGATCAAAGAAGAAATGTATTCTCTTAACAGGAATTCATACTTCCTTCGGAAGGTAGGATCCTGATTGAGATCGGCAAGTCTAGCATCAAAGCGGTCGTTGAGGAAGAAATCGACTCGCTCCTGTAAAGAGAAGGAATCGTATTTCTTCATCTCCGTCACAAACTCATTGGTGCATTTTTCCCCTAAGAAATCGATAGCAAACCGATCGCTGGTCGCCTGATGATAAAGCGTCTTCAGTTCGGGATCAAAACGGGATTCATCAAAGAAAACCGGTAAGGAAGTAATCTCCCGATTCATGAAAGGCTTCGTCTCATCGTAAAGGAAGAAGACACCCGAATTCAGGCAGAAAAGTTTGAAATCATCCCGATACGACCAACTGCTCTTCTTATCTCTCTGAATCAGATAATAGCAGGAATTCTTTAAGTCCTTGAGCCCATCGACAAACGTGATCTGCGAAAGGATATCCTTGCTGAGATCAAGACGGCGATAGAGAGAATCCGGTAACCCAAGAACCTGTTTTAAGACACGGGGATCACGAACCGGTTGGGCATAGAAATTCTTGCCATCGTAAACGGGATACGTATCTCCTTTGAGAATGAAGTTCTCATAGAAAGAAAGAGCTGCTTCAATCGAAGGCTTATCCTCACTTGGAATCACATAGTTATCTTCGTTATCCAGAAAAGCGACATGGAAAAGACCGAATACCGCTTTTCGGTATTCGGCACGGAAGGTGATAGCGAGCTCCTGCTCGCGGTAAAATGCAATGCTCATCAGAAATCCTTGAATGTCAACTGACAGCTCGTAGAAGTAGTCGTCGAGACGGTGAAACCATAGCGAGGAGTAGACCCATCATCGAATTCGAAATTCGGATAGGTGACACTATCGAAATGAGAACCCTGAACATAAAGAGACGGATTCTTGGAGAAACCGGTTTTCGCACCGTTGATACGGCTTCCGGTAGCCGGAAGAAGGGAAATCAATCGACCACGATAGAAAGGAAGACCGGAGTCGTCTAACGTCTTTTCGTAGCAATAGGATTTGGTATTGCTATAAAGATAAGCGTAAAGATAACTCTTGCCCCAGGAACTATTATACGTTCCGAGTTTATCGTAGGCATAGCCATCCCAGACCGGATCCCCGTTACGGTTAGGAACGACTTTACCGATTGTCGCATTAATATGCGTAACTAAAACACCGGATTTCGTATAGGTTCCTAAGTTCGCCGTATAGACCTTGAGAGAATCCTTATAGTTGAGATTTGTCGGAGTGTAATATTCCACTAAAAGGTACTCATCAAAAGGCGTTCCGTTATAAACCATCTCGTTGTCGGCATTATAAACCGGAAGCAGATAAGACTGACCGCTTTCGGTGAAGGACTTCAGAGTAAGAACATTGTTGTTGGCTTTGAGATATTCTTCGGTAACAACCGTCGGGCTCTTCCAACCGAGAAGATACTTTGAGAACGCACAATGATCTCCGATATTGAAATCCATCATATCGACTCCACCTAACGGAGAATCGTAATAGGTCGAAGAGGATTTATCTTTTCCGGCATCATAGGAATAGTAATCATCAAGTCCTAACATATGACCGGTCTCATGGATGAAAGTATGGGCATCGGCAAGAGGAGTATCTCCTAAAAGAGAACTCTTGTAATACTTACCGGCCGTCAGGAAATCCTTGCTCGCCCAGGAATAAAGAGAGGCTTTCTTGCCATCGAAAAGGGAGTTCGAAGTTGCCCAGGTGGTATAAGCCCAGTAGAGATCCGAGCTTGCATCATAGGATGGAGCATAGACCATCCAGACGGCATCGATATAGCCATCGTTATTGACATCGTATTCCGAGAAGTCGATATCGTTATCTAAGACATTGAGAACACTGCGAAGAATATCGCTCGTATACTGTCCGTCGGATACTTTGCTGGCATCGTTTTCAAGCTGAGAGGCGGTCTCCTGAAGTGTGACAGGACGTGTGACAGTACCCGAAAAAGTCAACGCTCCATAAGAAGCTTTCTTGTAATAAGAAGCGACCGATTCCCAACCGGTTTCGCTTGCATCGCCGAAGAAAGCTTTTTCTAACAACGTGAGCTCCGAGGAAGTGAACTTACAATCGGTCGTCTGGAAAGGAACGACGAGAATCTTATCGGTACCAGTCTTAGGGAGGTAATGATAACCATAGCCTAATCCGATATTATCGATATTCATGTTCTCGCTGGTCATAGAAGAGGTGTAGTTCGGTGTTTTATAGGTGACACTCTGCTTCAGCTTTGCACTGGTATTGGTTTGGGTGGAAGCCTTCGTATCGCTTGTATCACGACCAAAGAAGAAATAGCAAGAGCTCAGTGAGAGCAGTGCCACTCCCGTAAGGGGAAGAAAAAGTTTTTTCTTGCTCATCCAGCTTAATCTCCGTAATCGGCGCCACGGCTTTCCCGCTCGACTAGACAGCCGATCTTATCGGCGATATCCATGGCGGTCAGGTAAATGGCGTGGTCTGTTTCTACTAGCGGATTCTCTTCCTGTCCGACAAAGACGACCTTGCGGTTCTTACGGACGACACGGTCCATCTCATCGAGCAAGTCCTGATAACGTTCCGGACGCTGCATCTTATAACCCTGCAGATAGGTATAGAACTGCGGTTCAATATAAAAAATAGATCCATCATCGTTTTCATAGCAGGTAGCAAAACGATTACGTAAATCGATGAGAATCTTACGATCGGACCATTCCGCATAT
>Ga0256406_1006600_pt1 | contig 11539 bp, 11 predicted proteins | sample RumenRJG_03DNA_FD_185986 | JGI IMG/M metagenome (GOLD analysis project Ga0256406, IMG submission 185986) | Bovine rumen microbial communities from Lethbridge, Alberta, Canada - RJG_03 | ecosystem: Host-associated > Mammals > Digestive system > Stomach > Rumen | place: Canada: Alberta | collected...
ATGTACTGTCCTGCATCTACCATTGGAACTATTGTGGTACTTTTGTGGTACCTAAGCTCCTTTTACCACTCGAAACCCTTGATTTTACTGGGGTTTACTTGCCTGTTGACTTCAGCGTCGGGAACAGGATAACGTCCCTGATCGCCTCACTGTTGGTCAGCAGCATAACCAGACGGTCAATGCCGTATCCGATGCCTCCTGTCGGCGGCATGCCGATCTCCAGCGCATGAAGGAAATCTTCATCTGTGTGCTGTGCCTCTTCATCACCGGCTGCGGACAGCGCATCCTGAGCCCTGAAGCGCTCACGCTGATCAATCGGATCATTCAGCTCGGAATAGGCATTGCACATTTCCCATCCGTTGATATAGAGCTCGAAACGCTCAACCTTTCTCGGATCATCCGGTTTCTTCTTGGTCAGCGGACTGATCTCGATCGGATGGTCCATAATAAAGGTAGGCTGAATCATCTTGTCCTCACAGTACTCATCAAAGAACAGATTGATGATGTCGCCCCTCTTATGACGGTCCTCATACTCAATGTGGTGTTCGTCGGCGATTTTTTTCGCTTCAGCATCGGTGGTGATGGTCTCAAAATCGATGCCGGTCTCTTCTTTAATGGCATCTTCCATGGTGAGGCGACGGAACGGTCTGCCCAGATCAATCTCATGACCGGTGCCGTCCTCTTTATTGCCATAATAGATCTTCGTCGTGCCGCATACCTTCTGTGCGACATCACGGAACATGCTCTCTGTCAGTTCCATCATGCCGTTGTAATCGGTATAGGCCTGATAGAGCTCCATGAGGGTGAACTCAGGGTTGTGTCTCTGATCCAGTCCCTCGTTACGGAATACACGGCCGATCTCGAATACTCTCTCCAGTCCGCCGACGATCAGTCTCTTCAGATAAAGTTCCAGAGAGATACGAAGCTTCTTGTCCTGACCGAGCGCGTTGTAATGGGTTACAAACGGACGGGCAGAAGCACCGCCCGCGTTGTCCACGAGCATCGGGGTCTCAACTTCCATGAAGTTCCTGCCCTCGAGGAAACGGCGGATTTCACTGATAATCTGTGATCTCTTGATAAAAGTATCCTTAACCTCAGGATTCATGATCAGGTCCACGTATCTCTGACGGTACCTGAGATCAGGATCGGTGAGGCCGTGAAATTTCTCCGGAAGCGGCTGCAGCGACTTGGAGAGAAGGACATACTGTTTTGCATGTACCGACACTTCACCGGTCTGTGTTCTGAACACATAGCCCTTCACACCGATAATATCGCCGATATCCAGATGCTTGAATTCCTTATAGGCTTCATCTCCGAGCGCATCGCGCTGCATGTAGCACTGAATCTGTCCTTCCTTATCCTGAATATGGCAGAAGGAAGCCTTGCCCATGATACGTTTACTCATGATACGGCCCGCGATAGATACATCTTTACTTTCGTAGGTATCAAAATTGTCGATGATCTGACGGCTGTGTTCCGTCTGATCATAGGTCGTGATCACAAACGGATCTCTGCCGGCTGCCTGCAGGTCCGCGAGTTTCTGACGGCGGACCCTGATAACCTGATTGATGTCTTCCGCCGGCTTCTGCCTGCCGTTCTGTCGGTTCTGCTCTGCCTGATCCGCTGTCTGCTTATTCTGCTCTGCCATAATTTCCTCCTGAACTGCATACCGGTCCCCCGGTTATCAGTAAACATCATGCAAGATGCCACAGTACTGTATTACAAGTAGTGCCACTTACTGAACTTAATTAAGAATTCTGTTAATTCTGAACTGCATGGTGCCTGCCGGCGTATCTACACTGACGGTGTCCCCTGCTTCATGATTGAGCAGCGCCTTGCCTACCGGAGACTCAAGAGAAATCTTGCCCTCCAGGCTGTTTGCCTCAGTCGCGCCCACGATATAAAATGTCATCGTCTGCTTTGTGCTGAGATTCTCAACCTCGGCGCCTCTTCCGACACTGACCTTGTTCAGATCCGCAGTCTCATCCGCAACAACGCTGTTCTTCAGGATGCCCTCGATCTCCTCGATCCGGCCTTCCATCTGGGCCTGCTCGTCCTTTGCGGCATCATACTCCGCATTTTCCGAAAGGTCACCCTGAGCACGGGCCTCTTTCAGCTTTTCCGCTACTTCTTTTCTTTTTTCAACCTTCAGGTACTGAAGTTCGTCTTCGAGCTTTTCTTTTCCTTCTTTTGTGATAATCGTCTGTTCAACGGCCATAATTTTCCATGCCTCCAGATTGTTAATTTTCCGGGCTTTACAGGGCCCGGAGACGGCGATTATTATAAGCTTTATAATGGTATATTGTCAAGAAGTGCGAGGAACGGCGGGCAATTCCCGGACAGTTCCGTTCCGGTCTCCGGTCCGGCGTCAGACAGGGTGACACCCGGCTGGACTTATGGTCATAAATTTGATAATATAAGACCAAATCGTCTTCCTGCAGAAGAAGGCGAAATGCACGGTATTCGGGAGGGGTTATAACATGAACGGAGTGTTCGAATTTTTCCTGCAGTGGATCGGCGTCATCCTCTGCCTTCTTTTTCTGATTATCTTTTCTGTTTCAGCGCACAACGCAAGTACGACAAAGGAAGAGCGGCAGCTGGAGAATGATGATAACCCGGATAATTATCTGGTGAAGAATGCCGGTACGGGTATTGTGAAGGATGTATTGTTTATGATACTGGCCGCCGCCGTCTGTTTTCTGATCGGATGGCTCGCGCTGAAGGTGAATTCCGATTCGACGCAGCTTCTGATCCTGTTCATTCAGATCGGCATTTCCATTGTCAGCGGCGTCGTTTACTTTATGAGAACGCATAAGGTTCTTGTTCAGCGTGTGATGGTAACCGGGGATGAGATCCGCGTGTATCCCGCCTTCGGCAAGCAGTACAAAACCCTGTTCAGCGAGATCCGCACAGTCAAGAAGAACGGCGGTCAGACGGCAGTGGAAAGTTCCAGCCTTGTGATCCGTCCGAACGGCGAGAAGCGCTTTACCGTGACACGGACGATGAAGAATTATGACAAGTTCGCACGCCGGATTGATTCCGACGTGGCGCTTCCCGACCTGACGAAGAAGCAGAAGGCTCCCGCGGACGACATGATGGATGAAGATCAGGACGCATAAGCGGCGATGAAAATCAGGACGCATAAGCGGCAACGGCACAGATGATATCTGTGCCGTTTTTTTTCAGCCATTTTTCTCTTGTGCGGTAGTCCGGAAGAACTTTTCCGACCTCTGCCCAGAAGTCCTTTGAGTGGTTCATCTGTTTTCTGTGGGCAAGCTCATGCACGATGACATAATCCTGTACCTCCGGAGGTGTCAGCATGAGCAGACAGTTGAAATTCAGATTCCCCCGGGAAGAGCAGCTGCCCCAGCGGCTCTTCTGACACCGGATGGTGATGCGGCCGTACGTCACGCCCATCTGCTCCGCATACCGCTCCACCCTCGGAGGAATGGTTTCTGACGCCAGCGCGGCGAGCTTTTTCACCTGTTCCGGCGTGATCTCGCCGTACGGGCTCTCCGCCCTGGCTTTCTTTTTTTCCTCAGCCATGGCCAGATGCTTTCTGAGCCACGCCTGATTGTCATCGATAAACCGGTCGATCTCCGCCTGACCCGCGCGGTACGGTGCGCGGATGATAATCTCTGCGTCAGGCGTCACCTGCATCGCCAGTGTCCGGCGCCCCGACCTGATAATGTGATAATCCATCTTCTCTGCCTGCTCAATGTCAGTCTGTGATTCAGACACTCAGTCTGTCATAACGCGAAAAGAACGGCTCCAGCCGTTTTCTGATGATTTCGGCGCCACCGGCTTTTTCCGCCTCAATATTCAGCGGAAGTACCGGGTCATGGAGCGACTTGCGGACGAGCATCCATCCCTTTACTTCACTGTCATTAAAGGAAACGCGGATACCTTCATAGTTGGGCTCTACGATATGAAAGCCCTCGGTCTTCTCCGCGAATTTTCTGAAATCCTCCAGCACCTTTGAACCGTAATCGGCAAAATCCTCACCGGCGATATGGTACCGGATCTCGACAGATTCAGCCGGTGCCTTCAGTCCGCTGATCAGCGACTTGATCGAGCGGCCCTCCTTCTTCAGCTGAGCCATCCTGCAGATGATTTTTACCGCAATATAGGCGCCGTCATCAGAGAAGTAATTTTCCTTAAATGCGCCGTGACCGCTTGTCTCGATGGCAAGCTCGCAGTCCTCTCCTGCTCTGTTCAGTTCGATGCCCTTGTCAATGACATTCTTATATCCTCTGCGATAGCGGAAATGCTTCAGTCCCAGATCTTTCTCCAGGAAGTCATGCAGTTCGTCGGAGGTGATGGAATCGGTCACGACTGTTGATCCCGGATATGCCGGTGCCAGAATCGCTGAAAGCAGCGCGATCAGTACATTTCTGTTCACCTCTGTGCCATCGGAGAAAACAACGGCGCCTCTGTCTCCGTCACAGTCAAAAATCACGCCGAGGTCCGCTCTGCTGTCGAGCACAGCCTTTCTCGCCGCGTTCATGGCATCCCTGTTCTCCGGGTTCGGGATATGATTCGGGAAGGTACCGTCCGGATCAAGGAACACGGAACCGCTGATATCCGCACCGAGCGGCTTCAGGATATCCGTCGCGAAAAATCCTGCCGCGCCGTTGCCCGCATCCTCTACGATATGAAGTCCCGCAAGCGGATGGTCATGATCAGCAGCGTTTACTTCGTCGCAGATGATTTTTTTCATGTTCTCACAGTAAAGTCCGACCATATCGAAGGTAACTGCACTGCCCTTTCCCACGGGCAGTCCCGCCGCCGACACGGAAGATACGCCGTCACCGGCATCCGCCTCAGCGCCCGTGCTGTACTTTTCCGCGAGCTCTGTGGCCAGATCCAGAACTTCCGTCAGCTCATCATGTTCAAGGCCGCCGTCCTTCGTGAAAAACTTCAGTCCGTTTCTGTTGAAGGGAAGGTGGCTCGCCGTAATCATGACGGCGCCGTCAAAATGGCTTCCCGGGAGCACGGTCGACTGGAACATGGCCGGTGTGGAAATCAGACCGCAGTTGTATGTCTCCGCGACGGAAAATCCGTGAAGCACGGCCTCCATCAGAGCATCAGCTGTCACGCGGCTGTCATGCCCTGCTCCGATGCGCAGATCGGATGGATTTTTTCCTGTTCTTCCGGAAAGCCACGTGACAAACGCGCGTGAAATATATGCTGCGATATCGGCCGTCAGCGTCTGCTGCTCCGTATCCGTCGCAATCGCTGCGCCGCGCACATCATTGCCGTTCTGCAGTCTGTGAAAAATTTTCGCGTAATCAGTCATCTTCAAAACCTCCCTTACTTTTCGGTATTACCGTTCCCGTTCTGAATTATCTTTTCCATCCCGGATTTCTTCATTATCTTTTCCGTTCCGGATTACTTCATTATCTTTTCCGTTCCGGATTACTTTTCATGTCCTGAATTACCTTCTCCGTTCTGAACAGCGGATGCCGGCATGCCTTCCATTTTTCTCAGCTCCGTTCCAACGGAGATCAGCATCGTGATAAAGCAGGCCAGTCCGCCGATGACATTGGAGACGGGTTCCGCCAGAAACACGCCGTCCGTTCCCATGCCGAACACGCGGGGAAAAATCCACGTCAGCGGCGCCACGATAAATGCTTTTCTCAGAAGTGAAAAGAAAATCGCATATTTTTTCTTGCCGAGCGACTTAAACACCGTCTGTCCCGTGTACTGAAAAACCATGCAGAAAAACGTCGAAAAATAAATCCGGATTGCCGGAACCGCATCGTCCAGAATCGTTTCATCAGAACTGAAAATCCTGATGATCAGTTCCGGCGCCATCATCATGATCGCCCAGATCAGCAGCGCATAAAGAATACAGATCACAAACATGTACCTCGCCGACTTCGATACGCGGCGGGGTTTTTTCGCTCCGTAATTGTAGCTGAGCACAGGACTCGTACCCTCTGTGACGGCGAGCAGGGGCGTCTCGAAAACCTGCCGCGCCGTATTGACGATGGTCATAACAGACACATACAGATCGCCGCCGAGATCAGCCAGTAAGCTGTTCGCCACGATCAGCACAAGGCTGTTGGTCAGCTGCATGACAAGAGAAGCCGTGCCAAGTCCCGTGATGTCCGCTGTTTCCTTCCCGCAGGAGCGGAACTCCCTGAGACTCATGAGCCGGATGTGGTAGTCCGCCTTTTTCCCTGTCAGAAACTTCAGCACAAACAGTGCCGACATCAGCTGTGAAATCACCGTAGCGATCGCCGCACCCGATACGTCAAGACCCAGCCCAAAAATAAAAACCGGATCCAGCACAATATTGGCCGCTGCCCCGATGATGACGGTCAGCATACCGGTCAGCGTAAATCCCTGTGCATTGATAAACGGGTTGAGGCCCGTGCCGATCATCGAAAAGACGGTTCCGACGAGATAAATTCTGAGATATGGCAGGGCATACTGCAGGGCGTTTTCAGACGCGCCGAAGGCAGCCAGCACCGGTTCTGCAGAAATCTCCCCGACCGCCGTCATGATGACAGCCGTCATCAGCAGCAGAAAAAAGGACGTATTCTGCAGCTTCTCCGCCTCTTTTCTGTCGCCGCGTCCCATGGCCATGGAAAAAAGCGGCTGACCGCCGCTCCCGAACATATTCGTAAACCCTGTGATGATAATAATAATCGGAAAACAGAGTCCGACGGCGCCGAGGGCAGCCGTTCCGATGTCGGGAATTCTCGCGATATAGATCCGGTCAACGATGCTGTACAGAAGATTCAGAAACTGCGCCACCAGCATCGGAAGTGCCGTCGAAGCAATATTCTTCAGAAGGCTTCCATTTTCAAAATCTACACGTTTCATAGCTTAATATTTCCCGCCACACCACTGATAAAAATCTCCAGCCCGATGGCGATAAGAATGATACCGCCGAGAATACTGGCCTTTCCGGCCAGCATGGTTCCGAACTTTCTTCCGATCAGCAGTCCGATGTAACACACAGCGAAGGTAACCGCGAGAATCAGCAGACTCGCACAGACAGCGGTCAGTGCATCATATTCTGCCAGCGTGAAACCAACGGAAAGCGCATCAATGGACGTCGCCACTGCCTGAAGAAGCAGCTCGGAGAGAGAGAGGATATGCGGTGCCTGATCCTCCTCCATTCCGGAATGATCCGACGTTACCGCGGCTTCAGCTGCTCCCTCCTTCCTCCTGGATCCGCGTGGTTTCACACCGTCGCGCAGCATGCCTGCGCCGATATACACCAGCAGAATCAGCGCGATCCACGGAATAAACTTCTGGAAGGCCGTAAAAAAGGAAGCAATGGTGTGTACACAGAACCAGCCTGCCATCGGCATCAGGAACTGAAATCCGCCGAACATTCCCGCAATACCGGCTCTCTTTTTCCCGGACATACGGGGCTCATTCAGTCCGTTCGCCATGGAAACGCAGAAAGCATCCATGGCAAGTCCGAACCCCAGTGCCATACTGTTCAGTATAAAAGCTGCATCCATGATGTCACCTCAGTGATTTGAATTCTGCTCCTCTTGCGTGTGTCCTGATTTCTGCTTTTTATCTTCCGCGGATGCTTTCTTCCGCTCCGGATAGCCGAAATCCTCCTGAATATCTTTTCTGATATCCTCCTCGAGCTGTTCCGTGTCATCACGCCATTTCTTCTGTCTGCGTTCACGTTCCTTACGTACCTCAGCCTCACGCCGCGCAGCCTCATTGATCGTGTCAATCTTATGCTGCTCGATCTCTTTCTCCTGCGCCTCAAGCTCCTCATCAGTCAGTGCCGTCAGCATGAGACTCTTTGCGATCGAATGCTTCGTGTTATATTTCTCATACACGTAGCCAATCACAGAAAAAGTGACGGCTCCGATAAAATTGACGAACAGGTCCTTCATCGTGTCGATGATGCCGATATCGAGATACCCTCCTTCGATGGTCGTTGTGGTGCCGTTTCCTGAATAAATCACGGTCTTTGTGATATCGGAGATTTTCACCGGGATCTGCGAATTCGTCGGATCCAGCTTCACCGAAGCGATTGTTTTCACAATAAAATCCTTCTGCATGTCGAGGTAAAAGGTCTGATCGCAGAAGAATTCAAAAAACTCCCATATGACACCGATGGTCATCGAAAAGCAGAAGGCCACCAGAGACAGATAGAACGGAGACAGGTTCAGATTTTTACTGTGCCGGTTCAGAATATAGATCAGCGAAAAGCCGATCGCCGCACAGAGGAATCCGTTGATCGTGTGCAGCATCGTATCCCAGCCCGGAATGGCCGTGTAATAATGATTGACCTCTCCCAGAATCTCCGCCGCAAAAATAAACAGATAGATCATCATCTCGAATAGCGGCGGGATACCGATCTTCAGCTGTTCGGAGAAAAACGAAGGGAGCAGAAACAGAAACAGAGAAAGAAGGCACAGGGCAAAATCCTCATATTCGCCCTTGAGAAAGCAGCGTACTGCCGTGAGGATCACGAGCAGTCTGAGAATTGCATATAACCGGTAGCTTTTCCTGTTCAGACGGATTCTGTCTTTCTGATGCTGAATCCACTTTAACGGACTTACCATAAAAAGCGCCTTCTTTCCTGTCTTTATTTAATGGCATCAAGCGTAACGGTGAACACAGCATCTTTGCCGGCATACTGCGCTACGCCGTAGTCATCAGGGAAGGTGACATTGATGTCAAAAGTCTCGCCAACCTTATGACCGACAATCTGATCTTCGAATCCGTCAATGTACTGGCCGGATCCGAGAACCAGGGTCTGATTCTCGGCAGTGCCGCCGTTAAATGCCTCGCCGTCGATTTTGCCGACATAATCGATAACTACCGTGTCACCGTTCTTCGCCACCTGTGTGCCGGAAGAAGCGGAGACAAGGTCTTCGCTGCCGGAAGAAGCTGACACGGCTCCGGTGGTTGCTGAAGCTTCGCTCTCTCTGTCTGAGTCGGTGGAAGCCACCGCCGAACTCGTGGATGCGGCGTCTCCCTGAGCGGATACGATGATTCCGATGACAAGAACCACGATGGCCGCTGCCACCAGAACCGGAACCAGAATACGGATCATCTTCTGCTTCTTTGCCGCTGTCTCACGTTCCTTTGCCCGTCTTTCCTGTGCCGCTTTACGATTTTCTTTCTTCATATTGTCATATCCTTTCATGCAGAATCTTCCGGCGCCGTACCGTACCGTCGGCGTCATATGGGAAGATTTTATCATATTCCGTGCCTTTTTTCATCGGGATATGCAGTCTTGTAATAATGGCCTTTTATTGTGTTTTTCCAGACCATGCGGCAGTATGAGTCCGCCGATCAGATTTTTTCCAGACCTGTTCTTCGCCGGATCCTTGCCTTTGCAGTTCCTTCCATCATTCAGCAGTCAACGGTTTCGATCGGCATGATGCTGGTGCAGTCGGTGGTCAATATTTTCGGTCCCGATGCCCTTGCCGGATTTTCCGCAGCAGCCAGGATCGAAAATCTGATTGCCGTGATCTGGGTCTCCATCGGCAATGCTGTTTCGCCTTTCACTGCCCAGAACTACGGTGCCCGCAGGAATGACCGTATTCCGCAGGGTTATCATGCAGCTCTGCTGCTTGACCTGATTTTTGCCGCCGGTGTGTTTGTGCTTCATTTCTCATGTCTTCTATCGCTTTACACATAACCGCTACTCCTTCCTGATCGTATTTGAAATAACGTGTCTGTTTCGCCAGTGCGGGATAATACATGTCATCCGGTTCTGTACAGCGGAAGTCGTGCATCAGTCTCCCGATCTCACTGTCATCGGACCACGTGCCATTTACATAGAGGAGATTATCTGTTTATTGTAGACGATCCGGAGGAAAATGTCAGCCGCGGTTCACACCGGTTCACCGCGATGTAACGTGATCCGCACCGGAATACTTCGGATCACCCCGTTTTACCGCGGACAATCCGCTTTACGGCAGTCGGGCTTAATACAGTACTGTGGCATCTGGTATGATATGGATGTTTATTGTATGATTGATTCTGTTATCACAGAAACCGGCCGAAAATATGTACATCATGAAGGAACAGGAACAAAAATGGATGAAATAAGCGATAATGACATCTGCAGCCTGAGACTGAGTTTTGCCCCGATGGAAGGCATTACGACGGCCCCATTCCGTTGCAGTCATCATGAAGTGTTCGGAGGAGCCGATGATTATTATGCCCCTTTTCTGAATACCGGACGTGTCTTCCTCTCGCGGACACGCGACCGGCGAGATATGGATCCTGAAGCCAACCGTGGCATTCACATGATTCCTCAGCTTCTGTCGAATAACAGTCGTGACTTTCTCTGCGCCGCTGAAAAGCTTTCATCCATCGGCTATCACGAAATCAACCTGAATCTCGGCTGTCCTTCCGGCACCGTTGTTTCACGTCATCGCGGCGCCGGATTCCTGGAAGATACAGACCGGCTGGACCGGTTCTTCGAAGAAGTTTCTGACGGACTGGAAAAGCTGAATCAGGGGAAGAACGCGTCGGATGCAGTACGCCTGTCGGTTAAAACCCGCCTCGGCATGACCGATCCGGAAGAAGCCTGTGAACTGATAAAAATCTACAACCGTTATCCGCTCTCTCTTCTGATCATTCATCCGCGTGTACAGAAGGAAGGATACAGCGGTCATGTCCATATGGATGTCTTTCTTGACATGCTCCGGGACAGCCGCCTGCCAGTCTGTTATAACGGCGATATCCTGACGGCAGAAGATGCTGTTCGGGTGTTCCGGCAGTGCCGGGAAAGGATGGCAGCCTTGTCATCTTCGGCCGCCGTATCAGATACCGGAGGAAACAGGCAGGGCCATATGATAAGTCCGAAGCTCACAGGAATGATGATCGGACGGGGAGCTGTCCGCGACCCTGCTGTTTTCAGAAAAATCCGCGGCGGCTCATCGATGGAAAAATCCGAGCTGCTTCACTTTCTGGATCTGGTCCTTCGTCGTACTTCAGAAGGCATTCCGGAGGAAAGGAACCAGCTGTCCAAAATGAAGGATATCTGGGCATTTCTCGGTCAGTACTTTCCCGGACAGGAGAAAGAGCTGAAGAAAATCCGCCATGCACGAAGCCTTGTGGATTACCAGTCGGCGGTTCAGCAGATCTGCAGCAGTCGGGCTTAATACAGTACTGTGGCATCTTGTAAGATATAAATGTTTACTGTATGGATGCTGTCTGCCATTTTTCGGCACAAAAAAGGCTCCGGGTCTGCCCGAAGTCTTTTTATATCTGTCAGACGTGAATCATTTCAGCTCTCAGCGGCGAATTGCGAAGTGCATGACGAAGGACCGGTATAACGGCCAGTACGACAACCGATGCAACGCCTACCTGAAGTACATTCCCCGGTATAGAGCCGACCGGAGCGATCCAGTTTCCGGTTATGATTCCCTCTGCGATATAGTAGCCACCGATTTTGATGCCAAGAGCGATCAGAAGTGAAACAAGATCATTGATAAAATGGTTATGAATCGGCTTCTTTTCTGCAAACCAGCCGACTTCAAAGCCCATCAGGCCGACAATCACAAACGTGAACGGCGCCCAGGCCACCCAG
>Ga0256406_1006601_pt1 | contig 11533 bp, 10 predicted proteins | sample RumenRJG_03DNA_FD_185986 | JGI IMG/M metagenome (GOLD analysis project Ga0256406, IMG submission 185986) | Bovine rumen microbial communities from Lethbridge, Alberta, Canada - RJG_03 | ecosystem: Host-associated > Mammals > Digestive system > Stomach > Rumen | place: Canada: Alberta | collected...
TTTCGGACCGCCAAGGCGAGCAGGCTGCGTCTCGAGGACGACAGACGCTGCTCGGTTCTCGCCTGGGCGGTGCTTCAGCATGCGCTGGAGACGGAGTTCGGCATCGTGGCGAAAGAGGACGACCTGACCTACAACCGCTTCGGCAAGCCGCTCATGCGCGACCGGCCGCAGACGCATTTCAACATCTCCCACACGAAAGACGCAGTCGCATGCGTCGTGGACCACAGGGCCGTGGGGTGCGACGCACAGAGCATCGCCGAGATTCCCGAACCGGACGAGGCGCTCGCGAGACGCGTGCTCCATCCGCAGGAACAGGCGGTGCTCGCATCGGTCGGGACCGGCATGCGCAGAAGGGTGTTCGGGCTGTTCTGGGTGCTGAAGGAGGCGTGGTCGAAGCGGCTCGGGGTCGGCCTGTTCGTGGACGTGTCGCGCAAGGACTTCTCCGGCATCGTCGAAGAACGTCTTCTCGACCCGTCGAGAAGCACCTATTGCGACGGTTTCCATCGCTTCATGTTGGACGAGGTCGATGGAACCGCCTTCTGCGCCTGCATGTCAAAGCGGGCGCCCGGCCTGCACCTGGTCAGGCTGGACGCCCGCTTTGTCGCGGACTTCGGCCAGACGCCGCAGGAACGGCGGCAGACGCACCCTGCGGTACCGGAATCGTCCGGACTCTAGCGCACGAAGTTCGTGAAGACGTGCTGCTCCTTGTCTGGCATGCCGTACTTCTCCTTGCCGAGCGCGATGCTCTTCATGAGGAACGCCATGTTGCGCGCGAGCACGCGCATGGTCTGCATGCCCTCTGGGTCCTGCGTCGCCTGTCCGGGCTCGCGGCCATGCACGCTGTTCCAGTACTGGCTGGAGGCAACAGGCATGCCGGTCATGGTGAAGTACTTGTTGAGCTCGTCGAAGGTCGCCGACAGACCACCGCGACGCGCCACGACCACGGACGCGCCGACCTTCATCGTCTTGTCGAAGTGCGTGCTGTAGAACAGACGGTCGAGGACGGCGACGAGCGTGGCGTTGGCGGAGGCGTAGTAGACGGGAGAGGCCGCGACGAGTCCGTCCGCCTCCTCGAACCTGGGAGCGAGTTCGTTGACGACGTCGTCGAACACGCATCTGCCCAGCTCGGCGCATCTGCCGCAGGCGATGCAGCCGCGGATGTCCCTGTTGCCGACCTGCACGACCTCCGACTCGACGCCTTCTTCGGAAAACGTCCCGACGAGCTCGTCGACGGCAAGGGACGTGTTGCCGCCCTTGCGTGGACTTCCGTTCAGAATGAGAACCTTCATGCCAGACACCTCTTCCTGGCGTGAACTCGGGAATGGACCCGCGCCACGCGCTACTTCATGTTGACGCAGTGCACCTTCTCGCCCGTCTCCAGATAGGTGCGGATGGACTGGGCGGCCATCTGCGCGCAGTTCTCCTCGGCCTCGGCCGTCGAGGCGCCGAGATGCGGGAAGGCCACGACGTGGTCCATCTTGAGCACGGCGGGGCTCACGAAGTCGCATACGTAGGTGGAGATCTTTCCGCTGGCGAGCGCCGCGGCGAGGTCATCCTCGTTGACCAGCGAGCCGCGGGCGAGGTTGAGCAGCTTCACGCCGTCCTTCATCCTGGCGATGGCGTCCGCGTTGATCATGCCGATGTTGTCGCCGACGGCGGGAACGTGGACGGTGACGTAGTCGCTGCCGGCATAGAGGTCGTCGAGATTGTCCACAAACCGCATGTCGGGCGAGATCTCCCGTGCGACCTCGGGCGTCTTGAACGGGTCATAGCCGATCGTCTTCATGCCGAGCGCCTCGGCGGCCCCGACGACCAGTCGACCGATGGCGCCCAGACCGATAACGCCGAGCGTCTTGCCCAAGATCTCGGTGCCCGCGAACTGCTTCTTGGCCTTTTCGGCCGCCTTGGCGACGTTCTCGTCGTCAGCATTGGCCTTGCACCACTCGACGCCGCCGACGACGTCGCGCGAGGCGAGCAGCAGGGCGCAGACGACCAGTTCCTTGACGGCGTTGGCGTTGGCTCCCGGAGCGTTGAACACGGGCACGCCCCTGACGGCGAGCTCTTCAAGCGGGATGTTGTTGGTGCCGGCGCCGGCGCGCGCGACGCACTTCAGGCTGTCGGGCAGATCGAGCTCGTGCATGTCGGCAGAGCGCACCAGAACGGCGTCTGCCTCTCCGAGGTCCTCGGTGACCTCGAAATCGTCGCCCAGCGTCTCGAGCGCGATGGGAGCGATGTTGTTGAGACAGCGAACCTTGTACTTTGCCATGGACGTCCTTTCCCCTTCTCGAGCAGATATCGCATCCAGCATACAACGACGACAGCCGCAGGCGCCGAAACTTCTGACGAAGACGGGGTAACGCGCGGCGAGGATGTGAGACGCAACGAATTCGGCCGGCCGCATCCCAGGGAACGCGACCGGCCGATAGCGCATCTCGACCGTCTGTCAGCCGCAGACGCACATGGTCATCAGCGACCAGCCCGCGGCATCAGGCTAGTAAGCGACATAGATGTCGTTGATGAGGTCCTGCTTCTCGCTGTCGCTGACCGTCCAGGTGCCGTTCGACTTGGTGAGATGCACCGTCACCGTCTTCGTGGTCGGCGCGGTCTCGTCCATCGACTCGTTGAGAACCTGGCCGATGAGCGAGTAGTAGGCGGACTCCGAAGCCGTGGCCGCCACGAGCTGGTCCTGCGACAGGTTGCTCAGATTGGTCGACGCCGTGTCTATGAGACCGTTCATGTCGTGGGACGTCACCGAATAGGTGACCGTCGCCGTGTTGTTCTGCGTCTCGACGCCCGTCTGCGAATAGGTCACGTCGTCATACAGCCAGCTGGCCATCTTGTTCGAGTCCAGCCCCACCTCGGAGGTGCTCACGCCGGCGGCGCTGCTAAACGACTCCTCGAACCCTTCCGTGAACTGGGCACGGTCGGAGTCGGAGGGCTCGCAGATCGACTGCATGGCCTCGTCGGCCGCCTGGCTGGGCCCTCCGAGCACCGAGAAGCCGAGCGCGAAGGCCACGATGACGACGACGATGGCGATGACGGAAAGGACGATGCCGATGATGCTCGTGATCTTGCCGGCCTTGGCCTTCGAGGACTCGACCAGTTTGAGCACCTTCTTGCTCTTGTTGAGACCGAGGATGCCAAGAATCAGGCCGACGATGCCGGCAAAGACGATGGAGAGGATGCCGAGCACGAGCGGAGTGGTGTCCTTGACGGGCTGCTGCATCGGCGCTGGAGTGGCATAGGCGGGTCCCGGAGCGCCCGTCGGGGCGGAACCGGGCATCGACTGGCCGGCAGGCACGCTTCCCGGACCGGGTTGGGCACCCGGTGCCGGCTGCCCGGCGGGTGTCGCGTTCGGAGCCGGCTGACCAGGAGACGCCGGAGACCCCCCGGCCTGCGGTGCAGGGCCTGCCGACTGTCCGCCTTCGGTACCGAAGGACGGATTCGGCGCGGCGCTGTTCGGGCTGTTTTCTTCGCTCATTGTTCCCCCTCTTGTGTCGAAGTCGACTCGTGCATGACTCTGGTCTCTCAAACTAGATTCTAACGTAGTTCGCAGGTGTCCCCTTATAGGATATTTGTTACATCTTGAAACATGGCCTCTCCGCCACAAGACATGCCTTGACCTTAGCCGCGAGCTAATGAATCCGCAGGCCCGCTTTCCTAGGATTGACACGTCCCGTACCACGGCCGCGCATCCATGCGGCATCCAGACGAAAGGCAGTCCCATGAGCACATCGACCGGTCAGCCCACGTCCGACCAGCAGGCGTATGCGCCGCAGCATTCGAGCGGACAGGGCGTCCAGCACAATCCGCCATCTCACGAACCGGCCAGGCCGCGGTCCGTGCTCGCCATCGTCTCGCTCGTCGCCGGTGTCATCGCCCTGTCCACCTCCGCCATCCCCATCGTCAACAACGCCGCCGCGTTCCTGGCGTTCGTCGGCGTCGTCCTCGGCGTGACAGGGCTCGTCGGCGTCCTGCGTGGCAAGAAGCGCGGCAAGGTGCTGGCCATCGTCGCCGTGGTCGTCAACGTCCTCGCCATCGTCGTCGTGGTCGCCACGCAGACGATGTACTCCAAGGCCATCGACGACGCGACCAGCGGGCCGGCGGCGACGAGCAGCACTCAGGGCACGACCGACTTCAGCAACCTGTCCGTCGGTTCGAGCGCGACGCTCGACAACGGCGTCACCGTGACCGTCGACTCCGTGCAGACGGGTCTTTCCAACTATGACGGCTCGCCCGTCACCGGCATCTCGGTCTCCTACACGAACAACGGCAGCGACACGGTGAACTTCAACGAATATGACTGGAAGGCTGAAGACATCCAGGGCGCCCAGCGCTCGCCGACCATCTACACCAACGCGTCGGGCGAGCTCGGCTCGGGCACGCTCGCGGCGGGCGGACATGCGGCCGGAAACATCTATTTCGACGGCTCCGTCGCGAAGGCGGTCTACGCCCCCTCCATCAGTGGCAACACGACGGCGGCCTGGAATCTCTCGTAAGGACCTCGCAGACGGGATGGATGCGCCATCGCAGGGGGGCGGACGGCGGGCTCGCCATGCGCGGGCTCGTCGTCCGCATAGATACCCGCGACGGGTCCGTCCGCTTGCGCACCTGCCAGCTTCTCCGAACGACGCCGTCACGGACGGACACGGGTACAATGACACCGTCCCCAGACAGCATGCGCGAACGAGGAGCAGACCGCCCATGGACGAGCCCCTGACAGAAGAGCTGCTCGGAGAGCTGCTCGAGGCTCCCGACCTGAACGCCTACCTCGACGAGAACGAACCTTCTTCGCGCAGCCTCTCGGACTACCTGCAGCAGCTGCTCGAGGAGACGGGGATGCGCCAGGCGGACGTGGTGCGTGTCGCGGGCATCAACGAGACGTTCGGCTATCAGATCTTCAAGGGGCAGCGCGGCGCGTCACGCGACAAGGTCCTGCAGCTCGCGTTCGCCCTGCGGCTCGACCTGCGCCGCACCAACCGGCTTCTGCAGGCGGCCGGTGCCAACGGCCTGTACTGCAAGAACCGCAGGGACGCGATTCTCATCTTCGCCGTCGAGCACGGCTACGACCTGCAGAAGACCAACGAGGAGCTCTACCGCTTCGGCGAGGCGACGCTCGGCTGAACGCCCCTCCCTCACCCCACACCCGCGCAGACCACGTTTGCGCAGGCCTGATGCCGCGGCGTGTTGCCGCCCTGCCCGCACCCGCACGAACCGCGCCGCCGCCGTCTGCTACCATGCGATGCATGGGGACTGACGAGCTGGCCACATATCTCGGCACGGTCGAACGCGACCAGCGCTATCGCGTCGAGCGAGTGCTCAAGGAGTCGGCCTTCGAGGTCACCGAGCGCGTCTGGCTCCCCTGCGCGGACGGCACCGAGGCCGGGCCGTTCATCCGCAAGCGCATCAGGGAAGACGCCGAGATGGGACATGCCTACGAACGGCTCTTCGACGCCTATCGCGCAGGCGACCGCCCGCCCCATCTCCCGCGCGTCTTCGACTGCTTTCGCCGCGACGGCGAACTCGTGGCCGTCATGGAGCACGTGGAGGGCGAGACGCTCCAGCACCTGGTCGAGAGCGAAGGCCCGTCGAAGGAGGTCGCCGACCGCGTCTTTCCCGCGCTGTGCGACGCGGTCGCCGCGCTGCACGAGCGCTTCGACCCGCCCATCATCCATCGCGACATCAAGCCGGGAAACGTCGTGGTCTCCCCCACCGGCCCCGTCCTCATCGACTTCGGAATAGCCCGAACCTACGACGCGGACGCCGAGCGCGACACGACGCGGTTCGGAACGCGCGCCTATGCGCCGCCCGAGCAGTTCGGCTTCGGCCAGACGGACGTCCGCAGCGACGTCTACGCCCTCGGCATGCTGCTGCGGTTCTGCGTGACGGGCACGACGCAGGCACCCGGACGGCAGGAAGAACCGAAGATGTCCGCGACGTTGCGGCAGGTCGTCTCCACGGCGACGGCCTTCGACCCCGACCGTCGCTATCGCAGCGTCCGCGAGTTGCGCACAGCCTACCTGCAGGCGCGTCCCGAGGCGCCGGCTCGCCACGACGACGCAGCCGCCGCTCCTCCCGTGCGACCGGACGCGCCGAAAGCCCGATGCGGCCTGAAGCACACCTCGTCGGACGGTTCGCGGAAGGCACGGGCGCTCGACGTCCTCGGACGCGCCTGGAACGTGGTGGTGCTCCTCGCCGCGGGCGTCCTCGTGGCGGCCGGCATCGCGGCGGTCTTCTCGCAGGACGGACCGGACGCGGCCCTGCCGCTGTGGTATCGCGTGTTCGAATACCTCGTGTTCTTCGACGGCTCGGTGCTCGTCGTCGGCTATCTGCTGCTCGACAGGCGACGGCTGAAACGGCGCTTCGCGTTCATGGACGCACGCCCCTACTGGCAGCAGCTGCTTGGCGGCCTGGCGGTCGTGTTCGCGCTCGTCGTGGCGCTCACGGTTCTCCACGCCGTGGCCGTCTGAAAGCCGCGCACGGCCCCGAGGTCAGTGCGCGTGCGAGAACGGCAGCGCGGCCTTGTCGTGATAGCGCAGATAGACGCCCATGACCACGAGGAAGGCCACGAGCGTCATCACCGCCATGATGACATAGGAGATGACGTAGTTTCCCACGAGGTCCTTGAGCACGCCGGGCACGAAGTTGTAGATGAAGCTGCCGGCCGTGTATCCCAGCTGGAAGACGCGGATGGTGTGGGCGCGGTCGGCGACCGACGACAGCTCGAGCGACCAGACGGGCAGCCCCACGGTGGCGATGGACATGCCGAAGCCGGACAGCGCGGACCCCGCGATGACGAGCGCGGTGATGCCCGAGGACGCCAGACACAGCAGCACCAGCCCCACCAGCGTGCAGATGAACGACACCGCCGTGCCCTTGGCGGTGCCGATGGCGTCGTAGAGCTTGCCGGTGATGACCTTGGAGACGAGCAGCGACAGGCCGAACAGCGACAGCATCGTCGCCGCGAACTTGTGGTCAAAGCCCTCGGACACGAGCAGCACCGACAGGAACGTACCACCGGCGACCACCACGGCGCCGATCAGAGCCATCGCGAGCGTGAAGAGGTGATGCACGCCCTTGGGCAGAGCGACGCCCTTGTCGACGGGAGTCGCCTTCGCATGGGAGGGAGCGTCCTCCTCCTCGCTCAGGTCGAGGTCTTCGGTCAGGCCGTGCTCGGCGAGGCTGTCCAGCTCCTCCATGGTGGGAACGTCCTCGGGCTTGACGTGCGGAGTGAGCCCCATGTCCTCGGGACGGTTACGCAGCAGCGCACCGACCACGAACGCGATGACGAGCGCGCAGGCGGCTTCGAGCCAGAACGACGCGGCGAGCGAGATTCCCGAGATCACTCGTTCGGCGATGATGGGAATGATGGTGCTCGCGACGCCGCTTCCCACCGTGGAAAGCCCGACCGCAAATCCCACGTCGCTCTTGAACCAGCGGTTGATGAGCAGCGTGATGCCCACCATGCCGCCCAGGCCGTAGGCGGCGCCCGAGAAGATGGCGGCGAGGAACAGCATGGGAAGACTGTGCGCGAAGCCGAACAGGGTCATGCCCACGAACGTGAGAAGGCTCGCGAGGAAACAGCCCTTGCGGCAGTTGAGAATCTCGAAGTACTTCCCCACCACGAACATGCAGACCATGGAGACGCAGGTACGCAGACCGATGACGAACGAGCCGCCGGAGTCGCCGACGCCGGGAATGGCGACGATATAGGGCTGATAGACGTTGAACGACGTGCTGGGAATGCCGACGTTGCAGAACATAAGAAGAAAACAACACAGTACGATGACTCGCTCGTAATGACGCTTCATTAACTCACCCTCACACAATGTTTCTAGACAGAGGTCCCGCGGTTGTCGCGCCAGACAGCTCGTTTGACTATAGCACGCCCGAGTGATCGTCCTGATAGAATCAGTCGCGGAAGGAGACCGCATGTCCGCATCGACAACAGACGCCCCCTGGTCGCTGAACGGCCTCGTGCTCGGACATGTGGCCCTCGTGTGCTGTTCTGTTCTCTACCTCGTCTGGTGGTGTCTGTTCTTCGACCCGTGCCGCATCCGACCCCAGGGCGGCCTGTACGCGTTCGGGGTGGCATGCATCCTGCTCGCGGTGCTCGCCGGTCTTCTCGGCATAGCCGGCATCGCGTCGGGCCTCGCGACGGTCGGCTCTCAGGCGCAGGAGCGCGGAATCGACTATGCGCCCCCTCCCGTCTGGGCGTTCTTCTGCCTGGCCGCAGTCGCCTACGTCGTGCTGGCGCTCGTCACGCGCCTCGCCTTCCAGCGTCAGATCACGACCGAACTCGCGCTCATCGTCGGCTGGACCGCCCTCGAGGCGGGCGTCGTCTGCTCGCTCGCCGCGGCTTCGATCATTCCCGTCCACGTCACCACCGCGCTCTTCGTCGTCCTCGGACTCCTTTTCGTCGCGAGCATGGTCTGCTACGTGCTCTACTACCGGCTCGACCCGCTTCCCGGGTTCGTCGACGGATGCGTCCCCCTCGTCGCCGTAGGTGTCTTCTCGCTCGTGGTCGCAACGGTCGTCCACGGTATCAGGTAACAATTTTTTTCGAAATTTTTTATTTTTTTGTTCATAACGCCAAGCAAGCGTCCCATCTACCGCTACCATGGTGCCTGTCCGTCTCGACGGATCGCCAACGAGAACGCGAAGCGCAGGGGACTCGCTGCATGCAGCTTTCTTTCATAACGTTTGCCACGACGCTTTTCCACGACCCCGTTCTCGCCATCATCGTCGTACTCACGCTCGGCGCGACCGTCGTCAACGGCGCGACCGACGCCCCCAACGCCATCGCCACCGTCGTCGGCACCCGCGCGATGCGTCCTGGCCGCGCCATCGGCATGGCCGCCATCTGCAACTTCGTCGGACTCGTGGGCATCACCATGGTCTCCTCGGCCGTCGCGCAGACCATTTTCAACATGGTCGACTTCGGTGGAGATTCACAGGCCGCCCTCATCGCGCTCGCCGCCGCCATGGTCGCCATCATCGTCTGGGGCGTGAGCGCCTGGCGATTTGGCATCCCCACCTCGCAGAGCCATTCGCTCATCGCCGGCATCACCGGTGCCGCCATCGCGCTGCAGGGAGGATTCGGCGGCGTGAACTGGCACGAGTGGATGAAGGTCATCTACGGCCTCGTCATCTCGACCGTGCTCGGCTTCGGCTCGGGCTTCCTGTTCACCCGCATCATCCGGCATCTCTGCTGGCGCGCCAACCGGCGCAGGGCCAACCGCTTCTTCCGTGATGCGCAGATCGTCGCGGGGGCAGGCGTCGCCGTCCTGCACGGCGCGCAGGACGGCCAGAAGTTCCTGTCGCTGTGCATGCTCGGCATCCTGCTCGACATCCAGGGCACCTCCGACCTCGGCAGCACGTTTCCGCTCTGGCTCATCGTGCTCGTGTCCATGTCCATGTCGCTGGGCACGGCGTGCGGCGGCAAGAGAATCATCAAGTCAGTGGGCATGGGCATGGTGAAGATGGAGCAATACCAGGGCTTCGCCGCCTGTCTGTCGGCATGCTTCTGCATCGCGCTGGCCACGTTCACCGGCATGCCGGTCTCGACGACCCACACGAAAACGACCGCCATCATGGGCGTGGGAGCCGAGAAGAGTCTGCGCAGCGTGAAATGGGACACGGCCGGCACCATGGTGCTCACCTGGATCCTCACGTTTCCCGGCTGTGGCCTGCTCGCCTGGGCATGCACCAAGCTGCTTCTCGTGATCATCTGAGTCAGCAGGCATGTGCGCCGCCTGTGCTACGCTGCTGCATGTAACGGCATGACGTCTGAAGCATGCCACGAGACAGCGACGTTAGGAGAGCCATGTTCAGGCCCATGCGCAGAAGCAGGCAGCAGCTGAGCGACGACGAGACGCGCGCCATCCTGCGCGCGGGACGCACCGCGGTGCTCGCCGTCTCCGGAGACGACGGCTACCCCTACGCCGTTCCGGTCAACTATGTCTATACCGACGAGTGCATCTACTTCCACTGCGCCAGGGAGGGGCACAAACTCGACGCCATCAGGCGCTCCGACAAGGTGTCGCTGTGCGTCATCGCCCGCGACGAGGTCGACGCGGAGGCGCTCACCGACCGCTTCACGAGCGTCATCGTCTTCGGACGCGCGCGCATCCTCACCGACGAGGAGGAGGTGCGACGAGCCATCGAGGTGTTCGGACTCGGCTTCACGGACGACCACGCGGCGGTAGACGCCGAAATCGCAAAGGGCTGGGACGCGCTGTGCATGGTCGAGGTCACCGTCGAGCACGCGACGGGCAAGGAGGCTATCGAGCTTGCGCGGAGGCGCACGTGAGACGACGCTCGCGCGCGCGGGCGTCGTGTCTGCGTTCGGCGTCCTCCCGTAAGGCCGGCACGATCACCGTCCTCACGCTCTCGAACACGAAGATGGCCTGCGTCGCCGGATCGGTGCCGTCGTCGAGCCTGCGCCGCCTTCTGCGTCGCAGGCCCTCGGCGAGTTCACGCAGGCCCCGAAGCAGGCCTCTCCGCGGCATCAACTGCCCGTTCGACCCGCCCGGCCGCATGCCGTCAGCAGACGAGGGCTCCGCGGCGAAGCCCTCCCCGGTCTCCGACGCACCGGTCGCCTCGTCGTCCTGTGCAGGGGCGAACATCCAGGGAGTGTGCTTGAGCCGGTAGTAGACGAGCGGCTTGACGTGGTCGGCCACGAATTCGGCGATATGAGGCACCCAGCTCGTGACGATGGCGAGATAGAGACGCCGCCAGAAGTACTCGACACCGAACAGCTTTCCGATGCGGATGGCCGACGGGAACGTGTAGAAGTCGTCGATGGCGTGGTACATCTCCATCTGCAGGTCCCAGGGCGACATGTTCTTGGGCTGGAACGTGACGTTGACCATGCTGTAGTCCTGCCAGTCGTCCGAGACCAGGCGCCCCTCCCGCTCGAACTGCTCGTAGACGGGCGTGCCGGGATAGGGGGTGAGGATGGCGGGCTGAATCTGGTAGGCATCCACCGAGCTCGCGAAGCGCACCGTGCGGCGGATGTCTTCCCTGCTGTCCTCGTCGAGTCCGAGCACGCAGCTCGCGATGACACGGATGCCATGGTCACGGCACGCGACGGTCGCCCGGCGGATGTCGTCTATGCTCTGATGCTTGTCGATGGCGTCGAGCGAGGCCTGGTTGAGCGACTCGATGCCGATGAGCACGCGCGTCAGGTGCGCCCGCGCGAGCAGGTCGAGCAGCTCCTCGTCGTCGGCCAGGTCGGTGCGCCCGAAGAAGAACGTCTCCTCGAACTGCAGCCCCTCGGCGATGATGCGCCGGCAGATCTCCTTGGCGCGCTCCTTGTCGGCCGTGAAGTTGTCGTCCTCGAAGTTCATGTACTTGAAGCCGAGCTCGTGACAGTAGCGGATCTCGGCAATGACGCTGTCCACGCTGCGTCTGCGGTAGGGCGCGAACATGCGCGAGGTGGTGCAGAACGCGCAGCGGTACGGGCAGCCCCGCGAGGTCATGATGTTGGCGCAGGTGCAGGGCGACTTGAGAATGGAATAGTCGGGCCAGG
>Ga0256406_1006602_pt1 | contig 11532 bp, 14 predicted proteins | sample RumenRJG_03DNA_FD_185986 | JGI IMG/M metagenome (GOLD analysis project Ga0256406, IMG submission 185986) | Bovine rumen microbial communities from Lethbridge, Alberta, Canada - RJG_03 | ecosystem: Host-associated > Mammals > Digestive system > Stomach > Rumen | place: Canada: Alberta | collected...
TGTGTTACATCCAGCTCTCTCTGTGCGGTGTCGCGGCCGTCGTTGAACAGCGCAACGCCCTCTCAATGGAGCTCACGGGTGGCATCTGGTATACACCATTCTACATCTATCGAGGATGGGAATGGCGTGAACGTTCAACATACCACAGGAAGCAGGGAAAAGAGTTGCCACGAGGTTGTCAGGAGGTTTCAAAAGAGCCGGACATCCCGAAAGAGCCACCCGGCGATGAAGAAATTAGCCTGTTTTGAAAGGAAGGACAAGATGGAAAAGATTGAAACAAAGCGGTGGGATGATTCGGCCATCGGCCGTCCCGAAGTATACGGCTACAATGCCTACTTCGAGGTAGACGGCAAGCGCTACTACGCGGACATTTCGAGCCGCGTGTCTCCTATCGAGACGATGATCTTTCCCTGCACGAAGAAGGGAAAGATTGATTTCAGGCACGAGCTCTACGTCGCCTATCATGACGAAACAAGCAGCGACAACCTGCTCTATGACATCGAGCAGTTTAAAAGGGAGCTGGCAGGACATGAAGCATGAATTGAGATGGCGCTTCGCGCGCATCGGAGGCTTCGCCGGGCTGACGGTCAGCGCTGGCATCGAACATGTCGCCGGATGGTTCCGCGGCCTACAGATGCCATATTTTCTGCCGCATGTCTGGCATGCGATGCTGGCACTTGCATTTGCCGTCGGAGGCGTCATCGGATGCGCGATCGCCGTATGGATGCTTGTGATAAGGGGGTTGCTGTAAGGAGGCGCAACAGGTGATAACGTTTATGGATCTAAAAACGGAACGAGTCGTTTCTCTTGCGGCAGATTCGATAAAAGCTCTGGAGGAATACCGCTATTGCGTTTGTGATTTTTGCAAGTCAAACAAGCCCAATGAATTCGAAGATAACGACCCGTGCTATACGTGTGGAAGCAACGGGAGAGAGTCAAGCACTGTAAAGATAAAATCCGGGAATAAGTGGTACTTCGTTGACAATGAAGTCTTTGGATGTCCTGTTTCTAGTTTTTATTCTTCTGGAGAGATGCACGAAAAAATTCTTCTCGCCATCGAAAACAACAGGCCACTAAGGCTTGTTGCTACAGAAGAAGAGATGGAAGCACAAAAAGAAAAAATGGAAAGAGAGGAAATGGAGTGGGAAAAAGAGCATCCAGGGACAAAGTGGAGATTGTAGTGACAGACGAAGAACGAATCAAGACGGCGAAGCGGGCGGGAAAGCGCAACGCATACGCGCGCGAACATGGCGTCTGCGTAAGATGCCACAAGAGCTTCGAGCCGGACGGGCACACGCTCTGCCCAGAGTGCCGCAGGAAGATGAACGACATCTTGCAGAACGTCCGCGAGAGGAGGTGACGCCGATGGCGATGAGCAAGGAGGAGCGGAAGCGGCGCAATGCTGCTTGCCGGAAGCGGCTCATCAAGCGCAGGAAAGACCTCGGGCTCTGCATCTACTGCGGAGCGCCGACGAAGCATGGAAAAGCCGCTTGCGATGACTGTATCGCCTGGATCAGCCGCAAGCAGAAGGCGCTTCGTGATGAGCGCAGGAAGAAGCGCCTCTGCACGCGCTGCGGGACACCACTCGAACCGTGGGAGACAAGCGCAATGTGCTGGCTCTGCCATGCGAAAGACCGTTTGCGCTATCAAAAGCGCAAACGAAAATGACGCCCGTGCTGGATACACGGACGTCATTCGAAAGGAAATTTGTTGCAGTTTCATTCTAACAGATTCAGGAGGTTTTGACAAATGGATAGATATTTCCGCGTGAATGGGAAGCTGGTTTTCCCTTACTCGTATACCGTTCCGGCGGAGGACGAGGACGATGCCTGCGAGGAAGCGAAGATGCAGGCGAGGATGGATTTCGACCCCAGCGTCGCAGAGGTCGAAGAGGAGGAAGTGGACTGCCTCGGCACGTTCCACAGCGCGAGGGAGGCACGGCAGTATGAAGGACGCTGACACGAAGCTCTACATGCGGCAGGTGACGTTCACGATCACCGGCGCGGACAGGGATGAGGTACGGCGCGAAGCCGCCATCCTCGAAAACCGCGGGCCGCATCGGATGACGAATATCTCCGTTTCGAGCACGAAGGAAAAACTCGTGGAGCGAGGGGAGGATTGAAGATTGGACATCAACATCAGATTCAGCGCGGACGACCGCCTGCTTTCCGAGCTGCACTACTTCGGGGGATGGGCGTGCAACTTGTACAAGCTGCTGAAGAAACAGCCGCCAACAGGCATCCCGTTTGCCGGTATGCCCGTACTCGGTCCCGAAGACCAGAAAGCACTCGACGAAATGGTCGGGAAAGTGCTCAATGACGCAAAGGAAAAGCCCGCTACGGCCTCCAGCGCTTCGCCTGTGGCCGTTCCAAAGACGGACGCGAAGACTTCAGCGGAGCCAGCAAAGGAAACAGCTCCTGCGAAGCCTGACATCGACCCGAATGCGAAAGTCGACGGCCCCGACCTTGAGAATCTCCGAAAGGCCGTGATGGAATTCGGCAAGGCGGACACGAAGGGAGAGAACCGCAACAAACTCGGCGCATGGCTGAAGGAGCACGGACTCCGCAAGGTGCCGGACGCGACGAACGCGCAGGCCGCCGAGCTCCTAGCCTACATCAAGAAGGAGGAAGGTGCTCATGCCTGACATTCACGCCATCCTCTCTGCATCGAGCTCGTTCCGCTGGCTGCACTGCACGCCATCCGCGCGGCTGGAAGCGGCGGAACCAGAGACAACGAGCGAGTACGCGGAGGAAGGAACGAAAGCGCATGCCGTTGCCGAGAAGCGCCTGAAACATTTCCTGTTCACCGGCGAGCTCTACAAAAAGCCGTTCGAGGATGTGGACGCCGAGATGTGGGATGCGACCGGCCGCTACGTCGATACCTGCATCGAGAGGATCAATGAGGCGCGCGCGGCTTCGCCAGATGCCCGCACGGGCATCGAGGTGCAGCTGAAGTTCGACAAGTGGGTGCCGAAAGGATTCGGCACGGGGGACTGCGTGCTCGTTTCCGACAAGTACATCGAAGTCGTTGACCTGAAATATGGCAAGGGCGTTCCCGTCTCAGCAGAGGGCAACACGCAGATGCGGCTTTACGCGCTCGGCGCACTCGCCGAATACGGCCTGTTCTATGCGGCGCAAAAGGTCCGCATGACTATCGTTCAGCCGCGGCTCGACAGCATCTCGACGGGCGAAATGACGACGGATGACCTGCTCGCCTGGGGCGATACCATCCAGCCCGTCGCACTCAAGGCATGGCGCGGAGAGGGGGTGAAGGAAGCAGGCGAGTGGTGCCGGTTCTGCAAGGTCAAGAATACCTGCCGCGCCCTCCATGACAAAATGCTCGAAGGCGTCAAGACCGACTTCGATGCCGCCGACCTTTCGCCGGAAGAAATCGCGGACGTGCTCCGCAAGGCGAAAGACGTCAAACGCTGGCTCGACGGGCTGGAAGAATACGCGATGAAGGAAGCGCTCGCAGGACGGATACTCCCACACATGAAGCTCGTCGAAGGGCGCAGCACGCGCCACATCCGCGACGAGACGGCCGCTGCGAAGGTACTTCAATCCCACGGTTTCCAAGATGTCTGGAAGCCTCAGCAGCTCCAGACGATCACGGCGCTCGAAAAGCTCGTCGGAAAAGGAAAGCTCAAATACCTGCTCGGCGACCTCATCGAAAAGCCGAAAGGCAAGCCGACGCTCGTCGATGAAAATGACAAGCGTCCGCCCATCGAAATCGAGGCAGCGACCGCCAAAGACTTTGATGACAACCTGCTCTGATGACTCAAGTTACTCAAGTGACACAAACTGATGACTCAAATGACTGAAATGACAAAGGAGAAATGAAACATGTCCAACAAATTCACGACCGGTGCCTGCCGCCTTTCTTATGCCCATCTCTTCCAGCCTGCCGCCGACCTCAACGGCAACGAGAAATACAGCGCTTCGTTCATCATCTCGAAGTCGGACGAGCGCACGAAGAAACGCTATGACGAACTCATGAAGCAGATGCTCACCGACCCCGACATCAAGCGCACGCTCGGCAACGGTGGCACGCCGCGCATGCCGCTCCGCGATGGCGACACCGACCGCCCGAATGACGCTGCCTATGAAAACAGCTGGTTCCTCAATGCAAAGAGCAACCCCGACCACAAGCCGCTCATCCTTGACCGCGACCGTCAGGAAATTGTCGATCCGAACGACATCTATTCCGGCTGCTACGTGCAGGCCGTCGTGAACTTTTATGCCTACAACAAGGGAGGCAACAAGGGCATCGGCTGCTCGCTCTCGGCGGTTCGCAAGCTGAAGGACGGCCAGCCGCTCTCTGGCACGACGGTTTCTGACAAAGACTTCGATGATTCCCTCATCGACAACAGCATGAGCGAATTTTTCTAAGACAGGCAAAGGGGTGAAGCTGTATGAAGAATCTTTTCATCGACATCGAGACATACAGCGGAAACTCGATTAAGAACGGAGTCCGCAAATACGTGGACTCCGATTCTTTTGAGATTCTGTTGCTCTCGTATGCCGTGGATGATGGGGATGTCGTCTTGCTCGACCTGACGAAGGATAAGGAACTGCCGGAAGACCTGAAAGCCATGCTGCTGGATGCCGAGTATCACAAGCGCGCGTTCAATGCGAATTTCGAGATGACGTGCATGAACCATGTATGGCCGGAACTCATCCTGGAAGAACAGTGGTACTGCGACCAGGCGCTCGCAACGTACAACAGCCTGCCGCCATCGCTCGCAGGTGTCGGCATCGCGCTCGGCCTTCCGCAGGACAAGCAGAAGGACGCACGCGGCAAAGCGTTGATCCGCTATTTCTGCCTGCCGTGCAAAGCGACGAAGACGAACGGCGGCCGGACGCGGAACCTTCCAGAGCACGCGCCGGACAAATGGCAGGTTTTCTGCGAATACAACAAGCAGGACGTTGTCACGGAACGCGCCATCTATGAAGCGCTCAAGGACAACCAGCCCGAGCACGCTGTCTGGCTCATGGACCGCCATATCAACGAACGCGGCATCGGCATCGACACGGAGCTCGCGTCAAACGCCATCCGCATGTCGGACGGGCTGACGGAAGCGGGCATGGCGGAGCTCTCGAAGCTCACGGGACTCGAAAATCCGAACAGCGTATCGAAGCTCAAGGAACGGCTGAAATTCTTCGGCTGCTCGATGACATCGCTCGGCAAAGACCTTGTCGCCGAAAAGCTCAAGGAACAAGACCTCGACCCCGTCGCGCGGAAAATCCTCACGCTCCGGCTGAAGCTCGGCAAGAGCTCGGTCAAGAAGTATCAGGCGATGATGGATACGGTAACGAAGGACGGCCGCGCGCATAACCTGTTCCAGTTTTATGGAGCAAGCCATACGGGCAGATGGGCCGGACGTAACATCCAGTTACAGAACCTGCCGCGTAACTACATTAGCGACCTCGACGAAGCGCGCGAGCTCGTGAAGAGCGGCGACTCCGAACTGCTGGAAATGCTCTATGACAGCCCACTCGACATCATCAGCCAGCTCATCCGTACGGCACTTATTCCAGCAGACGGCCATCGCTTCATCGTCGCGGATTTCTCGGCCATCGAGGCGCGCGTCATCGCATGGGTGTCGGGCGAGAAGTGGCGGCAAGAAGCTTTTGCCGCGGGGAAAGACATCTACTGCGAATCGGCAAGTCAGATGTTCCACTGCAACGTCGTGAAGCACGGCGAGAACGGGCACTTGCGGCAGAAGGGCAAGATTGCAGAGCTCGCGCTCGGCTATGGCGGCGGCGTCGGCGCGCTGAAGGCGATGGACACGTCGCACTCGATTGATGAGAGCGAGATGCAGGACATCGTCGACCGCTGGCGCGAGGCGTCGCCGCGCATCCCGCTCCTTTGGAAACAGCTCGAAAATGCCGCGATGGCCTGTATCAAGAAGCAGCGGACGACGGGGAAGGGATGCCGGACGAAGAACCTCACGGCCATCAACGGCGTGTCGTTCGAGATGACGGACACAGGGCATCTGCTCCTGCATCTGCCATCCGGCCGCTCACTTTCCTACCGTGATGCGTACATTGGCGAGAACCGTTTTGGGAATCCGTCTATCCTCTATCACGGCGCGAACCAGCTCACGAAAGCCTGGGATGATGTCGAGACGTATGGCGGGAAAATCACGGAGAACCTCGTCCAGGCCATCGCGCGTGACTGCCTCGCGGCCGCGATGGAACGGCTGGAATCCGCGGGCTATCCCATCGTCGCGCATATCCACGACGAAGTGGTGCTCGACGTGCCGAAAGGAAAGGGAAGCCTCGATGACGCCATCCGCATCATGACGCAGAATACGCCTTGGAATGAAGGGCTCATCATGAACGCGGACGGCTTCGAGGGGCCTTACTACAAGAAAGATTGATGGAGGTGACAGTATGAGCGACCTGCAAATCCAGATCGCGAAAGCGGCAAGCAGGCGTTCGCCGACGTGGAAGAACTTCGGGATGTCCTGGCGGGACTTCGTCACGCGGCTCCGGCAGGTCACGCGCACGGGCGAGTCGATGGCCGAGTACAAGAAGATGCAGAAGGCCATGCGGGATGCCCGCAAGGACATCGGCGGCTTTGTCGGCGGCTATCTCGAGGGAGGAAAGCGCCGGAAGGGCGCGGTAAAGTTCCGCGACCTCCTGACGCTCGATCTTGACTATGCGCCGAGCCTGACGGAACTGAAGACGAAGCTCGCAGCACTCGGCTTTGCCCTTGTGGCATATCCAACGCACAGCTCGACGCACGAACATCCGCGCTATCGCGTGGTGGCTCCTTTCAGCCGCCATGTGAAGAGCGAGGAATACGAGCCGATTGCCCGCAAGATTGCCGAGCACATCGGCATCGACTACATGGACGCAACGACGTATGAGCCCGAGCGCCTGATGTATTGGCCGTCGGTGCCGCAGGATGCCGACGGAGCCGTCTACGTCCAAGAGGGCGAGGCCATCAACGCGGATGCCGTGCTCGCAGAATACGAGGACTGGCACGACGCGAGCGCATGGCCGACAGGCAAGAGGGAAACCGTCACTCATGAGCGCACGCTGAAGAAGCTCGGCGACCCACGCGAGAAGCCCGGTGCCATCGGCGCGTTCTGCCGCGCATACACCGTCCGCGAGGCGATGGAGAAATTCATCCCCGGCGTCTACACGCCCGTGCTCGGCGACGAGAACCGCTTCACCTACGCAAAAGGCTCGACGACCGGCGGCGCCATCCTCTACGACGGCGACCTCTTCCTTTGCAGCCATCACGACACGGACCCCGCTGGCGGTGGGCATGAAGTCAACGCTTTCGACCTTGTCCGGCTTCACAAGTTCGGGGAGCTCGACAGCGAGGACGAGCTCACGCCCATCAACAAGCGGCCGTCGTATCAGAAGATGGTGTCGCTCACATGGGCGGACGAGAAGGTACGCAAGGAAGCGGACGCGGCGAATCTCGCGCTGATGAAGGATGACCTTCTTGCTCAGGGATGGGATGCCGACGAAGTCAACAAGCTCGATACCACATGGCGCACGCAACTCGAAACCAACAGTAAGACGGGCGCATATCTCCCATCCATGCGAAACGTCTTGCTCATACTCGAAAAGGATGCGACAGTGGCGGGCATGGTCGGGCGCGACGAGTTCGCGGACAGGCTCACGGTACGCCATGCGCTTCCGTGGGACGTCGAAGCGAAGGGGCGCGCATGGTCGGACGCCGACGACGCGCAGTTACGCATCTGGTTCGACCGCAACTATGGCATCAACCGCGTCAAGCAGTTCATCGACGACGGCATGCTCGCGATGGCGGAAAAGTTCAAGTTCCATCCTGTCCGCAACTACCTGAACAGCATCGAGTGGGACGGCCTTCCTCGCGTCGAGACATTCCTCGTCGAGTTCCTCGGCGCGGAGGATACGCCGCTCACGCGCGAGAGCATGAAGGTATGGGTGAAAGGTGCCGTCGCGCGCATCTTCGTGCCGGGAATCAAGTTCGACCTGACACTCTCGCTCACGGGGCCGCAGGGCATCGGAAAGACAATGATTCTCGAACGGCTCGGCGGAGATTGGTTCAATGCAACCGTCACGACGGTCAAGAACAAGGATGCGCTTGTACAGCTTCTTGGTTCGTGGATTATCGAGCTCGGCGAAGGGCAGGCGGTGACGAAGTCAGACAACGACGAGCTCAAAGCCTACCTGACGCGCACGGTTGACAAGTTCCGTCCTCCTTATGGCAAGCGCGTTGTCGAGTATCAGCGGCAGTGCGTCTTCGCCATCACGGAGAACGACGACATCTTCCTCAAGGACCGCACAGGTGGCCGCCGCTTCCTCATCGTGAGGTGCAAGGGCATCCAGGACATGGAAGAGCGCCGGAAGAAGCTCGCGGAACTGACGCCGGAATTCATCGCGCAGCTGTGGGCGGAGGCCAAAGTGATGTGGGAAACGGACCGCTCGCTCCTGCTGCCGGAATATGTGCAGGAGGACGCGAAGCGCATCCAGGAGGAAAGCACGGAAGGAAAAGAAAAGGCGGCGATTGTCCAGAACTTCCTCGATACTCCGCGGCCGCCACAATGGGAAGATATGCCGCTATCGGAGCGCATCAGCTTCGTCAAAGGCCGCTGGAAGGAAGAAGACCGAGCTGCTGGCATCATCGATGATACGAGCAATTATGTTCTTCCGCAGAAAACCTGCGCAATGGAAATTCTTTGCGAGCTTTTCGGTATGGACTTCGGACGCGTTCGGAACATCGACACGCGAGAGATCAACACCATCATGCAGCACATGCCAGGTTGGAAATTGCACAATTCAAAATCCGGCATGCTCCGCTTCAAGCTTTACGGTCCGCAGCGGGCTTATATTCGGGAGTCCACAATAGACGAACAGTTAAATGGCTTTTTGGTGTCAACAGAAGCGTCATCATGGCGTCAACATAGCGTCAATATGAAGGGCAAAAACGTCAACGATTCCGAAAAGAATTGACGCCGAAATCCCGGAGCGTCAACAGAAAGTGTCAACATGAATTTTATGTTGACGCCTATGTTGACACTCATGTTGACGGTCTAAACCCGCATAGATACAGGGGGAAAGCTTTAGTGTCAACAATGTCAACATAAATTACTTTAAAAGATGTAAATGGATATATATACATACGTATAACGCGTATATACGTACGTTTAAAGAATGTGAGCGATTTTATGTTGACACTGTTGACACCCCCACTTCGCTCTTTAGGAGGTGTCCTCAATACATGGACATTGAAAAGAACATCGAGCAGTATTTCGTGAGGCAGGTAAAGGCTGCTGGGGGGTGGCCTTTGAAGCTATCCTGCCCAGGTACGCCTGGCGTGCCGGACCGAATGGTGCTATGGCCGGATGGCGTGATTCATTTCGTCGAGATGAAGCGGCCAGGAGGAAAACTGCGGCCTTTGCAGATTGCCACGATGAACCGGATGCGCGAGATGGGATGCAACACGTTCATGATCGACCGGAAGGAAGCCGTTGATTTGTATGTATCCCTCATGGGATTAGACGAAGGAGGTGATGCCAAATGATATTCAAGCCACATGCCTATCAGGAAGAAGCCGTCAAGCGTATCGAGGAACATCCCTGCTATGGACTGTTTCTTGATATGGGCCTCGGCAAGACGGTTGTCACGCTGACGGCCATTCAGAATCTCAAGTATGGGCTTTTCGACGTGAACAAGGTGCTGCTGATTGCTCCGCGCACGGTGGCGGAATCGACATGGCAGGATGAGGCGAAGAAATGGGAGCATCTTCGCGGTATCAGGTTTTCGACCGTCATGGGCTCCGCGCGCCAGCGCATGATCGCACTCACGAAAGACGCCGACATCTACGTTATCAATCGCGAAAACGTCGTATGGCTCTGCGAATACCTGAAATACAATCTGCCATTCGACATGCTTGTCGTTGATGAGTCGTCGAGCTTCAAGAGCCCGACGGCAAAGCGCTTCCGCGCCTTGCGGAAATGCCTGCCTTGCTTTTCTCGCCGCGTCATCCTCACGGGCACACCGGCACCGAATACCTTGATGGACCTTTGGGCGCAGATGTACCTGCTGGATGGCGGCAAGGCACTCGGCAAAACCATTTCGAGCTATCGGCAGAAATATTTCAAGCCGGACAAGATGAACGGCTACATCGTCTATAGCTACAAGCTCCTTCCCGGCGCTGATTCTCTGATTTACGACGCCATCGCGCCGGAAGTCATGAGCCTCAAGGCGTCCGATTACCTCGAACTCCCCGAGCGAATCGACAACATCGTCAAATGCGACATGGGGGACAAGGCGCGAGACCTGTATCGGAAGATGCAGCAGGACCTCGTTCTCGGCATCGGGAGTGAGGAGGAAATCACAGCCGCCGGTGCTGCTGTTCTCGCGAACAAGCTCTTGCAGATGGCGAATGGATGTGTCTACACAGACGCACGTCAGACGAAGTTCCTCCATGATGCAAAGCTTCGAAAGCTCAAGGAGATTATCGAAGCAAATGACGGAAAGCCCGTTCTCGTGTTCTACAAGTACCAGCATGACCTCGGCCGTCTCAAGAAGGAATTCGAGGATGCACGCGTACTGGGCACGGAGGACACGGCGAAGACCATGAAGGACTGGAACGCTGGAAAGATACCTATCCTTCTCGCGCATCCGGCCGCCTGTGCCTACGGGCTGAACCTCCAGGCAGGAGGCAGCATCATCGTGTGGTACGGGCTCACATGGAGCCTTGAGCAATACCAGCAGGCGAACGCGCGCATTTATCGGCAAGGCCAGACGCAGCCCGTCGTCATCCATCATCTTGTCACAAAGGGGACGATTGACGAGCGCGTCATGCGAGCCCTGTCGAAGAAGGAAGCCGGGCAGGATGCACTTTTGGATGCTGTCAAAGCGGAAATCAGGGAGGTAAGGAAATGATTGTATTTCGAGACCAGAAGACCGATACTATCGTTTCACTTCGAGCGGAGGATATAAAATCCGTTGAAGAGTATTACTACAGTTACTGCGAATTTTGCAGCGAGCCCGATGAATACGGAGAGTCAGAAGACGGCGAGCCTTGCGCTTCATGCGGTGAAACGAGTTATTTAGCAAAGCCGCATACAACGGTACGAATGAAATCGGGAAACAAGTGGTATTACCTTGATGAGTTCAATGTCGGATGCGGAGACCTTAGGGGACAGTCTGATGAGCTGCTTATGTTGCTTGTTGACGCGATTGAAGAGAACAGGCCTCTGCGATTGGCCGCGACCGAGGAAGAGAAGAAAGAGGCTCGTGAAAAGTATGAAAGAGAGCATCCGAGCGTTATTGACAGGATTCTGGCCGAGCACGCGAAGGAGGTAAGGAAATGAACGGCTATCACGACAAGTATCTCCACTTGCAGGCCATCGAGGGCGCGGAGGATGTTCAGGATTACTGCAAGTGGCGCAGATGCATGTGCCACATCGACGGCCTGCGGGATTGCCCGTTCCTCCATAAGGACGGAGCGCATGAAGACCTGTACTGCCTTGTCGGCTATCCGGCAAAATGGGCTTTGGAAGGAGTGGATACGAGATGA
>Ga0256406_1006603_pt1 | contig 11531 bp, 7 predicted proteins | sample RumenRJG_03DNA_FD_185986 | JGI IMG/M metagenome (GOLD analysis project Ga0256406, IMG submission 185986) | Bovine rumen microbial communities from Lethbridge, Alberta, Canada - RJG_03 | ecosystem: Host-associated > Mammals > Digestive system > Stomach > Rumen | place: Canada: Alberta | collected...
CTACTACACCTCAAACGGATCTTCTCAGACCGTTTACTTCCCCATGGACTATACCAACTTTGGAAAAGTCTCTTTGCCATTTCTTGATCACTATCTAGCCAATTTAAAGTAAAAAAGGAGTACTTCCATGAAAAAACAACCATTACTTTGCTTACTTTGCGCAAGTTCCTTCGTCCTAGCGTCTTGCCAAGACACCTCCATCGCAGATTCTTCCACGAAAGACTCGAAAGGCGACAGCACTTCTCAAGTCAGCGACATTGCCGTAGAAAGCGTTGCCATTCAAAACAAGATTGCTTCTCTTTCTATCGGCGAATCATATCATCTAGAAGTCAAAGTGACGCCCAATAACGCCACGAATTACTTGGTGAATTTCGTTTCAAGCAATCCTGCGGTCGCAAGTATTGATTTAGATGGCAACATCACGGCGTTAACGGCGGGCACCACGACCATCGAGGCCATCAGCGATGCCAATCCGACCATCCGCGATTCCTTCGTTTTGACGGTCGCTTCTTTGCCGATTACCAGCTTTGCTGTTACCTGGCCCGAAGATGTTGAGACCGTTACCATCAATAACAAAGATTTCAAGAAACTCGTGGTGGGGCAAGCTTATGTGTTGGGATTCTCTTTCACACCGGAAAGCCAAACTGGCGAAATCATTGCTACGTTCTCTAGCCCGAACTACGCGACATTTGATGCGAGCACAAAGACGTTGACCATCACGCAAGAAGTCGATGATTTAACCGTCACTTTCTCTGTCAAAGGAACGAGCTTAAGCCAATCGTTCTCACTCCGTGGCATGACGCAAGGAAAACTAGACCGTGAAGTTGCCTATGCCAAGATGGAAGATTCGAAAAAGAAAGAAGATGCCGCGGATGCCTCTCATCAACCGGTGCAATATCATTTCACGTATGCTTCTTCTTATTTCAATGCCGATAACATCAAAATCACTCACCAAATCGAGGAAACAGACCATCCTTACCGCGAAGGGCTTCGTTATTACTTATTAGGAAATAAAGAGGAATCCATCCAACGGGGTATCGATCCGACGGAAACAACGAAGAGCACTCTTTATAAAGGGGTCGGGAACGACAACGAAACCTATTATGAATTTGAAGTCGATGAAAATGGCAACCACTTAGAAAGCAACGCCGTCAAGAAATCGGTTGGCAAAGAAAATAGCGAAAGCACCATCACGCAAGAACAAGCCACATTAAATGCCACGAAGTTGGTCCATAACCTCCATTATGGTTTAAGCGATATCGCCGCACAGTTTGTAAACCCCGCCAATGCCGGTTATGACTATTACGAGGGATCCATCAATTCTCATATCTATTCCTTCACCGGTCTTGCTGCCAAGAATTCGAGTTACACCATGACGGATACTGGTTTCCAAGTCACCGCAAACTATGTGGAAAAGCAACCTTCTTCTTTGGATGACGGGCAAGTGTATTTCAATCGTGGCGAATTCGTCTTTGATGAGAATGGCATCATTTCCTCCGTTACCATTCATAACGATTGCTACGACAACACCGGTTATGACTTCACGAACAATACTTTATTAGATGGGGCCAAACCAGTGGCCACTTATGATTTGTCTTATGCTCAAACATTAGGAAAGTTAGGAGCTGAAACGAATCCGACCATCAATACGAACGATTTGAATTTCACGGACTATACCTTAAATATTGTTTCTGGTGGCAAAGTGGTGAAAGCGGACGAATTAACGGCTGGGAAATCTTATTCCTTTGCCGTCGCGACTCGTTCACCGAGCATTGCAAGCACTTCTTTCGACCCCATCTATTTAACGGATGTCAGCGATACTAGCGTCATCTCAATCAACGATGATGGCTTAGGATTCAAGGTTTTAACCGCCGGAAGCGCAACCTTAACCTTCTATTCACGGAAGAACAACAAGAAATACGAGATGACGGTTTCTACGGTTTTACCAGACGCAACAAGTTTAAAAGCCTATGTTGGTGAGGAAGAAAAGACTTCGTTTACCACCATGGCGGGAACGGAAGTCACGGGCATCCGTTTCGTCACTTCTCCAAGCGCCAGCAAACAAGCCAAAGAGGATCCAACCATCGCCATCACCGATAGTCAAAATAAGGCGACTACTTTGGCTACTTTCGCCAAAGTTAGCGATGGTTCTTATACCTTCTTATCCGATACTGCCGATACCTACACCGTAAAAGCAACGATATCGAATGGCTTAGCCGTCACGTTAACCTTTACGGTCAATGCGCCAGTCTCTGGTTCATTAAGCGATTCCGTCATCAAAAAGCAGTACAGCTGGAAAGCCAGCGATGATGTCTTTGATGCTGCTTTAGTCATCACGTTCGATAGCAAGACGAGTGGCAAAGTTTATGGTTTCACGGGTGCCGATAGCCTCACCTCCAAGAGCGATGCCCGTTACAGTGCGACCTTCACCTGCGCATTTGACGATGCTGCCAAAACTGTTACTTTCTCGAATGTGACCACCGTCGATGATTCGAGTTGGGAAGACTATGGCGCTACGATCCAAGGGACGGCAACGATAGCGGATGATGCCGCCACCTTAAAAGGCGTTGGACTTTGCTACTTTGATGACGACACAGAATCCTATGATCCCGCAACCGCTGACTTTACTGTTCTTGCAACCAACTTGAAATAAGGAGAAACTCATGAAGAAATCATTATTCTTACTTTGCTTAGCCCCGCTTTGTCTCGCGGGTTGCCAAGAACAAGCTTCGTCTTCTGCTACGACTCCGAATTCTCTTTGGCATGGAGAGGCATCCCTTGAAAAGGTGGCAAACGTCTTAAAGGAAGTCGATTTTTCAAAGATATCCGCCTTCGATTTTGTAGACCGCTCCTACGCGAGACAAACCTATTTCAATTCCAAATATGTCGTCACCGGAGATGCCTCGGCAGCCGTTGTAAACTACGAAGCCAAACACCATTATCAATTCCATACGAATGATTTTGTGAATGATACGGTAAAAATTAACGCCTATCGCGGTGTAGAGGATACGCAAACGGTAAAAGACTATGAAGCCAATGAACAAATCTACACCGAAGAGGGGTTCTTATATGACCTCTTTATGGTGAACATAGAAAATGAATCATTCGCTCACTGCTACCCTGCTGACCGTTATATGACGGTGCAAAACTATTTGGCTTATCCAGAAATCGTAAAAGACACCATCACGAGTTTTAGTGACCTCTCGGTTGCTTTTCCTGAGTCGGCAGGATGGCAAACTCCAGTAACCAATATCCAAACAGAGAATGGCATCGAGACCTATCAAGTCAGTGTCGATTACCCAGGCAGCGATATCTACTATGCGATGACATACTCCTTTGAAGTGTCGTTAAACGTGGAAAAAGAACAAATTGAGGCCTTAACCCACTCGGTTCGTTACTACATGAGCACGATTGACGGAGCGTTTGAAACCTCTACAGCGCGTTTAACCCGTTATTCTTTCTCTCATTTTGCCTTTGGTGCTAAGGCGGATTTCACTGGTACGAAACACACGCTTTCGGAACTGCCAGACGACAAAATCACCGGGAAACCCGCCACGAAAGTGGATGTTAGCACCTATTCCGACGGTGCTTTGCCGAACGATGTTGCCGAAGCTTTGCTAACCAATCTTGATGCCTATGGGAGAGGGGCTAGACAAACCAATTACCGTTTCCTCTATCACGATGCGGTTGATGTGGCTGACGTGAATTATCCTGTCTTTGGAAACGCCTGCTTTGAAGGCAAATTAGTCGCTTATCAAAACGATATCCTAATCAACGACGGTTCCATCCGTTTAGTGGATGCTTCGGATCAACCGACAGGGGATCCTGCTGCTTACCATATTGTGACGGCTGCCGACGATACAAAGGTCGAACGCGGTGCCACGTTCTCCAAATACATCACGACTTGTTATAGCCAAGTGGCAGCATCCATCAATCTCGATCTTCGAGCCTATACGGGAGCAAATCCGCTTTATTATCCCGAATTCCAATATTATCTTTCCGTGGCAAAAGCACTTCCTTCCGGCACTACCACACAAAGTAACGCCACGGCGGTTCGCACCATCTCTGCGACGAAGAATGGCGATGCCATCACGTTAAGCACACGTGTCACCATGAGCTCTTCGAATCGCTCAGCCACCGATGACTTTACGTTCGAAATCCAGAATGGCGTCTTGTCATTCTTCCGTTACGTCACCAGCGAAACGACGGGTGGCCAAACCGATTATACCGACACCTATGAAGCCAAAATCCTTTATGCTCCCTTAACGGCATATACCGGAGAAGAAATCTCGTTTGATGCCATCACCTTAGAAGTACCATGGAGAAATCTATATGTCACGTATGTCCCACAAAATCGTTCCTAATTTACTCGCGATAGCTTTGCTTTCTTCTTTGGTGGCATGCCAAAGTGGAGAAGATGTTTCCTCTTCTCCCGCTTCTTCCCTTGCTAAACAAGGGCAATATGCGCTCCGAGAAAAGATGGAGACTTTAAAAGCAACCCATCGTTTTGAAATGAAGTTAGAGTATGCGTTAAACGACGGCACAAAGAACTATCGTCGTCGTTATACGTTTACCTATACGGACAAGGCCTATGCATTGACGCATGGGGACGAAACCTATGGTTATGCTTCTCATGCGGGTGGCATTTATACGTTCTCCGTTTTGAACGGAACCTTCGATGCTGGCCCCGTCTATAACTTGAATATCGATGACATCTGGGATTCTCGTTCGGGATTACGAAACTACTATGACGGATTAAATCCTTCGGTAGTGGGAAGTGACGATGCCTATGTCTTTGCGCTAAGCGACACCTATAACTTAAACGCTTGTTTGCAAATGTCTTTGTTAACCCCTTCCACTGGATTAGCATCTATCCTTCATGAATTCAGCGTTACTGCCAATCAAGATGGACTAATCTTCTATCTCGATTTTGGGGCGAATGGCTACATTCAAGAGACGGTCACCCATATCGGAGAACAGGGTTATGTGATTTCTGCCTTAGACCAATATGAAAGCAAAGGTGGACTTCCACGGCAAGCAGACGAAGAATTAGTCGCCTTAATGGCACATCTTGATGGCTACAACTATGAAAGTCCGATGGGATCGATTGCTGTTTCAGAAGATAAAACCATTACGGTAGGTACGCGTTATTTTACGAACGGCTATGTCTATGAAGACTATACGGATGAGTATATTGCTTATGCCGCAGAACAAGGTGTAGTAATAAAACGTGGCGGATATGTTTCGTTATCGGGCGGTTCTGCCATTAAAAGCGGCATCTATCAGTTCACTGCCAGCGAAGATTCCGATGGCAATCCCCAAATCTTGTCCAAAGATTTGTCTTTGGCTACCGGGGAAACGTCAGATATGACCAAAGCCTATCCCTACTTTAACCGCTTCTCTTATATGAGCTATCTTTCTAGTTTCTATCCCACTTCCAGTAATCCCTATACCCGTGGGGCTGGCTATGTCTCTACGCGGACGGATTTGGCTTCAGAATTTCAAAAGCAAATCTTCCAAAATAGCAAAACCACGCCGACATCCTTCTATCTTTTGCCAGAAGGAGAAGGTGAAAATCTAAGTATCCGTTTCTTGCTTCCGCAAAGCGACAACACGGCATATTCCGTTGTCGTGACGAAGTTTGGAACCGTGAAAATACCGTTCATCGAGTCCTTCCAAGCATCGATTGCACAAACAAAATAGGCAGGATTTCCTGCCTATTTTTTGATTTTGAAGGTGCAAAAGCCATCTTCACAACAACTATAACGTTCCTCTTTGGGAAGAGGGGCGCCAAAGAACGCGATTAATTCTTCTACCGTCGGATAACGACCTTCGAGCCATATCGCACCATCACCAAGAATAAAGGGAAGGGCAGCAATGCCATTCTGCTTCAGCCATTTTTCAGCCATCTCGCTTGGAAAGGGGCCGTCTTCTAAAAAATAACGATCAATGCCGTAACCGGCATCATAATACGCAAAAAGGGCATCTTCTAGCGCGCCATATTGTTTCTGCTCAGCAGTATGTCGTTCAAATTCAAAAAACGTCAGGGTTTTCATCGGTCAATAGCATGGCCGATACGAAGCAAAAAGACAACGGATATGCTTCACGAAGCATTGCGTCGACGGCGATGGGAAGCACAATAGGCAATGAACGCTTCAGCTGGCATGGGGCGCGCATAGTAGAAACCCATCAGGTAGCGAACGCCCATGCTCTTCATTTGAATGGCGGTGGCTTCGGTTTCCACACCTTCCGCAATGGCGGTCATGCCATATTTTTCAATCAAATCCAGCTGGGAACGCAAGAAGAGATCGCTGCGTTGAGAAATGCCCGCCTGCTTTACCGTCGCATAGTCAATGGCAATAAAGCGAATGTCGAACGGTAATTCATCCATCAAGAACGATTGACCGCCTAGTCCATAATGTCCCACCGTGAAGGGGATGCCAAGTTTACGAACCCCTTCTGAAGCTGGATAGAGATTCGCATGACGGAACAATTCATCTTCCCCACCGCTCACATGGAATACGACATTTTCTGACGTCATATGGTAAGTGAACATATCGCGGTTTAAGAAATAGGGCAAATCCGGTTCTAAGAACTGACGAAGAGAGATGTTGATGATCACAAAATCAACGCCATAACGTAAGAAGTCGAAACGACTGAAGTCTTGGCAGACTTGTTCAAAGACAATGCGGCCGATTTTCGTAATCACGCCGATTTGTTCTGCGACAGGAATAAACTCAGCTGGCCCGATCGCGCCGAGTTCAGGGTCAGTAAGACGCGCTAATGCTTCGCAACCTGCCACGCCCGCTTGCGTAACGTCATAAATCGGGAAATAATGCACTTCAAACGAATGATTTTGAATGCCACGCAATAACGCATCGGCAACACGGCTCTTTCGTTCGTTCTCTTTCAGGCGTTCATCTCTGACCAAGGCGAACCGTTTTCCTTCTAAATTCGCTGGGAGTTCGATTAAACGAATGATGCTATCGATATCTCCAACATCTCTAGGAACATGAACGTATGACACCTCTGCTGCCAAAGAAATCACGACGTTATCCATTTGATAATCGCGTTGGAGAAGCGTTTGCAAGGCATCTAATAACCGATGATGGTTCTCGTCTTTTAAAGAATAAGAATTCATAACCAAAACATCGGGGCGGTATAAGAAATATTCCACGCTAGGAATAGCAAGACGACGTAACTCATCTACGATTTTAGCAACCACGTCATCCACCCTTTCGCTGCCCACAAGCGAAGCGCATTCTTCATAATTTTCTAATTTGGCCACAATGATGCGGAAATCGTTTTTCGCATACAGAGCGCTTTTGGTGTGGAAATAGAATGCATCGCGGTTAAACGCGCTGGTTTTGGTATCTTTCACGGCAAGGCGGTCTTCTGATGTGAACATGATACCCGCACAAGCAAAGGCGCAGGTCAATAAATCCATGTTTAGTCCATTTAAGAACGTGAGTTGGAAGATGAGCATAGTGGTTTGGATGGCCGCTGCTACAATCATGGCGATCAATTGCGGTTTTCTTAAACTGCTGTGGTAGCGAGAAATCAGGAAAACAACATAGGCAATATAGAATAGCGCCGTACCGAGTAACCAATAACGGCCGGGATAAACATGAAGGTAACCATCACTATCTAACTTCAAAATAAGGGGATTAGAAATATTGATAAAAATCAAAACGAAGTTCGCGAGTACCGGTAGTGTCAATAAAATGTTAGTGATAACAAAAAGCCATTTGTGTTTCCGTGGCCGATAGGTTTGCCCCGTTAAAAAATAAGCATAAAGGGCAAACAAGAAAGGAACGACGTTATGAAATAACAACGTTATGGTAACCCAGAATGTTGCCGATGTTTCACCGCCATAAGGATTGGGAATCCACTGGTAAATGAAAAGCGTCATGTATAGGAACGAGGCAACAATCATCGTGGATAGCAAGGCTGCCATCGCATGATGAGACGCGCCATGAAGCTCTTTTCTCGTGTAGTGGATCGACAACAATCCAATACTAATCAACCCTGCGCAAGCATTGAAGGCGATGTTGTATTCGGAGTAATCCATACCTTTATTATTATGACATTCACCCCGTACAGGAAAAAAGGGGGATAGCGCATGATAAACGCCAATAAAAGCGTAAAAACTAGGCAAAATTTACTATCGGATGATTTTTTAGAGCGTTTTGCAAGGAACAAAAATTGACCCAGTAAAGACCAGGTCAATCATTCCAAGGGGTTAATACCACTTCTCCCTTTTGGCGGGTTGCTTTCATATCAATAACCCGTTGATTGGTGGATCCTTTGAAGCGAAGCGAGATGTTTCGTTCAGCTAAGATAAAGCGGCCATCCACTAGAACATCGATGGAATTCAGGATTTCATCGGTATAAGGTCCATAACGGCAACCACCCGGTACTAAATCTTTATCATAGGTGAATCCCGAGTACATCCAGATGGTTTTGCTTGGGAAGCGTTTCCGGAACTCGCGAATTAAAGAAATTAAGCCTTCTTGGTTTGTGAGTTCAAATGGTTCACCACCCAGAATCGTCATGCCGTCATAATAAGGTTTGGCGCACTCCGAAAGAATGAAATCTTCCGTTTCTTGGGTATAGGGTTTGCCGAAATTAAAATCCCAGGTCTCGGGTTGAAAACAGCCAGGGCAATGGTTCGTGCACCCCGAAACAAACAAAGAAACACGGATGCCGATGCCGTTGGCGCTGTCGGCCAATAAGATTTGTCCGTAACGCATATCGTTATCTCATAAGAAGAAAGCGGCAAGCTTAATGCTTGTCCGCTTGTTCTTTCTTCTCCTCTTCAACGTCGCAAGTGCCCACGGAGAGATGTAAGACCCGGTCTTGAATCTCTTGGGTACGGCCTTGGTTCCAGTATTGAGTACCAATGTAACCGCAAGTACGACGGGCAACATGCATTTTGCTTTGGTCACGATTGCCACAATTCGGACATTCCCAGACCAGTTTGCCTGTTTCGTCTTTCACGATCTTGATTTCGCCGTTATAGCCGCAAACATCGCAATAGTCACTCTTCGTATTTAATTCTGCGTAGAGGATTGTGTTGTAGATGTGTTTCATGATGGCCAAGACGGCAGGAATGTTGTTTTGCATGTTCGGCACTTCGACATAAGAGACCGCACCACCAGGGGATAAACGTTGGAATTTCGCTTCTTCCGATAATTTGTCGAATGCATCGATTTCTTCCCGGACATTCACGTGATAAGAGTTCGTGATGTAGTTATGGTCGGTGACATTCGGAATGATACCAAACCGTTTTTGTAAGCATTTCGCGAACTTGTAGGTCGTGGATTCAAGCGGGGTGCCATAGACGGAGTAGTCAATGTCTTCGGCTTTCTTCCATTCTTGGCATTTATCATTCAAGAGTTGCATGACTTTTAAGCCAAACTCTTCCCCTTCACCAGACGTGTGGGAAATGCCTTTCATGTAATAGACACATTCGGCTAAGCCTGCATATCCAAGCGAAATCGTGGAATAGCCATGATAAAGAAGTTTATCAATGGTCTCACCTGGAGCAAGACGCGCTAAGGCGCCATCTTGCCAAAGAATTGGGGCAACGTCAGACGGGGTTCCCATCAAACGATTGTGTCGAATCTGCAAGGCACGGTGGCAAAGTTCCAACCGTTCATTCATGATTTTCCAGAACAAGTCTTCGTTTTTACCCGAAGAGCAGGCGGCATCAACCAAGTTGATGGTGACAACGCCTTGGTTGAAACGACCATAGTATTTATGTTGGCCAGGAACGAAGTCTTTGGCGTTCGCGATGTTGCCGATACCTGCATCGGTGAAACGATCAGGCGTTAAGAAAGAACGGCAGCCCATGCAAGGATAGACATCGCCTTTTAATTCCTTCATCTTCTTTTCAGAGATATAGTCAGGGACCATCCGTTTGGCCGTGCATTTCGCCGCCAATTCCGTCAAATAGTAATAAGGTGTGCCAGGATCGATGTTGTCGTCTTGCAAGACGTAAATTAACTTCGGGAAGGCCGGCGTGATATAAGCGCCCGTGCGGTCTTTCACGCCTAAAATCCGTTGCTTTAACATGATTTCGATGATTAAAGCGAGATCATCACGAAGTTGTCCTTCAGGAACTTCGTGGAGATACAAGAAGACCGTGACAAATGGTGCTTGCCCGTTGGTAGATTGCAAAGTGATTAACTGATATTGAATGGTTTGGCAACCAGATTCCACTTCTTTCCGAAGCTCGGATTCCACGAGTTCATTGAATTTTTCGTCGGTGGTTTCAATGCCGGCCGTCTTAAATTCTTCGCCTAAACGTTTAGCAATCCGTTTCCGTGAAATATCCACAAATGGGGCGAGGTGCGACATCGTGATGGTTTGGCCACCATATTGGCTAGAAGCCACTTGGGCAACAATCTGAGAAGCGACCGTGCAAGCCGTGACGAACGAATGCGGTTTATCAATCCGTGTCCCCGAGATGCAGGTGCCATTTTGAAGCATATCGTCCAAATTCACCAAATCGCAGTTATGCATGTGCTGAGCAAAATAGTCTGCGTCGTGGAAGTGAATGATGCCTTCTTTGTGTGCTTGAAGGATATCATCGGGCAATAAGTATTGGTTTGTGTAATAGCGAGACCATTCACCGGCCATGTAATCCCGTTGCACAGAAAGAATGGTCGGGTTCTTATTGGAGTTCTCTTGCTTGACTTCTTCATTATCCCGTTCAACAACGCCAGCAATCTTTTGATCGATGTCAGACATCTTCCGAACTTCAGCGTGCTTATAACGATAAGTAATATAAAGACGCGCGACCCGGAACTTGCCAGAAGCCATTAACGCATCTTCGACTTTGTCTTGAATCTCTTCGACAGACAAATCACGACCAGCGTTGATGGCATCCTTATAAATGCCGTAGGCGATGCCATTGATTTCTTCTTCCGTTAACCGCTCGCTGGCAATGCCAACTTCATTGTTCGCACTCTTTACGGCTTGAACAATTTTTTCGCGGTCAAAGGGAACCCGTTCACCGGAACGTTTCATTACACAGATTTTGGGTTCGTCGACGGACATGTTACCGTCTAAGGTTTCATCATAGTACATCATGGTTAGATCCTCGAAGTAGATGGGAAAGAGAAGCGGTTAGAAACGACTTCCCCCTCTTGCAAAATGCTCGTCTATTCTAAGGCCTTCCGTATGGGTTTCAAGAAGAATGCATTGTCTTCCTATACAGCGTATAAAAAATATCTAAAAGTTTCGATTAATACTATATTTTTAATAAATTGTTAACTTGATATTTTTCCTTCTAGGTAACAAATTATTTCCGCCCAATCGAAGAAAACAGATGGTTCAAAAAACAGGTTTTACTTCTGTTGAAAATTTTACTTTTGGATGATTTGCTGAAACGAAATAAGAATCATTGTAATCGGTTTGTTCCGTATCAGAAAACGAATATGAAATTTGGAGTCAAAAAATAGGCAACCAAACCTTAAAAATAATCTTTGCATTTGGACATTGGGTTTTGATGTTTATATAACTAC
>Ga0256406_1006604_pt1 | contig 11530 bp, 8 predicted proteins | sample RumenRJG_03DNA_FD_185986 | JGI IMG/M metagenome (GOLD analysis project Ga0256406, IMG submission 185986) | Bovine rumen microbial communities from Lethbridge, Alberta, Canada - RJG_03 | ecosystem: Host-associated > Mammals > Digestive system > Stomach > Rumen | place: Canada: Alberta | collected...
TAGCTACTTTTGTCAGTCATAAAACATTAAGCATTATGACACTTTACCCCAAACTCATCAGAGATATTCTGGCCACGGTTATCTATCCGGGAACAAAGAAGAACTTGATAGAAAGCGATATGGTGGCCGACAACATCCGCATCAACGGCAACAAGGTGAGCTTCTCGCTCATCTTCCCGCGCGACACCGATCCGTTTATGAAGTCGACGGTCAAGGCTGCCGAAGCCACGCTGAAGTACAAGCTCGGCGACGACGTTGAGGTGACCATCCACACGGAGTTCCGATCGGCTCCGCGGCCTGAGGTCGATAAGTTGCTGCCCAATGTGAAGAACATCATTGCCGTCAGTTCCGGCAAGGGTGGTGTGGGCAAGAGCACGGTTGCCGTCAACCTCGCCATTGCGCTGGCCAAGTTAGGCTATAAAGTCGGCTTGCTCGATACCGACATCTTCGGCCCGTCGATTCCGAAGATGTTTGGTGTGGAGAATGCGCGCCTTACCGCAGTGGAGCGCGACGGCCGTCAGCTCATCGAACCGATTGTGCGCTATGGCGTCAAGATTCTGAGCATCGGCTTCGTCGTCGATCCTGACCGGGCAACGCTGTGGCGTGGCGGCATGGCAACGGCGGCACTCAAGCAACTCATCGCCGACGCCGACTGGGGCGATCTCGACTACTTTGTGCTCGACACGCCTCCAGGCACATCCGACATCCATCTCACGCTGCTCCAGACGCTGGCCATCACGGGAGCCGTCATCGTCTCGACGCCGCAGCATGTGGCGCTGGCCGATGCACGTAAGGGTATCGACATGTATACCAACGACAAAGTCAACGTACCTATCCTCGGATTGGTGGAGAACATGGCATGGTTTACGCCGGCTGAACTGCCCAACAATAAATATTACATCTTCGGCAAGAACGGTTGTAAGGAGTTGGCTGAGGAGATGGGTGTGCCTTTGTTGGCCCAGATTCCCCTTGTGCAGAGCATCTGCGATGACGGTGACAAAGGTGAGCCGGCTGCGCTGCACATCGACACCGCTACGGGGCAGGCCTTCATCAATCTAGCCCAGGCCGTGGTGACGCGCGTCAACGTACGCAACAAGCAGTTGCCCAAGACGCATATCGTGAAAATCGTCAAATAAATAGATGTACGCTTTTTGACTGCTGATCAACAAGTCGAAAAGAAATGCAGGAGGGTGTATCAAAATTGAAAAAGTCCGAGAGTCCGGAAGTTCAGAAGTTCAGTCATATGCACAAGTGCCTAATAATAAGGTATCATTATAGTAATGACGGGACTTCCTAACTTCCGGACTTCTGGACTTCTCTAATTCTGATACACCCCCTAACTTTTAATAGATATAGATGTCGCCATCGTCGAGCGGCTCCTGCTGCTTCGGCTTAGGCTTCGGCTGCTGCTTGAGTTTGCCATTCTTATCGAAGAGGCCATAGGTGGTGCGCAGCACGCTGAATTCGGTGCGGCGGTTGAGTTGGTTACAAATCTCCTGATGCGCTTTATCCTTCAGTCCCATGATATAGGCCTCGGTCAATACGTCGCCTTCCTTCAACCAGGGATAACGCTCGGTCAGCTTCTTCTTCACCGTCTTCGGGCGCTCCTTGCCGTAGCCTTTCGGCGTGAGACGGTCGGCCGCAATGCCGTGGGCAATGAGGTAGTTGACCACCGACTCGGCCCTGCGCTGCGAGAGCCGTTTGTTGTATTCGGCCGAACCCTTGTAGTCGCAGTGGGCGGCCAGTTCAATGGTGATGTTGGGATTCTCATTGAGCAGCGTCACGAGCTTGTCGAGTGCCGTACGGCTGCTGTCGCGCAGTGTGGCTTTATCGAAGTCGTAGAAGATATTGTCGATGAGGGTAGGAGCCGAGATGTTGGCTAAGGCGAACTGCAGCGTCGTATCTGTTGACTCCTTCGGATTGGCCAGTGCATGGATCTCCTCTTTATGGTTGAGATAGCCCTTGCACGTTGCCATAAACAGATAGCTCACGCCCGGCGTCATGACCTTGGTAAACGAACCGTCACTCTTCAACGTAATCTTCTCGTTGGTGCCGTCGTCGCCGACGCAATACACCTGTGCGGCGGGCAGCTCGTAGCCGTCCATCTCATACACCCATCCCTTCACGGTCTGGATAATCTCAGGATTGTCAAACGAATAGATATGATCCCATCCCTTGCCGTCGCCGCGGTTGCTGCTGAAGTAGCCGCGGTTGTAGGGATTCTCAAACGTCATGCCGAAGTCGTCGCCCGACGAGTTGAGCGGGTAGCCGGGGTGGGAGAGATGGTAGCGGTGGTCCTTGCCCACGTGGGCGATGAAGATGTCGTAGCCGCCCAATCCGGGGTGGCCGGTGCTGGAGAAATAAAGGTCGCCGTTGGCGCGGAAGGTGGGGAAGGCCTCATCGCCTTCGGTGTTGATGGGCGCACCGAGATTCTCCACACCGCCAAAGCCTGCTGCGGTGATGCGTACGCGCCAGATGTCGAGGCCGCCCTTGCCGCCCGGCATGTCGGAGGCGAAATAAAGCCATTCGCCGTCGGGTGAGATGGCGGGATGGGCAAAGCTTGAAAGCGTGTCATTGGAGAGCTTGACCTCTGTGGCCTTGCCCCATGCGGCATCTGTGCGGCTCGACTTCACAATTTGGGCGTAGCGCGGATACGACGGGTCGGTGATGCACTGCGTGAGGTACATCTCGCGGCCGTCGGCAGAGAGGCAGCTGACGCCCTCGTCGTTGGCGGTGTTGAGTCCGCCTTCCACGGGCTCAGGTTTGGTCCATTTACCCTTATCGTCTTTCTTTGAAACGAAGATGTCGGCCGGCTTCGTACCCGTGATGCCGCTCAGCTCGTCGCCCTGCGCCTCATTGCGGGTGGAGGAGAAGTAAAGTTCGTCATAGTTGTCGCCAGCCAGCATCGGCGAGAAGTCGGCGCGCCGTGAGCTGAACTCCTGCATGCGCTTGACGGTATAGCGGCTGCCCATCTCCTTAATCTGTGGCGCCTGCTGAGCCGCCTCCAGTCCTTCCCGGGCCAATGCATTGTCGGGGAAAGAGTCGACGACGGCCTGATACAATGTGGCGGCCTCCTTGTAGGCACCGGTCTTCATGAGTTGCTGAGCGAGTTGGATGCGGTCAGCCACATCGTCCTGACCATAGCGCATCACGTTGCGGTAGGCGGCCACGGCCTTCGCCGTCTGCAGGCTCTTGGCGTAACAATAGCCCATCTTGCGTGCAATCTGCCCACGGCGGTCGCGGTCCTTGGGCGCCGTCTTCTGGTAGGCCTGCCTGTAGGAGTTGGCCGCATCGTAGTATTCGCCGAGCGCGAGGTACTTCTCGCCGCGGCGGTAATCGCGCTCAGCCCCACACGAGGCCAGCAACAGTATCGTCATTAAGAATAGAATGGTCTTCTTCATCTTTTGTATAACGGAAAACGACGCCTAATATTATCCTTATGCATCGGATAGGTAAAACAAAAAAAACGCCGGCCTGCTTCCCCGTGGAATAGGGGAGGCAGGCCGGCGTATGATTAACCGACTGATGCGTTAGTTGCGGAACTGCAGACCGGCGCCGTTGGCATCGATGATGATGGGCTTGTCGCGCAGCACCTTCTCAGCCAGGATGCGCTTGCTCAGATCGTTGAGCACGTAGTCCTGAATGGCGCGCTTCACTGGACGGGCACCGAACTCAGGGTCGTAGCCGTGGTCAGCCAGCCAGTCGATGGCGGCAGGCGTCCACTTCAACTCGAAGCCCTGCGGCTCGAGCATCTTCTTGACGCGGTTCATCTGCAGCGTCACCACTTGGGCAATCTGCGGCTTCGTGAGCGGCAGGAACATGATGATGTCGTCGATACGGTTGAGGAACTCCGGACGGATGGTCTTCTTCAGCATCTCCATCACATGGTTGCGCGTGTCGCTGATGACCTCGTTGCGGTTGTAGTCGTTGAGGTCGGCGAAGCGCTCCTGGATATACTGGCTGCCCAGGTTGGACGTCATGATGATGATGGTGTTCTTGAAGTTCACCGTGCGGCCCTTGTTGTCGGTCAGACGGCCGTCGTCAAGCACCTGCAGGAGGATGTTGAACACATCGGGGTGAGCCTTCTCAATCTCATCAAACAGCACCACGCTGTAGGGCTTGCGGCGTACAGCCTCGGTGAGCTGACCGCCCTCGTCGTAACCGACGTACCCTGGAGGCGCGCCGATGAGACGACTGACGCTGAACTTTTCCTGATACTCGCTCATGTCGATACGCGTCATCATGTTCTCATCGTTGAACAGGTATTCAGCCAGCGCCTTGGCCAGTTCCGTCTTACCGGTACCCGTAGTGCCGAGGAAGATGAACGAGGCGATAGGACGCTTCGGATCCTGCAGTCCGGCACGCGAGCGACGTACGGCATCGGCTACGGCCTTGATGGCCTCATCCTGTCCGACGACGCGCTTGTGAAGTTCTTCCTCGAGGTGGAGCAACTTCTCGCGCTCGCTCTGCATCATGCGCGTTACGGGTATGCCCGTCCAGCGGCTCACCACCTCGGCAATGTCGTCGGCAGTGACCTCCTCGCGTACCATAGCCTCGCCGCCCTGTGTGGCGCGGAGCTGCAGCTGGATGTTGGCGATGTCGTCGTTGAGCTCCTTCAGTTTGCCGTAGCGAATTTCGGCTACACGACCGTAGTCGCCTTCGCGCTCGGCCTTCTCAGCCTCAAACTTCAGGTTCTCAATCTGTTGCTTGTCTTGCTGAATCTTGTTGACGAGTCCTTTCTCGGCTTCCCACTTAGCGCGGAACGAGTGCTCCTTCTCCTTGTACTCGGCAATCTCCTTGTCGAGTTGTTTGATCTTGTCCTCGTCGCCCTCACGTTTGATGGCCTCACGCTCAATCTCAATCTGCTTGAGATGACGTGTGATCTCATCGAGCTCCTCAGGCACCGAGTCGCGCTCCATGCGCAACTTGGCGGCAGCCTCATCCATCAGGTCAATGGCCTTGTCGGGGAGGAAACGGTCGGAGATGTAGCGCTCCGACAACTTCACGGCGGCGATACAGGCGTCGTCGGTGATACGCACCTTGTGGTGGTTCTCGTATTTCTCCTTCAAGCCACGCAGAATGGAGATGGCATCAACCTCATCCGGCTCATTGACCATGACGGTCTGGAACCGGCGTTCGAGGGCTTTATCCTTCTCGAAGTATTTCTGATACTCGTTGAGCGTGGTGGCACCGATGGCACGCAGTTCGCCACGCGCCAGGGCCGGCTTCAGGATGTTGGCGGCATCCATGGCACCCTCGCCACCGCCGGCACCCACCAGCGTATGGATCTCATCGATGAAGAGGATGATGTTGCCGTTGGCATTGGTCACCTCTTTAATCACGCTCTTCAGGCGCTCCTCAAACTCGCCCTTGTATTTGGCTCCGGCGATAAGTGCGCCCATATCAAGCGAATAGAGTTGTTTGTTCTTCAAGTTCTCCGGCACGTCGCCACGCACGATACGCTCGGCCAGTCCCTCAACGATGGCGGTCTTACCGGTACCCGGTTCACCGATGAGGATAGGATTGTTCTTCGTGCGGCGCGACAGAATCTGCAGCACGCGGCGTATCTCTTCGTCACGGCCGATGACCGGGTCGAGCTTACCCTTGCGGGCGGCGTCGACCAAATCGACGGCGTACTTGGAGAGTGCCTGATAGTTCTCGTCGCCACTCTGGCTCTGCACTTTCTGACCCTGACGCAGCTCCTTGATGGCTTTCGTCATGTCGGCCTCGTTGCAGCCGGCATCCTTCAGAATGCGGCTGACGGTGGAGTCAACCTGCAGCAAGGCAAGGAGGATGGGCTCAATGGAGACGAACTCGTCGCCAGCCTTCTGCGCATTCTCCACGGCGCGCTGCAACACGCGGTTGGATGTATCAGAGAAATAGGGCTGTCCGCCTTCCACTCGCGGCAGATGTTTGAGCTCCTGTTGCAGGAGGTTCTCTATCTGCATGGCGTTGACGCCAAGCTTCTGGAAGACGAAGTTGCTCACGTCGCGTCCCTTCTGCACGATACCCTGCATCAGGTGGACAGGCTCAATGGCCTGCTGGTGAGCCATCTGAGCGGTGTTAACAGCCTCTTGGATGGCTTCCTGCGCCTTAATTGTAAATTTGTCGAATGTCATAATGTTTCTTCCTTTCTATTTTTGTTTTCTGCCCTTCCTCTATCAAAGCACATACCTAAGTAAGAAAAGCCGACAAACTGGCAAAAGAAGGCTGTTGCGGTATGACAAAAAGGCAGACGCGAGGCCTTGGGGAAGGTTTTTTCTTATGATTGTGAAGAAAAAGTCGTCTTTCTCTTGCAGTATCTTGGAAAAATTATTATATTTGCAACAAACCAATCTAAACAGAACTTATGAAAGAATTAACCCTCATCATCGTAGTCGCCGTATTATGCCTTGCTATCGTGCTTTACAGGTATCATCAGAAGAAGAATCTCCGTTACCACATCAGCAGCCTTCAGAAAGCTGTTGATAAGATATTCAGCGAGACCAAAGGAGCCGGGTTGAGCCAGGACAACTTCATGGTCGGACTGATACATTATTACGATTGCTCGCGCAAGGAGGCCTACTACCTCTTGGGCTATGCGCAGAAGCACGGCATCATCAAGGTTGATGACGGGATGATCTCGAAGGCCTGATTACCTGAGACAAAATCAAAAGAAAATCGCCAAGGAGTTTAAAGCTCCCTGGCGATTTCTTTTTATTTTGTTCTTTGAGTAGCTAAGTCCGGAAGTCAAGAAGTTCAGCAGTCCCCTCAATACTATAAGAATCCCAATTTTCCATTACTTAAGCATATGACTGGACTTCTGGACTTCCGTACTTCTGGACTTCCGTACTTCTGAACTATTCCTCGTCACCCACCTTGATGGCCTTGTAGTCGGTCTTGCCTGACGGCCAGATACCGGTGATGAAGAGTACAGGGTTCTTGCTGGTAGAAGCGCTCTTCACGGCATCCTGCAAGTCGGAGATGCTCTTCATTGGCTTGTCGTTGGCAGTGAGGATGATGAAGCCGTCGCTGATGCCGCCATCCTTGAAGGCACCGCTCTTCACGTCCTTCACCTGCAGACCATAGCTGATGTTGAGCTGCTTCTTCAGTGCGTCGCTGACAGGGAATACCTTAGCGCCCAGCACATCGAGGTCGGCCATCTTCACCACGCGGGTGTTGCCCTGCTGGTTCTTCATCGTTACGGTCTTGCTCATCTTCTTCTTATCGCGCATCCAAGTGATGGTAGCCTTGTCGCCGGGACGCTTGCCGTTGACAGCCTCCTGCAACTCGGCCATCTTGGTGACCTTCGTGCCGTCAATGCCTGTGATGACATCGCCCTTCTTCAAGCCTGCTGCCGACGCGGCGCTGTTATCCTCAACCGACTCCACATAGACGCCGGTGTTGGTGCCAAAGTCAGGCACATCCTTGTTCTGGTCCTTGAGCGAGTTGACATAGTCGAGCAGGTCACCGCCTCTGATGCCCAGGTAAGCGCGCTGCACGGTGCCGTACTGCTTGAGGTCGGCCACCACCTTATTCATAATGGCGGTAGGAATGGCGAAGCCATAGCCGGCGTAGGAACCCGTCTGAGAGTAGATCATGGCATTGATGCCAATGAGCTCGCCCTTGGTGTTGACCAGTGCGCCGCCCGAGTTGCCCGGGTTGATGGCCGCATCGGTCTGGATGAAACTCTCGATGCCGTTGGCACCGATGGAGCGAGCCTTGGCCGATACGATGCCGGCGGTGACGGTGTTGTTCAAACCGAACGGGTTGCCCACGGCGATGACCCATTCACCTACCTGAATCTTGTCGGAGTCACCGATAGGCAGGGTGGGGAGGTTCTTGGCATCAATCTTGATCAGGGCCAGGTCGGTCGTCGGATCGGTACCGATGATGCGGGCATTGAACTCACGGTTGTCCTCGAGGGTGACGGTGAGCTCGTCGGCGCCGTTGACGACGTGGTTGTTGGTCACGATATAACCGTCGGCGCTGATGATGACACCAGAGCCGGTAGCCTCCTTCTTAGGCGTCTGAATCTTCTGCTTGCGGGTGCCACCCTGACCTTGGTTAGGATTGCCAAAGAAGCCGAAGGGGTCAGAGAAGAAGTCGAACGGATCGGACTGCACGTCGACGGTCTGCGTCTTTGAGTTTTGTACGTATTTGATGTGGACCACGGCCGGCAGTGCCTTCTTGGCTGCATAGGTCAGATCAACGGGCTGGGCAGCCTGCTCCACATCGGTTGTGGCGGCGCTCACCTTGTAGAAGGCACCGGCAGAAAGCGTAAGCGATAGCACGCATGTCGTTGCCACTAAATAATTTGCAATTTTCTTCATAGTCTGTTTATAGTTTAATATTTGCAATCTACTTAAAGCATTAAATTGGGTGCAAATATAGGTGCAAAAAGTGTAAAGTGGTCATTTTGTCATTAAGTTTATCCGATTTTAACAGTTTGATTTTAACACTTAACGGCTCTTAAGCAGTCATGTCACGGTTTTTACACTCATTAAAAAGAAGGAACTACTCCCGCGGACAACGCCGGAATGGTTCCTTCTTAATTGGTTGGAATAAAGTCCTTACTTCGTTTCGATTTCTTCCCTCATGTCGATAGGCTCCCCTTTCGAGTCGTAGAATTCGTACTGCAGGAAGGCGAGCTTCTGTGAAGGAATGACGTGGACGCCAAAACCATACTTCATTTGCCATTTGCGCTTCAGGCTAACGAGGCCTTGGTTGATGTAGGCGGCTACATAGGGATGAACGTGTAAATAGAACTTTCTGATGCCTATCTTGTTGACGAGGCGGTCAATCTTTCCTTCAAGCTGGTCGGTAAACAGTATGCTGGACCTGATCTTTCCCGTGCCATTGCAGGTGGGGCAGGTTTCCTCGACATTGACGTCCATCGCAGGGCGCACGCGCTGTCGGGTGATCTGCATCAGTCCGAACTTACTCAGCGGCAGAATGTTGTGGCGTGCACGGTCTTTCTGCATATCCTTGCACATCCGCTCATAAAGCATTTGCCGGTCCTCGGCCAGGTTCATGTCGATGAAGTCGACCACGATGATTCCTCCCATATCTCGCAGTCGGAGTTGTCGGGCAAGTTCGTCGGCGGCACCGAGGTTGGTATCGAGCGCCGTGGCTTCCTGTCCGTTCTGATTCTTCGAGCGGTTGCCGCTGTTCACATCCACCACATGCATGGCTTCGGTGTGCTCAATGATGAGGTAAGCTCCATGGGCATAGTTCACCGTTTTGCCAAAACTTGACTTAATTTGTTTCGTGACGTTGAAATTGTCGAAGATAGGCACTTTCCCCGTGTACATCTTGACGATGTTGGCTTTGTCGGGGGCGATAAGTGTGACGTAATGCCTTACTTCTTTACAAATCTCCTCGTCGTTGACGTAGATGTTCTCGTAGGTGGGATTGAAGAGGTCGCGCAGCATGGCGACAGCCCTTCCTGTTTCCTCATAAACGAGTTGTGGCCTCTTTTGCGTTTTCTGCACCTTGGTGAGTGCATTCATCCAGCGCTCGACGAGCACCTTCAGTTCTGCGTCAAGTTCGGCCACGCGCTTGCCCTCGGCTACGGTGCGTACGATGACGCCGCAGTTTTTAGGCTTGATGCTGTGGATGAGTTGCTTCAGCCTTGAGCGCTCTTCACCGCTTTTGATTTTCGTCGAGACTGACACCTTATCGCCAAATGGGATAAGGACAAGGAATCGTCCGGCAAAACTCAGTTCAGCAGTAAGGCGTGGCCCTTTGGTGGAAATAGGCTCCTTGACAATCTGCACGAGCACTTCCTGACCGACGGAAAGCGTCTGCTGCACGCTGCCGTCTTTCTGAAGATCGGGCAGGCGAGAGGCTTTCTCAAAGGGATAAAGGCGTTTGCGGTCGCTCTGTACCTGCTTGAGGTACTTTGCATAGGAATTGAACTGACTACCCAAATCAAGATAATGCAAGAAAGCGTCGCGCTCATAGCCTACATCGACGAAACAGGCATTGAGCCCAGGCATGAGCTTCTTCACCTTGGCGATGTAGATGTTGCCTACAGAGAAGTTGGCCTGACGGGACTCGTTCTGGTATTCCACCAGCCGTTTATCCTCGAGCAAGGCAATGGAAATCTCTTTTGGCTTGACGTCGATAATTACTTCACTTGTCATTTCTCTGGTTTGTTAATCTTAAAAAGAAAGGGGCATACCTTATGGGCATACCCCCTTTCCAAGAACTGCCTTGCTTAGGGCTTACTTGCTCTTATGGCGGTTCTTACGTAATCTCTTCTTACGCTTATGCGTAGCCATCTTGTGGCCCTTCTTTTTCTTACCGTTTGGCATAATTGTTAAATTTAAATATGTTGTTTATCACTGTTCTCTACTCACGTTTACTCACCCTTCATCTCATCGAGGAACACCTTAGCGGGCTTGAAGCTCGGGATGTCGTGGGCGTCGATGATGATGGTGGTGTCCTTACCAATGTCGCGGGCAGTCTTGGCTGCACGGTGCTTGATAACGAAACTGCCGAAGCCGCGGAGATATACATTCTCCTTCTTATCGAGCATGCAACGCTTCACGGTATCCATGAAGCTCTCAATTACTACTGCGACTTCCTTCTTCTGGAGGCCGGTCTTTTCGGTAATCTCACTAATGATATCTGCTTTTGTCATCTGTGGAAAATATCTTATGTTTATATCTTGTATTTCGACTATCTTTTCGGGGATGCAAAATTACAAATTTCCCTTGTTATAATGAAATTTATTTGGTCTTTTTTCGTCGTTATCGACCAAAAATCAGCGATTTCCCCACATTTGGCCTCTTCGCACACCTTTTTATTATATACGCGCGAAGGCATCGCGCCGGCCTACTTATCAAATCTGCGGAAGGTTGTCTTCCAACTTCTTTTGTATGATTTTCCTCAACATGGCGCCGCGTCGCGTCTTCTTGGCAATCTCGTCGCGGATGGCATTGAGCTCATTGAAAAGGTCGGCTGCTGCGGTCTGAATGGCGTTAGGCTTGCGCTGGTCGCGGTTGCCGTCGGGGTTGACCACTATCTTGATACCCTTCTCCTTAATGGCCACGTCGATATCGGGTCCTGTCATCACCGGCTCTCCGTCGTAGTGGATAGGCCCTGGCGATGAACGGTGGATGCGGAGGTGCTTGGTGCGGAACGACCGTATGCGCGAGCTCTTGTCGAGCGTCTTGCTGAACATGTCGATGGCAATCTGGGGTGCCTCAATGATGTCGAACGGCTCCATGATCACCACATCCATCAGTCCGTCGCTCATGCTGGCCTGCGGAGCGATATAGGCGTTGTTGCCATATTGCGAGGCATTGGCGATGGAAATGAGGAAGGCCTTGTAGCGCTTCGACTCCTCTTCCGTCTCCAGCTCGTAAGTCTCTGGTTTATACGACAATCCCTTCTCCAGAATCTGCTGTACGTAAGTGATTGGCCCGCGCTTGCCCGCCTCAGCAAACTTGAAGCTGATGAAGGCGTCGAAGCCCATGCCACATGTGCAAAAGAACTTGTGGTCGTTGATGACGCCGTAGTCCAGGTCGTGTATCTCGCAGGC
>Ga0256406_1006605_pt1 | contig 11525 bp, 10 predicted proteins | sample RumenRJG_03DNA_FD_185986 | JGI IMG/M metagenome (GOLD analysis project Ga0256406, IMG submission 185986) | Bovine rumen microbial communities from Lethbridge, Alberta, Canada - RJG_03 | ecosystem: Host-associated > Mammals > Digestive system > Stomach > Rumen | place: Canada: Alberta | collected...
ATCCGCAAGATCTTCCCGTGACATGACGGCCACACGGTTTCCTCCCTTCTGCCGGTCCAGCAGATAACGGGCTACCTTTTCCCGTATGCTGGCGCCGCCGAGGATGCGGAGCCGCCGGTTCATCTGGAAAGCCTTCTCCGCAAAAATCTGCAGGAGACTGCAGCTGATTTTCAGCGCTGTTTCCATATCCCGCGCACTCCGGAAATCCTGCTTCTGTCCGGCGTCCCCCTGGACGGGAATCTGCAGAACACAGATGTCCAGTGACAAAATCCGGCTGATTTCCGTACACTCCGCATACATTCCGTAAGAATCCAGATTACGGAACGCATAGATCTCGCCAAACAGATCTCCCGGTTTGTCGATGACCGCCAGCACAGACCGCTTTCCTCCCGGCGTATCCTTCGCCACGATTACCTCGCCGGAGAGAAGGATCCGGATCTTATCCGGCCTGTCCGACTCGGAAAACACCCGCTCACCCCTGCCGAAAACGCGAACGGAACTGAATCCCTCCTGCAGGACATTCCGGATCTGTTCTTCATCCAGATTTCGGAACAGAGGACTTTGCCTGATCACCTGCAGATATTTTTCTTCCATCTTTCCTCCCCTTCGTCCCTGCCTCCAGGCTTGTCATCCGTTAGTCCCTGTGCCGTCCGTTCCTGAAGTATTTCCGGACGTATCGGTTCCTGCCCCGCCTGTGTTTGTGCCGGTTGTTCCCGTTCCGGATGTGTCCGTCCCGTTCTGGCGGGCAAGCACGGTTTCCGCCGGAGTCATGGTGCCGTCCGTTCCGTCATAGAGCTCCTCCTGGGACAGATCCACGCCTTCCATATAGTATTCTGTCGTGAGAATCTGTCCCGACCGGGTGACCAGCTTCTGCAGTGTTGTCTGCGCGCTGTCTCCCGTCAGCAGCTGTGGCTGGTAATTGTTGGTGGATGAATCCGATGTAATGCTGCAGGGAATCGCCTTGATGCTGGTTCCCGTGACATTGCGGCCTGCGTCCAGCGTTACATCCGCCTGAAAAATAATCGTGTCTGTCTCAGTAGGCGAGGTATTGCCCCCAAAACAGAAATTACCCAGACTGTAGGCGATATATTTGCCCTTATAGCTCTCAATTCCCTGAATAATATGCGGATGGTGGCCGATCACCAGATCAGCTCCGTTATCTATGGCAAAGTGAGCCAGTGTCACCTGGTTCTCATCCGGCGTATCACTCAGCTCTACGCCCCAGTGAAAGGCGCAGACCACGATATCCGCTCCCTTATCTTTCAGCGACTGGATATTGGTTTTGATCTGATCCTCGCAGTCCAGATGATCGTCCAGCTCATAAATACCGGTCAGTCCCACTGTGACATTCTTATTTTTCACCTCATAGAGCGCAACGTCGTCGTAACCAAATGGCGTAATCCCGGCGCCCTTCAGATTTTCCACGGTATCATCGTAAGCCCTGTCTCCGTAGTCATGGCTGTGGTTGTTTGCCAGATCCGCCGCTTCCACAGATCCATCTGTCAGGATTTCCGTGTAAGAAGGGTTTCCCTTAAAAGCAAACTCCTTATCCTCCCTGGTATTCCGGTCCGTCAGGGCACATTCCAGGTTAATGCAGGTCAGATCGTCCGCCGCAAAGGTATCGCTTACATTCTTAAAAAACCAGGCAGCCCCGTTTTTGTCATAGGCCGCGTTAAAGCTGGTGTCATAGGTAAAGTTTTCATCTGTGCCCAGAATGCAGTCGCCGACAAAGCTCATCAGGACACTGGTAGGCTCTGCGCCTGCCGTTGGCGTCGGCGTCACAGAGGAAGAGCTGCTGAAAGTCCCCACACTTTCTGTTCCTGTTCCGGGTGTGTTGGCGGAAGCCTTTCCGGCACTTCCCCCGGATGTCCTCCGGACAACAGAACCGACCAGAGACACCAGCAGAACAAGGATCAGCAGGACGGCCAGAATGCAGGATGCCAGAAACAGACGTGACTGCCTCCGTTTCTGTCTCTGAAGAATTTTCCGGACGCGGTTCAGTCCTTCCGATGTTACCGGCCGGATCCCGTGCTCCATGGAACGCAGGATTTTATCTGCCCGCTGCATCTCCTTTTCTCCGGTCACCCGGCTGTAAAAACCCTCCGATTCCCTTGCCTTTTTTCTATCCGCCATTTCTACGCTCCCCTTATCTGACTCCCCTGTTTCCGGCTTCTCCCCCGGCGGGATTCGCCCGTTACCAAAAATCCCCTGCAGCAGATAACTATGCATACGTCCATGATACCTGAAAGCCCTGAAAATAGCAACGGAACCGTAACATTTGTTACAGCTTTTTTCATCCCTTTCCGATATGTTACTGTATAAGTCCAGTTTCGGAGCAAAAGCCTACGGGCCGCTTGCGGACCAGGAAGCTTTCGCTCCGGAAACGACAACAGGTATGAGCATGGAGTGACGCAAATGCGGCACGAAAATGCGAATACCTGTTAGCGGTGCGAGAGTTGCTTAAAAGCAACGGAGCAGCGCGGGGGACTTATACACAATAAAAGGATTGATAAGTCCAGTTTCGGAGCAAAAGCCTACGGGCCGCTTGCGGACCAGGAAGCTTTCGCTCCGGAAACGACAACAGGTATGAGCATGGAGTGATAAGTCCGTTTTCGGAGCAAAAGTTTACGGCGACAGCAGATATAAGCATAAAATGACACTGGAAATGACAGGTTTCAAATATCCCGGCAGGGAAGATGGGAGTGCGGAATGAAAAGAAAAATCGTAAACATTGATGAGGAAAAATGTACGGGATGCGGTGCCTGCGCGGAGGCCTGCCACGAGGGCGCCATTGCCATGATTGACGGGAAAGCCCGGCTGATCCGGGATGATTACTGCGACGGTCTTGGGGACTGCCTTCCGGAGTGTCCGGCAGGCGCCATTTCTATTATAGAGAGAGAGGCACAGGACTATGACCGGGCAGCGGTAGAGAAACATATGGCAGAAAACCGCGGGGCAGAAAAATCCTGTCCTACGGGACACGCCGGACACGGATGCCCCGGAAGCATGGCAAGAACCATCCTACGCGATGAGCAGGAAACTTCCTCTCACGGTCAGGATTCCGCCGGCATGTCTCCCACAGAGAATTCCCTCCGGAATGCTCCGGCAAGCCGTCTGCAGAACTGGCCGGTTCAGATCAAGCTTGCCCCTGTCCATGCCCCCTATTTTGAGAACGCGAATCTTCTGGTCGCGGCGGATTGTACAGCTTATGCCTATGCCCGTTTTCACGAAGACTTTATAAAAAACCGCGTCACCCTGATCGGATGCCCGAAGCTGGACGACACGGATTATTCGGAAAAGTTGTCCGCCATACTGGAGGAGAACAGCATAAAAAGTCTGACGATTGTCCGCATGGAGGTTCCCTGCTGCGGCGGAATCGAGTACATGGCCACCGAAGCTTTGAAGCAGAGCGGCAAATTCATCCCCTGGAGAGTCGTAACCATCAGCGTGGACGGCCAGATTCTGGACGAGTAAACACGTAAGCCGTCAGGAAATCCGTCTGCGCAGTTCATCCTCTACAAAACCGACAATGTACCACAAGGTCTCGTAGTGCATGAACTGGAGGGAGTTCTTGTCCCACAGAAACTGGATGTTTGGCGGGAACTCCTCATCTCCGTCCCAGAATTCAAACCAGAAAGGGAAGAAGTCAAAAACAGGAAGGATATAGCTGACATCGGCGCCTTTCTGTTTTTTTCCGCCCATTTCCTCACAGGCCCGGCACATCTCCTCTGTTTTTCCCGCAAAAGGCTCCAGAACCCGTCCTGTCATCAGTCTCTGCGTATGACCCGCGCCGATAATGCCTCCCAGAACGGAAAGGCTTTCCCATTGTCCTGTCAGAGGGGGAAGCTCCGGAAGCTTTTCCGAGTAGCAGAGCATATCGTAAATAGACATGGTTTCCGGATGTCCTGCCCGCTCGGTGCTTCCTTTTCTTGTAATAACCCCGCTTTTCCTGGCAATCTCATATTCCCGGTTCATAAACCGGATAAACAGATACTTTTCATCATTCTCCAGGTGATATTTCCGGATCATGGCGCTCTGGTCATACTTCAGAAAAATTCTCCGGGCGTCCTCCATCATCTGCACATGGTTTCCACACATTACGTTCTCCTTTTTCAGCCTTCTACCACAAGATAGCGGCCGTCTCCGACATCAAAGACCTCTGCCTCTTCCAGCACGTCCGCGCCCTCCAGGTCAATGCCTTCTTCCTGGAAATAGTCTTCCACCTCCTGCCGGGAATGAAGCACTACCGCCAGCGTATCCTCCAGAAAAGAAGCCGCCTCTTCCTCTGTGTCTGCTACCGGCTCCGGGAACAGCTGAAGCTGGTTATCCAGAAAACACTGCAGCACCTTCTGATCAAATTCCATGATGTTCCTTTCCTCCTTTGTCTTGATCTCCGTACTTTTAATATTTCGGACCTCGTTTCTGCTTCAGGGTCATAACAAAATCATACAGGAAGGATCCCGTTTTGCCAACTGCCGGATACTCATCCTTCCCGATTTCCAGTATACACGACTGAAATGCATTGATAATCCGTGTGCCTGACGGATGCCGTATTTTCCTCTCAAAGGAACCCGGCAGGTAGGCCTTGTGCACATGGCCGTGAATCATATAGGCGGGATGATATTTGTCCAGCAGACGGTTAAAGCATTCAAATCCCTGATGGGGCAGATCATCCATGTCGCCGAAGCCCTTTGCCGGCGCATGCGACACCAGAATGTCAAACCCGTTCCGCAGGGTAATCTCGCGGTTTACCTTAGAAATCCGGGAGGACATTTCGCTCTCCGTATACATAAAAGGAGCATCCGGCCGGTAGCGCATGGATCCTCCCAGTCCCAGGACGCGCAGCCCCTTATAATCATACACCCGGTTCTCGATACAGATGCATCCTTCGGGAGGGTTCTCCAGGTATTTTCTGTCATGATTCCCGTTCACATACAGCAGGGGGCAATTGGTCATCGTTACCAGGAATTCCAGATACTTCGGATCCAGATCACCGCAGGAAATAATCAGATCCACTCCCTCCACTTTGTCCTTTGTAAAATAGTCCCAGAGAGACCTGCTCTCCTCGTCTGCGATTGCCAGAATCTTCATTTTGCCGCTTCAATTCCTATCTTTTCCATTGTACTGCGGACGCTGTCCACCATCTCTTCTTCGGAAGGAATGCTTCCTTCCACGTTGTCATTCAGCCAGTTCATCTTAATAATCTGCCCGCTTTCCAGCGAGGGCGCCCCCTCTCCGGAGATCATGCCCGTCTGGCTGTGAAGCTCGCCCCGGAAAGGATCAATCCGATGGCTTACAATACCGGATCGGAAAAGTTTCAGCATTTTTCTGGAATAATAGGGCAGCTCATCGGAATGAATCACATCTATCACTCCGGCCTCCAGACCGAACCAGTAATTCACCGGCTGGTTTTTTTCCGCCTGTTCCCTGGCATTCCACCCGCCGTTCAGAATGATGTTCAAAATCATCCTGTAATACTTTCCCCAGTGAAGAATCGGAGCCGCCAGGTTTTTAATACTGCCGTCCTCTTCGATCCGGTACACGCCGTATTTTCTCCCCGGATCCTGCGGCCGTATGCTGTCCGGCCCGGAAATAATCCGCAGACCGTCCTCCTCCAGCTCCTTCTCCCAGCAGGAATTTTTCTTTCCTGACCACTTCAGGATAATCCGCGCTCCGGGATCAATCATAGCTGCTCCGATCGCAAAGGCGTTGATGTTCGCCAGGCTTCCGTATATCGGATAATCCGCCACATAACCGATCCGGTGGTCCTCCGCAAAGGAAGCCGCCAGAGCCCCCATCAGGAACTTTGCCTCATAGGTTTTCGGATAATAGGTTCTTACGGCGCTGCTCATCAGGCTGATAGAGCAGTTCAGGATTTTCATCTCCGGATATTTCACCGCGGCGCGCATGGCTGCGTCCATCATGCCCGCGGACGTAGTAAACACCACTGTGTCCCGATCCGCTGCCGCCGCTTCAAAGGCTTTATCTATCTTATCATCTGTTCTGCAGTTTTCAAAGGAAATTGCATCCACGATTCCGTCAAATGCCGTGTTTACTTCATTTCTTCCCAGCTCATGACTGTACACCCACCTGGACTCCTCCGCCGTTTTAGCGTGAAGAAACGCCACACGGAGAGGCTTCTCCCTGGTGTAAACCGGCCTGGTAAGCGTATCCAGAACACCGGCACCTTTTCCGATGCTGGAGGAATCCTCGATCAGCGCAATATCCCTGTCGTAAGTGACGCTCTGCAGTTCATCCCACATGCGGCCGAGGTTTTTTCCGATCTCCGCCGCCGTCTCACTGTCGGGTGATACCCCCTTGTAAATACTCAGATACAGAAGGAAAGCGTCTCCGGTCGTAAGAGAGAGCCTCTCTCCTCCCTTTTCCAGAAAGCATTTCTCAAAGGTTCGGAAATCCGAGCGCAGATCCTCAATTTTTGTCTCCGGCCACGGCTGCTCCAGATTTTCCCCGTAGACAGCGGCAAGCTTCGCATAGCTTCCCCTGCTGCTGCATTCGATGCCGTACAGTCCGGTCACCCGAAAGAAATCCAGAAACTCATAGTAGGCCTGAATCTCCCTGTCCTCTGTTTTTTTCGGAAGGATCCTCCGGACATCCGCCGTAATACCGAGGGCTCCGATGTACCGGAGCACCGAAACCCTCTTATTTCCCTCCTGCACATAAAACCGGTGCATATATTCATAGACCAGAACGGCATCCCGGATTCCTTCCTCCGCCTGAATATCCGCCAGTCTGGACCACTTCTGCGCAAACTCCGTCTTGGGTTCCAGAAGCGGCATAAAGTTGCAGGCAAAGGAATTCTGTCTGCCCGCCGTAACCGTTCCTACAACCATGGACAGGGGAATTTCCTTTACTCCCACGCTGATTTTCGGCAGGGTCTCATATTCCGGGAGAAAGCTCTCCAGCGAGACCAGATATGGAAACTGACCGCGCGCGACCGCTTTCCGATAGGCCCTCTCTCCTGACTTTCTTGCCTTATTGTAATCCTCTGTCATCAGACACCTCCGATTTTTCCGCAAACTTCAAACAATTTCTGTTAGCCGGCAGCAGATATTTTTCTTCCGGAGATGATGGTACCACACCCGGAAGCTTCCTGAACATAGGCAACCCTACAGAATAGCGGTTCCTTTTCCGGTTCTGATACGCTATACTGTATAAGCTGTGATGATTGAACCAGCAGCTGTAACACTCTTGACGCGGAACAATCCTGTCGGCTGATACAGCCTGCAGCGTCCGCCGGCGGAACCTTTCAAACCCGCTGACCAAATCAGAAAGAAAAGAGAGGAAAATAAAGATGAATGCAGTTCTCTATGGCGTCGGTGTCGGTCCCGGAGATCCGGAGCTGATGACTCTGAAGGCATGCCGCCTGATCCGGGAAAACGATATTATAGCGGTTCCGGGGAAAGATCCGAAGGAGACTGTCGCCTATAAAATAGCCGTTCAGGCTGTGCCTGAACTGGCCGACAAAACGCTTGTTCCCATTTACATGCCTATGGTAATGAATAAGGACGAACAGCGAAAAAACCATCTGGCAGGAGCCCGGCTTCTGGAATCCTGGCTGGACAAGGGCAAAAATGTGGTGTTTCTGACACTGGGGGACTCCACCATCTACTGCACATTCAGCTATCTGCAGGAGATTGTGGAGGCGGACGGTTATTCCACCGCGCTGGTAAACGGAATCCCTTCCTTCTGCGCCGCTGCCGCGCGGCTGAACACCTCCCTTACGATCTGGCAGGAGCCGCTTCATGTCATTCCGGCAACCCAGAGTCTGGGACAGAAGCTGGATCTTCCGGGCAACTACGTGCTGATGAAATCCGCCAGCCATATGGCGGAGGTAAAGCAGATGATCCGGGAGAGCGGACGCACCGCAATGGCTGTGGAGAATTGCAGCATGCCCGGCGAGAAAGTATACCGCAGTCTGGAGGAGATTCCGGACAGCGCCGGTTACTTCTCTCTTATCATCGCAAAAGAAAATAAAGCGTAATGATAGAAATCAAAGATCTAACAAAAAAATTCCAGGACTTTACCGCTGTGGACCACCTGAATCTGACGGTCCGGACAGGGGAGTTCTTCGGCCTTCTGGGGCCGAACGGAGCCGGAAAGACGACGACCATCAGCATGATGTCCACGGTTCTTCTCCCCACCTCCGGCCAGATTCTGATTGACGGCAGGCCTTTGACCCGCTCCGCTTCGGAACAGAAGAGAAAGCTGAGCGTCATTACACAGGAATATTCCATGCGCCAGGATATGACCATGGATGAGGTCATGGAGTACCAGGGCCGTCTCTACTACATGCCCCGGAAGCTGATCCGGCAGAAAACCGAAGAGCTTCTTTCCTTCACCGGGCTTCTGGATTTCCGGAAAAGGACGGTCCGCCACCTCTCCGGAGGAATGAAGCGGAAGCTGATGATCTGCCGCGCGCTGATGATCGACCCCGAAATTCTTCTTCTGGATGAGCCGACGGCAGGCATGGACGCTCTCTCCCGCCGGCAGATGTGGAACCTTCTGCGAAAACTGAACAACCACAACATGACCATTATCCTGACCACGCACTATATGGAGGAGGCGCAGTCTCTCTGTGAGCGGGTTGCCCTGATGGAGAAAGGCCGGCTGGATAAGGTAGACACGCCTGCCAATCTGATCCGGGAACTGGGAGCCTACGCCGTGGACGAGACCTCCAGCGGACAGATGCTGCAGAGCCGGTACTTCCAGAACCGTGCGGAGGCCATTGCCTGGCTCTCCGAGCGGGGAGAGGACGCTTCCTTCCGCAGCACGACGCTGGAGGATGTCTTTGTGGAACGTATGGGTCATCATCTGGAGAAAAAATAGGCATGGGAATACTGACTGTACTTTGGGAAAAATGGACAGAGTTCAAGCGTGATTTCTATAAAATCACACTGGCAGCCATGATGGCGCCGCTGATGTATCTGGTTATTTTCGGACTGGGCATTCAGACCACCTCACACGGAGAGCCCTATCTGAATTATCTGATCCCCGGCGTCGTAGCCATGTCCACCATGACAGGGAGCTTCAGCGCCGTGGCTCAGAACATGAGCGTACAGAGGCTCTACGAGAAAGCGCTGGATCAGGTCATGGTTTCTCCTACGCCTCTCTGGCAGTTTATTGTCGGCCAGATCATCGGCGGAGCACTTCGCGGTATGTATTCTGCCGGCATCATCCTGCTTCTGACGCTTCCCATCCACACCGGGCTGATTTACAACGGATGGTCCTTCCTCATCATGTTTCTGAACGGAATGGTCTTTGCCACGATTGCGCTGGTTCTGTCCTTCCTTGCAAAAAGCTACACGGATGCCCCGCGCTATCAGGCCTATATCATTATGCCGATGTCATTTCTGTGCAACACTTTTTTTTCCACAGATTCCATGCCTGAAGGTTTCCGGCAGGCGGTGAATGCGCTGCCCCTCTCGCAGGCCAGCAGCATGATACGGGGGATCGCCACAGAAAACGGATTCAGCCCGTGGGGAATCGGAATTCTTCTGATTTACCTGGCGGTTTTCTCCGTTATTTCCTTCCTGTTTATTTACAGGAAAAAGAACCTCTGACAAAACAGACAGGATGTGCGCCATGATAAAAGCAACAATCAAAAAAGGAATGCTGGCATTTTTGACGTTCTGCTGCCTCCTCAGTCCGCTTCCGGTCTATGGGGCGGAAGGATATGAGGATGTGGCAAAAAGCAGTGAAACGGCCGGCGCAAAGAACGTCCTCCAGTACGGCATGCTTCCGGTATACGGCCGTGATGTACAGGACGGCACCTATGACATCGAGGTAAAATCAAGTTCCTCCTTTTTCCGGATTCAGGAAGCCCGGCTTACGGTAAAAGACGGAAAGATGTCTGCCGTCCTTCAGCTTTACAGCGAGAGCTACGAGTATGTCTATCCGGGCTCCGCCGCCGAAGCTGCAGGCGCCCCGCTGGAGGATTACATTTCTTTTCAGGAAACAGATACCGGAAGCCAGTTCACCCTGCCTGTGGAAGCGCTGGACGCAGAGATCCCCTGCGCCGCATTTTCCGTAAGGAGAAAAAAATGGTATGACCGGACTCTGGTGTTTTACGCCGCCTCTCTTCCCTCAAACGCGCTGAAAATTACGCTGCCGGATTACGATTTGATAGAAAAAGCCCTGGAGGATTCCGGCCTGACAGAGCAGGCTGAAGAGGAACAGCAAAAAACCGTGAATGCGGGCTCTGCTTCCTCCGATGCGCAGAAGCAGTCACCCCCCCCTGAATGGGTTTCCTCCGGAGGCACGGACAATTCCTCCGGGGAGAGCATTTCCTCCGGCAGCGCTGACACTTCTTCCGGGAAGAGCATTTCCAGCCGCGAGGAGGTCTTCGCCCTTGCCTCGGACGACGCGATGTCCATAGACAGGCCGGACGGAGAATATTCCATTGATGTGGATCTGGCCGGCGGAAGTGGAAGGGCCTCTATCAGCTCTCCGACCCTTCTGATTGTCCACAACGGAAAAGCCTACGCAAAGCTTCTCTGGAGCAGCACCTACTATGACTGGATGAAAGTCGGAAACCACACCTACCTGAACAATTCCACCGACGGAGGGAATTCCACATTTGTCATCCCCGTCTCCGCCATGGACGAGGCGATTCCGGTCATTGCAGACACCACCTCCATGGGGGATCCCGTTGCCATAGATTACGTCCTGACCTTCTACTCGGAAAACATCGGAAACAAGGGACAGATCCCCCAGGAAGCCGCCAAAAAAGTAATCGTCGCCGCCGTACTGATCATTGTGGCAGGCGGAATCCTGAACCTGTTGATCAAGAGAAAACGGCGCGGATGAAGAACCAAAAAGTGAATAAATATATCCCCGGCAGAGGCCGGGGATATATTTATTCACCATTCACCGTTTTTCAGAACCTGAACACTGCCGCGCCGAACGGCGGAAGGTCATAGGCAACATGATAAGGCTGGTTATCGCACTCACCCTCCAGCGCCTTATAGGTGTCGGGCACGTTGTGATCTCCTCCGTACTTGACGCTGCCGCTGTCCAGAATCAGCTTCAGCGTCTTCTTTTCGGGAAGACCAAAGACAAAATCCGGATGTGCGACCGGCGTAAAGCTCATGATAAAGACCAGATTGTCTCTCCCGGTCGGGGACCAGCGGATAAAGCTGAAAATACTGCGGTCCGCATCGTTGGCGTTGATCCAGCTGAAGCCCTCGTACCCGCTGTCATTCGCGTAGAGCGCCTTGTATTTCCGGTACATCATCAGGAGATCCCGGACATAGGCCTGGAGATGCTCGTTTTTCTTGTCCCTGAGAAGGAACCAGTCAATTTCCCTCTCCTCACTCCACTCCCGGTACTGACCGATGTCCTGCCCCATAAAGAGCAGCTTCTTGCCGGGATGTCCGAACATATATGTGTACCCGGCCTTCAGATTTTCAAATTTTTCCTCATCCTCGCCCGGCATCTTGCTGATCATGGAACGCTTCAGATGCACAACCTCGTCATGAGAGAGTACCAGGATATAATTCTCGCTG
>Ga0256406_1006606_pt1 | contig 11524 bp, 11 predicted proteins | sample RumenRJG_03DNA_FD_185986 | JGI IMG/M metagenome (GOLD analysis project Ga0256406, IMG submission 185986) | Bovine rumen microbial communities from Lethbridge, Alberta, Canada - RJG_03 | ecosystem: Host-associated > Mammals > Digestive system > Stomach > Rumen | place: Canada: Alberta | collected...
AATCTATGAAATATACTGATAAGGCAACGTATATTTTGAACAAAGAATTCTTTGATAAAATGAAAAATAAACCGGTTCAAGATAGCAGGGAAAACAATGAAAACGAATATTCTTTGATTTATACTGATAGAGATGATAATAAACGTATTGATTGGAAATTGCTTTCGTCTTTTAGAGAATACACTCGTGATGTAAAAAGAGCAATCCATAAGTATCAAAATGACAGCTGGGAAAGATCAATTTTAAGAACATTAGGCTATGGAAATAAAGAGACAAATGAAATATTGAAATCATTAAATGTTAAAGATGATAAAATTGAAGAACATAATTAAATAAACGAAGGAGGAAATATGATTTTAACAAGTAAAATCATACAAACAATAAATAATAACGAAATATTTTATAAGAATGCTTGCAAAAAGGATGGAGAAGGCTTTGTATTTAATATGAAAAAGGCTACGGAAGTAGCAAAAGCATTTTTAAATTATAATGATGTAAAAACTAGTAGCTTGAAAAATTCTATAATTTTTACAAATGGTAATCCATATACTACTTTGATTATTTGCTTAATTGCTGATATTGCTAACATAAAAATAGTTCTTAATATAAATAAAAATTTGGAATATCTTAACGAAACTATTGTTCAATCAATCACAGATAATGTTATTTTGAAAAATGTTACAAGTCTTGAATTGGATGACTATATTAAAAAAAGTTCAAAAGGGAAGATATATGTTTTTGATGATAGAGAAGCATATAGAAATTTGGTTAATAATTCTTTTCCTGCTATTTATATTACTTTAATGAGTTTGGACATTTATTTGAATGACAAAAAATATGAAGATATTGCACTCTTGATTGACAATTATTGCAAGACAAATTACATAGATTCTCATTTGTATTACAAATTTACTACAAGTCATATAGAGAAAAGGACAGAGATGGATAATATGCCTAATGGCTTTTTAATTCTTACAGATAAGCCAGATGATTTCAAAGATTTGAAGGCAAAGACCAAGGACAAGGAAATTTATGTAAATTTCAATCCGTTTGATAGATTTGAAGTTGACATGTGCAAGAAGTTCACAATAGCCTACTAAAGCAAAAACAATATTATAAAAGCAAGTTAATATTTTAAGATTATTATAATAAAAAGCAAGTTAATATTTTTATTTTTATAAGCCCGCGCAGCGAGCAACCGAAGCGTAAGCGAAGGGCGATTGATTATACTTTCAAATCAGTAGTCCGCAATTCACTTTTTTTAAAAGTGAATTGCGTGACATCAAAAAAGCATAATCCGGTAAGGGCATAAAAATAAAATATTAACTTGCTATTATTTACTATATAAAAATATTAACTTGCTTTTTATAATCTAAGAATTAATTTTCTACTATATGTTTTTCGATGCCTCGCAAGTTGAAAAGCACCTTTTTTCTGTAAGCCTATCTTGAACATTTCTTAATGATTCTCCAAAACGCTGAAAGTGAACAATTTCTCTTGCCCTTAAATATTTCAAAACATCTTGAACTTCCTTATCATCTTTTGATAAATCAATTAGTTTCTCATAGGTAGCTCTTGCTTTTTGTTCTGCTGCTAAATCTTCTTGTAAGTTGGCAATTGGATCTCCTTTTGCTGCTATTGCCATAGTATTTAAGTTAACATTTGAAGCGGCTTGTGGATATACATCTAATCCATGATCTGTATAATATGCTTCAAATCCAGCGGCTTTTATTTGGTCTATATCTAAATTTCTAGTTAATTGGTATACCAAAGTTCCTACCATTTCCAAATGTGCCAATTCTTCTGTTCCTATGTCATTTAATGTTGCCATAGACATTTTGTCTGGCATTGCAAATCTTTGTGACAAGTAACGAAGTGAAGCGTTTATTTCTCCATCAGGTCCTCCATATTGACTTATGATAACTTTTGCTAGCTCAGGATTTTGATGTTTTATGTTTATAGGGTATTGAAGCATTTTACTATAGTTCCACATTAATTATTTCCTCCTTCCCATGGAAAATTATTAGTCCAATTCCACTTTGAAACAGGAGAGTATATTGTCAATGGACCATATTTTCTTTCATATTCATTATAGTAATTTCTATAACTTGTAGCATATTCATTATGAAGTGATAATGCTTTTCTATCATTTGGATGTGTGTTTAAGTAAAGTGCTAAATCGTTTATTGCAAATGCAAGTGCTTGAATTTGATTAAATAATTCTTTTTGTGGCATGCAATTTTGATTTGCAGTTACACAATTGTAATTCATGTTTAACTCCTTTCAATTTTAGTTTTACATTATATTCAAATTGTAAATATAAATTTTTATGTTATTTTTAAATTATAATTTTGTCTTTGAATTTTTGCTTAAAGACATTGAATCCTATTTTAACGTTTTCTATTTTTGTAAATAGTTAATTTCTTCCATACTTTGACCTGGCTCATAAGGCACAATTAATTCTGGAAAAATTGAACCCATATTTAAACCTACTTCAGGTCTGAATGTTTTATCTATATATTGAATAGGTACATAACTTTGACCATACATGTAATTTACAGGGAATGCTGGTAATCTATCTAGTATATAATTATTACTATCATTTGGAATATTTTGAATCATCATGTTATTTGATTCGAAAGGACTTTGATTTTGATATTGATTTGTGTTTTGATTATTCATAAATTCCTCCTTCTTTTAATATTTGTATTTTATATTATGTGAAAATTTAGTTTATTGTTAAAAAATGTATTGAGTTTTTTTTTCTTAAATGATAAAATTGTTTTGAAATTTTTGATAGGTAGGTTAGACAATGTGGAAAATAGAAAAAGCTAAAAATTTTGATAGAAATTATAAATTGGTTTCATTGATATTGTACTTTTTTATTTTTTCATTTGTTGGATATTTAATTGAACTTATCACTTTTACCTTGAAAACTCATATGTTCGTAAATACTGGAATTTTGTTTGGACCTATTGCTCCAATTTATGGAATTTGCGGGCTTTTGATTTTGATGCTTAGCAGGTATAAATCTATTAGAAGATTATTTCAAAATTCGTTTTTTACATTTGCTTTTACTCTTATTTTTGGAATGATTGTTGAATATTTTACTTCATTCTATATTGAAGCAATTACCGGAATGAATTTTTTGAATTCTGCTGGAGAATTTTTATGTATTAATAGCAGAGTTTCACTAGAAAGTGGCATTTGCTATGCAGTGTGTGGTGTAATAAATATTTTCTTTGTATTCCCAATAGTAAAGAAATATATTATTGATAAGGTACCAATGAAAGCACAAATTATAATTTGTTTGATTTTGGTTGGACTATTTGCAGGGGACATAATTTATACTTTTAAAAATTTTGATGTAATGACATCGAGCGCAAATATTTTATATTAAAGTGAGGAACTAAAGATATGGAAAATGATAATGAAAAGAAAAATGAAAAAATAAAGAAAACTCTTGATATTTTAAATACATACAAAATGGGAGATAATGCAGAAAATGAATCAGATTTATTAACTTCCGATTTTCCTGACAATGTTGAGGTAAAGGATAATAAAATAGAGTACAAACATGATTTAAATGAACTTAGTGAAAATCCTGTAGAAGAACCAGAAGAAGAGGAAAATGACTATAGTTTCCTTGAACAACCAAAAGAACAAAAAGAAGATTTTGGTTATCCTGAAAAATTAGCAGATACAACATTAGAGAAAAGGTATATTGGTCTTTTGCTAAATCAAGTTAAGTCAATTGCTGTTTACTACTTTACTTATGATGAATGCGCTTTTGTTGATGAAGATTTGTTAAATGTTTACAAAAAAATATTGTTTACAGATGGCGAAAGATATGCCCCAAATAGAGCAAAAGAGAAGTTTAATTTTTCTAAAGAAACACAAGAATTATATGAATTAAAAAATGATTTACAAGTTCAATTTGAAAATTCTCAATACAAATTGGAAGATACATATAGAGAACTTAAGAAATTATTTATTTTAAGAAAAAGTTTTTTAAGTATTCCAGTAAAAAATATTCAAGATAAAATTGCAGATATAATGAATTATGAATTATATGCAAAAATGTCTCCTGAAGATATTGAAGCTGCTGTTAATCAAGTAACAACAACTCAAAAGTTTAAGAGAGCGGTTTTAAATGATGATTTGACAGATTTCTTGGTAGAAGGAGATAATACGTTAACAAATGGATTAGCACTTCCTTTTCCTATATTGTCTGAAGCATTTAAAGGAATAAGACAAGGTGAAACTGCTGCATATGCAATGCCTTCAAACTATGGTAAAAGTAGACTTACAATAAAACTTGCAGCATATTTAGCAATAGTACATACAAAAAAAGTTTTAGTTATTTCAAACGAAATGTCTGAAGAAAAAATGAAATTGTGCTTAATTACAACAATCATAAACAATCCAGAAATACAGAAAATTCATGGAAAAAAATTGCATGTTTCAGAAAATCAATTGTTGAATTTTAAATATAGACCAGACAATCCAAGTGAAGTAAAGGTTGATGAAGACGGATTTGTAATAAAAGAAGAAAATGAATCTCATGTTGATTTTATAAAGAGATTAAGACAATGCTCTACTGAATTTAATGATGTATTGAAGGTTACAAATTGGTTTGCTGGAAATTTGTATAATTCAATTCATTTTATTGATATTACTGATCATACAAATGATGAACTTGAAAAAGTTATTTTGAATTATTATTATAAAGAGCATGTACAATATGTATTCTATGATACTTTAAAAACAGATATTGAGAATATTGGAAATGGCGAAGAGCTTAAAAAGACTGCAACTATTCTTTCAAATCTAGCACAAAATTACAACATGCATATTGCTTCATCAATGCAACTTGCAGAAACCGACACAGATCCAGTTAATTTGAGTGTAAATGATATGGCTGTTAGTAGAACAGTAAAGGAAGTATTAGATACTTTATGTTTGTTTAAACAAATTCATAATGAAGACTTAGATAGATATGAATATTCATTGACTGATACATTTGATGAAACAATGGAACTTCAAAAGTTTAAGGATCCTGATGTTAGATATTATACTTGTGTAATAGATAAGAACAGAGCCGGCCCTAAACCTAGATTAGTTTTTAGATTGAATTTGGCTTATAACAATTGGGAAGAACTTGGATACATAAGATTGAAATCTAAATAATTTGACAATGTTGCCAATTGAGAATATAATAGGCACGTTATGTTTTTAATAAAGGGAGGAATTATTATGGAAAAGATATTAGTTTTTGGACACAAAAATCCAGATACAGATTCAATATGCTCAAGTGTAATCATGGCGAATCTTGTAAATAAATTAGGAAAAGAGGCTGAAGCCGTTAGACTTGGAAGTTTAAATGATGAAACAAAATATGTTTTTGATTATTTAAAAATGGAACCTACAAGAGAAATATCAAGTGTAGAAGATGGTCAAGATATTATTTTAGTTGATCATAATGAGTTAGCACAAAGTGTTGACAACAGAGATAATGCAAATATTTTAGCTGTTGTTGACCACCACAGAATTGCTGATTTTAAAACAATAAATCCACTATATTATATAGCAAAGCCTTATGGTTGCACTGCAACAATTTTATATGGTCTATATAAAGAAAATAATGTTGAAATAGATAGAAAAATTGCTATTCTAATGTTAAGTGCAATTACATCAGACACATTATTATTAAAATCTCCAACTTGTACTTCACATGATGTTGAAGCATTTAATGAATTAGAGAAAATTGCTGGTATTGACGCAAAAGCATATGGACTTGAAATGTTAAAAGCAGGAACAGATACAAGCAAATATTCTGCAGAAGAATTAATTAACTTAGATGCAAAAGAAGTTAACGAAAAAGGAAAGAAATTTATTGTTGCCCAAGTTAACACTATTGAAATTGATGATGTTTTCTCAAGAAGAGAAGAAATAGAATTTGCTATGGAAAAAGAAATAAATGATAAGAAAGCAGATGTAATGGTATTCTTAATTACTGATATTGTTAACAGCAATTCAAAAGCAATTGTTCTTGGAAATGATAAAGAAATAGCTGAAAAAGCATTTGATAAAAAATTAGATGAAAATGATTCAATGATGCTTGAAGGTGTAGTTTCAAGAAAGAAACAAGTATTACCTAAATTATTAGCAAGTATTGATTAATTGGAGATAAAATGAATTACGAATTCGAAGTAGATGGTGCAATTGTTGGAAAAGAACGCCCACGTGTAAATATGTATACAGGAAATGTTTATACTCCTTCAAAAACAAAGGATTATGAAACATACATCCAGCAATGCTTCAAAATAAAATATCCAAATGTTAAGATGATAGAATCAAGAGTTGAAATTGAAATTACTGCGCATTTTAAAATTCCTAAAAATACTAGTAAAGCAAATGCTGAAAAAATGCTAAATGGGGAGATTAGCCCAACAAAAAAGCCTGATATTGATAATATTGCAAAGGTTGTACTTGATGCTTTGAATAAATTTGTAATAAGAGATGATAATCAAGTTTCAAAATTGATTGTTACTAAAAAATACGATGAAGAAGATAAAATATTTGTAGAAATTAGGGAATACTAAAATGAGAAAATTTTTAAAATTCATACTGATACTAATTTTAATAATTGCTTTTGCCCTTGTATGTTGCTCGATTTATGGTTACTTTTATTATCAAGAGTTAACAAAGAGGACTCCACTAAAAGATAAGATAGATGAAATAAAAAGTGAATATACTTATGTAAAAATAGGTGAGGTTCCTGAAGATTATAAAAATGCTGTTGTTGCAGTAGAAGATAGAAGATATTATTCACATGGACCTGTTGATTATATTGGACTTGCAAGAGCATTAGTAATTAACATAAAAAGCCAAGAGTTGCAACAGGGTGGAAGTACAATCACTCAACAAGTTGCAAAGAATTTATATTTAATTGAAGATAAAGATAGTGATAATGTTAGAAAAAAATTCTGCGAATTGTTTTTAGCTAGAGAACTAGAAAAAGAATATTCAAAGGATGAAATTCTTGAAATTTATATGAATATCATTTACTTTGGAAATGGCTATTATGGAATTAAAGAAGCGTGCAATGGCTATTTAAAGAAGAACCCAATTGATATGAACCTTGCTGAATCTACTATGATGGCAGGCATTCCAAATGCGCCAAGTGTGTATGCTCCAACTGTAAATAAGGAACTTTGTAAAAATAGACAGAAAAAAGTAATTTCATCAATGGTTGATGCAGGATATATTTCAAAAGAAGAAGCAGAAAATGTAGATAGTGATTTTATAGATAAAATAAATTAAAATTTAAATTTATGAAACTATTGAAATCTTAAATCATTAAAATGGACAAAGATAATTAATCTTTGCCCATTTTTTATGAAATTACACATTTTAATATGGTAATTTTTGGTATGGAGCGGGTACTGGGAATCGAACCCAGACCATCAGGTCGGAAGCATGACATTCTAGCCATTAAATTATACCCGCATTAATTTTACAAAACTATTATAGCATATATAATTTGTGATTGCAATTATTTTAACTATGTATTTAAAATTTGAAATTTGAATTTTTCTTTACATTCACTTGACAAGAGTGATAAAATAAAAATGAGAGGAGAAAATACAGATGAAAAAATTGCATTTTAATATTCAGGGAATGACATGTGCAAGCTGTCAAGCGCATGTTACAAAAGCAGTTGAAAAACTTGATGGAACAAAAAACGTAAATGTAAATTTGCTTGCAAATGATATGAACGTAGATATAGATGAAAGCAAAGTTGATGTTCAAAAAATTATTAAAGCTGTTGAAAATGCTGGATATGGTGCAACATTAGCTGAAGACAATTTTGAATTAAATGATAATAAATTTAATAATGAAACTAATAGAAAAAATACAATCGATAATAGTTTGGATAATTCAAATATAAATAATTGTGATGGCACTTGCTCAAAGTCCAATATAAATAATTGCGATGATACATGTTCAAATTCAAATATAAATAATTTTGATGATACACATTCAAACTTAATTACAAACAAATCAATAGCAATGAAAAACCGTGTACAAGATAGCAACGATTTAGCAATAAAAAATATGAAGTCAAGACTGATTACTTCTCTAGTTTTTTGGATGCCTCTTATGATTATTGCGATGCATAAAATGTTAAAAATTCCAATGCCAATTTTTGATGGTACTGAAAATGCTTTGACATTTGCCTTAGTACAATTGATACTTACTATTCCAATTTTGGTTGCAAATAGAAGCATGCTGAAAAATGGATTTAGAAGCCTTATAAAATTCGCTCCAAATATGGATGCACTCGTTGCTGTTGGTGCAACTGCGTCGTTTATATATGGTTGCATTTCCATATTTAAAATGTCATATGGATTTGAACATAGGAATTTAGAATTTTTTAGCGAGTCAATGAATAATTTGTATTTCGATTCTACTGGTACAATTTTAACATTGATAACATTGGGCAAATTTTTTGAAGCAAAATCAAAAGGAAAAACAGGAGATGTAATTACTAAACTTATTAATTTAGCACCAAAAACATCAATTGTAATTAGAGATGGTAAAGAAGTTACAATTCATTCTGAAGAAATCGTTCTTGGAGATATTATTGTGATAAAACCTGGTACTTCGATTCCGGTTGATGGGGTTGTTACTGAAGGAAGCACAAGCATAAATCAATCATCAATTACTGGAGAAAGCATTCCAGTTGAAAAGAATGTTGGCGATGAAGTTATATCTGGTACAATAAACGAAAATGGCTTTATAAAAATGAAAGCAACAAAAATTGGAAATGAAACAACACTTGCTAAAATTGTTAAGTTAGTTGAGGATGCTTCAACTTCAAAAGCACCTATTGAAAATTTAGCTGATAAGATTGCATATTATTTTGTACCAATTGTAATAGGTATTGCTTTAGTAACATTTGTTGTATGGATGTTGTTAGGAGCCAATGTTGCACAAGCGCTTAACTTTGCAATTTCTGTTTTGGTTATTTCATGCCCATGTGCATTAGGATTAGCAACACCTGTGGCGATTATGGTTGGAACTGGGAAAGGTGCAGAAAATGGAATTCTATTTAAGAATGCTGATGCTTTGCAGACACTTGGAGAAGTTAAGGCTGTTGTGTTTGATAAAACAGGTACGATTACAAAGGGAAGGCCAATAGTTACAGATATTGTAACAAAAATGGATGAAAAAGAATTCTTGAAAATTGCATACTTGTTGGAAAAGTTATCAGAGCATCCACTTGCAAAAGCCGTTGTTGAAAAAGTTCAAAATGAAATTTTTGAAATTACAAATAATGAAGCGAAAAAAAATATTGGACTTGGTATTGGTGATGAGTTTGAAGAAAATCAAGAATATCGTATTGAAAATAAAAATTTAGATAATAAATTAAATAATGAAAATTTAGATAAAATTGATAATAATTTGAGTGAAGTTAGTGTTACAAATTTTAAAGCAGTTTCTGGCAGAGGGGTTATTGCAGAAATAAACAATCAAAAATATTTTGCTGGAAATATCAAGCTAATGGAAGAAAATAATATCAATACAAATGCTTTTGAAGATGAATCAAATAAACTGTTATCACAAGGGAAAACTGTACTTTTCTTTGCAAATGATAAGGAACTTATTGGAATAATTGCTGTTGCTGATACAGTTAAAGAAGATTCAAAAATTGCAATTTATAATTTAAATAAAATGAGAATAAAAACTGCAATAATAACAGGTGACAATAAATTGGTTGCAAATGAAATTGCAAAACAAGTTGGTATAAAAAAGGTATTTGCTGAAGTATTGCCACAGGATAAAGAAAGAATTATAAAAGATTTGCAAAATAACAATATGAATAAGGTTGCATTTGTTGGTGATGGAATAAATGATTCGCCGGCATTAGCAAGAGCAAATGTAGGGATTGCAATAGGATCTGGAACAGATATTGCAATAGAGTCAGCTGATGTAATATTAGTAAAGAATTCACTAATTGATGTGGCAAATGCAATAAAATTAAGCAAGAAGACATTAACAAATATCAAGGAAAATTTATTTTGGGCATTTTTTTACAATGCAATTTGTATACCACTCGCAGCAGGAGTTTTTTACAATAAATTTGGACTAGAATTAAATCCAATGATTGGCTCACTAGCGATGAGCTTTTCATCAGTATTTGTAGTAACAAATGCTTTGAGGTTAAGATTTGTAAAATTAAAAAATAAGGAGGAAAAAATAATGAAAGAAGAAATTAAAATTGAAGGAATGATGTGTGAAAATTGCGTAAAGCATGTAACAAAAGCTTTAGAAGGAATTGATGGAGTAGAAAAAGTAGAAGTTTCATTGGAAAATAAAAATGCAAATATTGAAACATCAAAAGAAATTTCAGATGAAGTAATTAAAAATTCAATTGAAGAAGCAGGCTACAAAGTAACTGAAATAAAGAGAGAATAATTAATTACCTTGATACAAAAGTGAGTATGCTTGATAATCACTTTGGTATAACATCTTTGATTCAATTTATAATAACACGAGGTTATTTTTGAAATTTTTATAATATGAAAAGAAAGTGAGAAATTATATGAGTAAAGTTTTTTGGAAGAGTGGAACATTTGAATATCCAATACCAGCAGTAATGATATCATGTGGAGATTTTGATAAATCAAATATTACTACAGTAGCATGGACAGGAATATTAAATACAGATCCTGCAATGTGTTATATTTCTTTAAGACCAACAAGGTATTCCTATGAAATTATTTCTAAAACAAAAGAATTTGCAATTAATTTAACAACAAACCAATTAGCCTATGCAACTGATTGGTGTGGAGTAAAATCAGGAAGGGATGTAGATAAATTTAAAGAAATGCATTTAACAAAAGAAAAGGGACAATTTGTAAAATGTCCTTTGATTGCCGAAAGCCCAGTATCAGTTGAATGCAAGGTTGAAAAAATGGTTGAACTTGGATCACACACTATGTTTGTTGCAAAAGTTCTTTCAATTGATGCTGATGAAAAATATATAAATGATAAAGGTGCTTTTGATATATCAAAATGTAATTTAATGGCATACGCAAATGGTGGATATTATTCATTAGGAAAGAAACTTGGTACATTTGGCTTCTCAGTAAGAAAGAAAAAGAGAAGATAAAAAATATTAAATAAAAAATATTGAAAAAATTTCTCTTTTTAAACTGATTATTATCTAGCAAAAATAGTTGTTAAACAAAAAATTAAAATTCAAAAGATATATAAAATTGTATTGACTTTAATATGCAAAAATGGTATCATTAGAAATGTTAGAACAGTCTAACATTTCTAATTTTTTATTTAAAGGAATTATAAAATGGAACAAAGAGAATTATTGAATATTAAAGATTTATATGCTAGTGTAAATGAAAAAGAGATTTTACATGGTTTGAACTTAAAAGTAAATAAAGGAGAAATCCATGTAATAATGGGACCAAATGGTGCCGGCAAATCTACACTTGCA
>Ga0256406_1006608_pt1 | contig 11520 bp, 9 predicted proteins | sample RumenRJG_03DNA_FD_185986 | JGI IMG/M metagenome (GOLD analysis project Ga0256406, IMG submission 185986) | Bovine rumen microbial communities from Lethbridge, Alberta, Canada - RJG_03 | ecosystem: Host-associated > Mammals > Digestive system > Stomach > Rumen | place: Canada: Alberta | collected...
CGGTCATAATCACAATATAATCAAAATCTAGATTAAGAATTTCTTTAGCTGCGACTATAGGTACACCATTAATATTTTCACCAACAACACCCGGATTGTTGTCCGAAAAGGCTATAATTTTTTCGTCATCAAAACAGTGCAATCTATTACGGCAGTACTGCCCTGTTCCAAAAACAACCAATTTACTCATTAATTCTCCTGAATCAAAAAATGCAGTATTGATTAATATCATTACTTATTATTAACTTATCAGTTAATCGTAATATATATTTACTTTCTTTAGAATCAAAAAGTCTTCTAACACCTTCCTTACTGTCTAATAATTTTAAAAATTGGAAAATCCCATTAATCATTTCATAATTAACATTAAACAAATCAGCATTGATCTCAGGTATCTTTTTATAAAGTGCCAATGATAGTCTATGATTTCCATCAATAAGGAGTCCTAAATCTGATGCTATCATCAAATTACCTAAATTCGATATATTTGATCCATCAAATTTGCTTATCATATTTGAAAAAGAATCCCATCTTTTCAATGCAGTATTATATGTTGAAAATAAAGACAAATATTTTAAACAAATATTCTTTCCAATTTTGTTCTGATTAAACATATAACCTATTCCAATCAAATATATCGAGGATATAACTCTCTCTGAAAAACAGGCGCTGTGAATAAAACTATATGGATTAATTATTACATTTTTTTTATATGGATGCCCGCATATAAGTTCACACAAAAAAGGATAAATCCAAATCCAATCCGTAATCCCCAATTTATCTAATTTTGCTTTTATTTGATTAAAAATACTATAGTGTACAGCAATTATAATAGGAGTAGTTCTTAATTTTGAGATTTTTTCCAGAGTATATACTGGAAGATCATTAAATTCACTTTTTTGTGGATTTGTTTCCACATATCCCATAACATTATTATTAATTTTATTATTTTCTAAATATCTATACAAATTTTCTGCAACAAACCCAGTACCGAAAATAAAAAATTTATTATTTTTCAAATAATTTTCAACTTCATAAGCTGTTTCTATATTAATCAATTTTAATCCTCACATATTTTTCAAAGGAATTTATTAATAATCAAATAATATATCTCATTGGGGAAAAACTAAGTCTTATAAAAACAATGTCAAATTAAAAATACTATTTTTACCTTTGATAAATTATCCTGTAAGATATAAGATACTCTGTTTATTTCTCTAATATTACTCCCAAAAATAAATACTCCCTAATTCCAAATTTCCAATAAATTCTATAAGCATATCCATTTTAAAGCAATTGTTCTGCAGTAGGAATAATATTATTGTTATCTACTCCAAACCCGCCACAATTTTGGCAATGTTTTAGATATCCACCATCGCTATAAATGTATCCAAGGGAATGAAGTAATATCTGCTTCCTTTCATCAATATTATCAGGATTAATCGAAGTTAAATCTACATATGCGTGTTCATCCGGTTCAAATAGGCCACTCTTTTCAGCAGCCATTGCTATTCCACAATACCAAAATTTTTTGTCATATAATGAGTGACATACTGTGTTACAACACATCATATGTCTCTTGGCTGCTTCTCCTGTATAATGATATTCGGTATCAGGATATCCGAAATCGAACCAATCAATATGATCATCAATGTGATAATAAATTTTATGGTTACTTAAAACTTCTTCAAGTTTTTGTAACCGATAATTATATTGATCATTCAAATGATAATTACTAATCGTGACTACAAAACCATACTTTTTAATTACATCAAGGATTTCATCATCAGGAATACTCGTACCATTGGTGATAATTCCTGCCCGACCTATTTTATTTTTCAGATAAGTATCCCCAATATATCTCAACAACTCTGAAAGATGCTGATATAAAAGGGGCTCACCTCCTAATATTGCCATGTCAAAAACGAAGTCCACATTTTTAAAATATAAATCTAAATCATTTTTAATCTCTTTTAAGCTTCTATCCTGCTTATTATTCCAATAGGGCATAAATAACTGACATTTTTTACATTTTAGTGAACATCTGCTTGTTATTATTGCAACATCGGTTTTTACCAAATATATTTTCTTCTTATACTTAAAATACCACTCTGGGAGAAAATTCTGATAATGAATAAAATCAATATTCTCCCTTAATCCAATTTCCTTAAGCTGCTCTGCAATCTGAACATAATAATATTCCTGTGTCGTAACAAGAATTTTGTAATGCTTTAAATAATCATAAGCCTGAGGATTTTTTGAGTATAGAATCTGTGGCGTATGACTAATATTCTCCTTACTAGGATTGTTATCAATTATAGCAACAATATTAAAGTCACATTCAAGTGCCTCAAGTATTCTTTCACCATGACGACCATAGCCATATAACACCAAGTCCTTGACATCAGCCCAGCTTTCATTCAGTTGATTTAATATAGTCTCCATAATTATTTTTCCTCTAAGTACGTTAATTATTTACCACTAAGCATACCTACAATCATTTTCGCTGCTCTCTCAGAGCTCTTTCCATCCTTAAGCCATCCAAGCCTTCTAGCCATCTCATTTGCATTATCCTGATATGTATTGAGATCAAACGTTCCAATCTTCTCAGGTATTTCTTTATTACTTCTAATTACTGTAAACGGCACCTCCACATCAAAATCTGGCGCCATCTGTTTGTTGTTCGTTATTGTATCGTCATAATGTATCTCAAAGCAGAGGTTTCCTCGGTCTCCCACATATTCTTCGATATCATCCATGTACAGAAAAACAGGGATTCCATAGGCTCCTGCTTCAAATCCTACTGAACTGTAATCTGTCACTACCGCATCAGAAGCTGCTATAAGCCAGTTTGTATCATCCTCTCTGCTTACATCTATTACACTTGGATCAGATACTTTCTGGGTTGCAGCCAGCTGTGGATGAAGCTTTTCAAGCACATACCATTCGCCGCCAAATTTATCATGAAGAGATTTTTTCAATAGACTGATATCTATTGATGTCTGCTCTGAATACACATGCCTGTTTGTTTTCATCCCTGACTCTCTATATGTAGGCGCGTACAGCACAATTCTGCTGTCTGCAGGAAGGTTGTATTTTTCTCTTACTGAGACCCTGACCGCTGTTCTGTCATATGACATCACATCTTCTCTGGCCTGACCAAGCTTCAGAATCTTGCCATCATACACCATCCCTCTGACAAACACTTCAGCTGACCAGTCATTACTTACTATAAGACGGTCTATCATGTCAGAATCATTCTTACTTACGAGATAAGCTATCCGTGAGAACTTTTCTCCGCGCCAGAGTCCTATTGGTTTAAAGCCGACACATCCATGCCATGTATTGATGTAATACTGTCCTTTTCTCTTTTTTGTTCCCAGTGGTTTTCGATAATTGTCAATCCAGACTTTTGATGTGGATAAATAATAAGCTCTATTCCATAATGTGTTCTTTTTTACCTTGATGTAATCAGGGAAGTTTTTATTAAGATCGTTTACCAGCCAAACGATCTCAATCATATCATTTTCTTTATGCAGTTCCTGAACGATGTACTTTGGATTACATCCAAAACCGCCCTTACCCTCGTAGGCAACTACAGTTATCCTTCTGTTTTGGATGGGAAATATCCTACAGAAATAATACATCAGACTACAACTGAAGGCTTTTAGTTTTCTATATTTAATATAAGAATTCTCATTCATCTTATTTTCTGGTCGATTCTATTGCCATCCATGATATTCATTGCTCTTCGAAGTTCTACGATATTATTGCCATAATCAGCGGGATCGTTTCTGAAAATACTGGATGTACCGCCAACGTAAATATTGGCATCTACCTGACTTAATCTGTAGGCGTGTTCTGGAGTTATATTTCCATCGGCCTCGATGTAAAGATTACTTTTACGATGTTGATCCAGGAATTTTCTTAGTTTTATGGCTTTTTCCATTGTACTTGGAACCATTTTCTGGCCTGCAAATCCAGGATTAACCATGAGTAAATTTATCCCATCGATGAAATCAAGGACTTCTTCAAGAACCCATATGGGCGTAGCTGGATTAATCGCGATAAAACATTTACATCCATATTTATGGAGCTTATCCAACACCCTTTGTAGCTGATTTGTACTTTCATAATGGATGCTGACAATGTCTGTACTCCGAATTCCAATCCAGTCAAGTTTATATTCCGGATTATCGATCATCAAATGCAGATCCAATGGTATATTCGTCAGCTCTCTGAGTCCCCTGATATAATCAACCCCTAATCCGAAATTAGGGACAAATGTGCCATCCATTACATCTATATGTAAATATTCGATATGATGATTTTCAAATATCCGTATCGTTTTCTCCAGATCCACAAGGGACGAACACATCATTGATGCGGAAATCATGCGGCAATTCACAATGTATACCTCACATTTCAATCATTACCTTGCAGTAGGGTGTAACATGGTTTCTCATCAATTCCAGGCCCTCCATCAGATGATCAAATGAAAATTCATAAGTTATCAATGCTTCACAATTGATCAGTTTTGAATCAATTGCCTGCACAGATTCTTTCCAGTCTGAATACTTTTTATTTTTAAATGTAGAATTCCAACTGCCGAAAATTTTTAATTGTTTTCTAAGTATTCTCCAATAGATATCTCTTTGAAGACTAGTATTTCCATAAGGATTACCCAGCAGCACAATGGTTCCACCAGGCTTAGCACTGCCAACCGCCAATTCAACTGCCTGTTCGCTGCCAACAGCTTCTATAACAAGATCTGCACTCTCTACTGCATCTTTCTGGAAGTTGCAGTATTGAATAGATCCCATTTTCTCAGCAGTCTTTCTTTTAGCATCATTTCTACCTATTATCGTAACTTTATCTGCGCCCAGACAGCATGCCCAGGCAGCAGCAGCAAAGCCGATGGTGCCAGTTCCAACGACAGCGACATTCTGTCCCTGTTCAAGTCCTGCAGTCCGTAATGCATGTCTCGCAACAGAAAGAGGTTCCAACATAGCGGCATATTTCACAGGCATACCCGGATTCAATTTTATGAGATTCCATACAGGTACAGCTACATATTCAGCGAAAGCGCCATCTCTTCTCGAGCCAATATAATCATAATGCTCACACATCTCATATTGTTCTTTTTCGCAGAATTCACAATGCATGCAAGGAATTAGAGGAAAAACCCCAACATGCTTATTCAGCCATCCGGCATCTTCATTTCCATTCACTTTTTCTACAATCCCAGAAAATTCATGCCCAGGAATAGTAGGAAAATGATAGGTCCCGTTTTTGTATATTCTTGGAATATCAGAGCTGCAGATTCCAACAGCTTCTACTTTAACCAGACACCAGCCTTCAGGTATGTATGGCATATCTGCTTCTTCATATCGAAGGTCGCCTATTCCATAGAGTCGGTATGCTTTCATATTGGTCTGCTCCTAAAGTACCGTTTTCAGCCTCTCAATGTCTGCTGGTGTTGTAATTTTAAAGTTCGTATCTTCCCCGGGAATCAGGCTTATATCCATATGATGTTGAAAGGCAATCTCCGTACTGCCCTTATAACTGTTAATTTCTTTCGCGGATGCTTTAAAATTTAGTGTCGCATATCTATGAAGATTAAAAGCTTCCGGGGCCTGACCAGCAAATAACGTGTTTCTATCAAGCAGCTCACTGATTTTTCTGCCATCAAGGCTCTTATAAATCGTATCACTGACAGGAATCACCGGCATACATCCATCGTGTATATGGGCTTCGTGAATACACTGATCAATCATAGACACTGAAACCATTGGCCGCACAGCATCGTGAATAATAACCACATCCTTTTCACTTGCTGAAATTTCCATGCATTTATGCAGTCCATTAACGATCGACCCCTGTCTGGTAACGCCAGCTTCTGCGAAGCCTGCGAATTTAGAATCTGTTATACCATTCAGAATTCTCGTGATTTCTTTTCTCCATCGTTCCTCCGCGACAATAATGATGGCATTGACATTTTGATCTTCTGAAAATTTCCGAAGCGTGTAATAAATAATCGGCAATCCCTTTATTTTCAAATACTGTTTGGGCACCTTGGATTTCATCCTGCTGCCAATGCCACCGGAAAGAACAAGAGCTATATTTTTTTCTTTGGAATCCGGAGTAAAGCCCGGGAATTCTCCATCGTACTGCGCAACCGGCGATTGAAATGTAACTGGTCGCTCATGGTCTGAACGGTTCATCAAATCCTCCCCCTCTGCCTCAAAAATCTCTCCACCACATCTGCCATCACAATGGATTCTTCTGCCGTGAGTTTATAATCGCGGTCGCCGCTGTGATTGATTTTTTTGGCAAAGTCCGCGATTTCATACCGGAATCCGTCGCCCTGAAACACAGGCTCATAATGGTCCACTTTCGTCGGATCCTCATAACGCACATCAAATTTATGCGTCAGCCACCATGGCGAAGGTGCCAGGATATAGCCCTTTGTTCCGGCAATAACCAGCTGTCCTTCAGTTTTCACGCCAACCCCGGATTTTGCCGTGGCAAACCCCTGCTCATAATTCATCTGAATCTTGGTGTACAGATCAATGCCGTTATCTCCATCGATACAGGAGATCTGGATATCCTGATAATGGGTGCCATACAATTTGATGATGGGAAGAAGTGCATAGCTTCCGTTTTCCAGGAAAGCTCCGCCATAGCGGACATCCGTCATCTCACGTGCCCTGGGTGCCGCCAGTCTTGTATAGGCAGCCTCTATGTCGCGGATCTCCCCGATTTTCCCGCTCTTGGCCACGTTGATAAGCTGCAGAAATCCCGGACAATAGGCTGTCTTAATTCCCTCCATGAGGACAACCTTATGTTCTGAAGCCAGCTGATAAAGCTCCTCGCTTTCTGCTCTTGTGAATGTCAGCGGTTTTTCCGAAAGGACGTGTTTGCCCGCCTTGATGGCCCTTTTCGCATAGTCGTAATGTGTCTCATTCGGAGAAGCGATATAGACAGCATCCACGCCTTCGAGGAAGCGATCAAAATTCTCACGTTCTACCGGGACAGAGGTGAGTCTCTCAAATCGCCCTGCGGAATTGATACCCACGGCACTATTGTCAGGATTATACGCTGAACTGATATCCACGCCGCTGACAAAGTTCGCTTCTGCAAAGAATCTCGGCGCGATGCGTCCGGTTCCGATAATCCCCATCGAAATCAGCTGGTTCATGCGCTTCCGCTTGTCCGTACTGGAAATCCCCTGCGTTCTGGGCAGATAGACCACCTCGCAGAACGCCCTCAGGTAGTCGAAATGACCGGTCCAGTCAGATCCCACCGTGAAGATATCAACGCCGTACTTCTGAATGTCCTCGATTTTCTGTCCCTCATGATCCTCGACAATGATTTCATCCGCAAAGCCGGTATTCTTCACGTTTTCGATTCGCGTCATAATCGAATCAACCAGGTTCACCTTGCCGCGTGCTTCATCGAAATGCTGCGTCGTCACGCCGACGATCAGATAGTCGCCGAGAGCTTTGGCGCGTTTCAGCAAATTATAATGTCCCTGATGAAACAGATCGAATGATCCGTAGGTAATGACCTTTTTCACTTTCCACTTGCTCCCCGGTTTGTATTCATTTCCAATAAATCGCTTATATACCGATGATACTCTTTTAGTAATATCGACGGTTATCAGAAGTCTATTACCTTCAGAGAAAAGGGAGCTGTCACCCATTTCAGCTCCCTTTCATGGTCTTGATTGATCCGACTGCAGTAAGTGGATCTGTTTGTTGTATGGATGTTCACGGTAGTTCATCAAGAATCCGGCTGTAGTCTTCCTCGCCGGCCGCTGCATGAATTCTGCTTTCCCATCTCGTTTTTGTCTCTTCTCCGGCAAACTCTGTCAGATTGTCGATGTAAAGCTGTCTTTTCTGTTCCGATGGCAAGAGAACACAATCTGCGCGCATGACGCCCGGGAGATCAATGTATGTGTATGCGAGATCAGTAACAGAGCACTTTTCTGATTCTGCCTCATCATTATTGAACCAGGGAGTGTAGATGACACGACCTGCGTTTGCCTCAACAATGTCGGAAAAGAATCTCGAATCCGTCACAAATCCGACGGCATAGTTATCGTATGCATTCTGTGTGATAACCACATCCGGTGCATGCACGCTCAGGTCCATGGTATCCGGGGATATCCACTCTACATTTTCAGGCAGATTTCCGGCTTCCCAGACAGGGTTCTCTGTATCCGGGAGAAATTTATTATTCTTATGATACCAGACGAGCGGAACCACATAGGTTCTGACATTCTTCTGTGCCTTATAATATCGGTATAATCCTTCCATATTTTTCCATCCGCAGGCCTTAAAAAGAATAAAAACCACTTCCTTCGGACGGATGACTTCCTCCTGCGTTTCATGCTCAATCCGCTCTGCCAGATTCCCGATTTCTTTATAGGTGCCGACCGCCCTGTCCTGGTTCTCCTCTGTATCTCCTTCCGGATCTGTAAGCAGCTTGTACAATGTGAAAATCTTTTCATGATAAACTGTCAGCATCTGTTCTATTGTTTCGGCAGCCACCGGATAATACGCAAGCAGGAAATTCTGAAACTGTTCTGCCGACTTTTGTCCCAGTTCAAAAACCTGGGACACAGAGCTCTCATCGGGATTTCTGACAAATTCCATCAGCAGACGATTCATTCGCAAAAAAACGTTCAGATTATCCGAAACCACCTTTTTGCGTTCGTTTTTATGCGCCGGCTCAAGAATCTGCGGGTCAAAATGGAAATTATAGGGAATTCGTATGCCTGCCTCTTCCATGGTCTCTTCCTGAGATCTGTAGAAGGGATAATTATGATATGACCCCTTTACCGGGACCATGTAATCTCCATACAGCTTTGTCAGTATATTTCTATATCCGGCTGGTGCATTTACCGTCGTATTTTCAAAGGGAAGCTGGACCACCCCGCTGTAATCCGATGCAAGCATGACCCGGTCATGGAGCCCGACCCAGTCACTCATGGACGCTACGTAATCCGATTCCTCATCTTCAAACAGGCAGCACAAACCTTCATAGATCAAAATCAGCTGCTGGAACAGGTCCTTTCCCCGGTCAATAGAGAAATTTCCCCACTTCTCCAGCTGAGAAAGCATGAGTTCTCGCTGTTCTGCCGCTTCTTCACTTTCGTCCTTCAGGTTTAACAGTATGGAATAAACAAATACGGCGCTGTTATACCTGTCCTCTTCCACCTGTGAATCGGGAGATATTTTGTCCAGAACAAAAATGTCAATGCCGGCCGTATAGGGGAATCCGTGATATTTGCTTAAAAACGCATCGTCATACCTGGGATATTCTGTATTAACGATTCGGCCGAATCCCTGGTCAAAAACGATATGCTCCGTTATACCAAATCGTCCATCCATAAAGGTAACCGCATCCGGCATCATATTGACATTGCGCAGAAACTTCTCATAGTCGCTTCTCAGCATGCACACATCCATGTCATCATCCCACGGAACGAACCCCTTATGCCGTGCAGCTCCGAGAAGTGTACCATAAGTGGCGAACCACCGGATATCATATTCCGCACAAAATTTACGAAAGGTATCCAGAACCTCAAGCTGTGCAGCCCACGCCCTTTTCATCATCCCCGGGACATAGAATCCTTCTCTTATCTCATCCTCAAAATAATCCTTCGGAAATTCCATATAGCGGTCTCCCTGATATCATTGTCTACCTATACTCTGCTGACAGTCATTCTTTATATAAGTGGCTTAACGCTTTCGATCCATTGCAGCCAAAACATTTCAGAAAAAAACAGGGTCATTCCCGGCCCAATATGGGAATGACCCTGTCGTATTTACCAGAACGGAAAATCTACCCCGGCGTCAGCCGGTATACCTGTATATCCGCTATCTGGCCATCTGGCCTTCTGCCCTGTCAGAAATTACTGAAGCAGAGAAAGAACGCTGGATCCGGACTGGTTAGCCTGAGCGAGCATTGATGTAGCAGCCTGTACAAGAACATTATTCTTGGTGTAAGCAGCCATCTCAGAGGCCATATCCGTATCACGGATTCTGGATTCGGCCGATGTAACGTTCTCGGAAGTAACCTTCAGGTTGTTGATGGTATGCTCCAGACGATTCTGCTTTGCACCGAGCATAGCACGGTAAGAAGAAACCTGGCCAATAGCCTTGGAAATAGCGGTAACCGCCGTATTGGCAGCTGCAACAGACATAACGTTAACCGTCATGATATCTTTATTGTCCGCTGTCTTAGCCGTAAAGGATACACCGTCAACTTTTTTCAGGTCAGCAACTTTTACGAGTGCTGTAGCACCAAAGATACCGCTCATCGTCATTTTCTTGGCATTGATCTGAAGTACCTGTCCGGATGTCGGTCCGATCTGAAGCTGTAACTTACTCGTCGATCCGGCAGGACCTGCACCCTTCACAGATCCGGTCAGCATCTTGAAGCCGTTGTACTCGGTGTTGTTTGCGATACGGCTGATCTCATCAGAAAGCTCATTGACCTCGAGCTGGATATTCGCACGAGCCTGGGAGTTATAGGTTCCGTTGGCAGCCTGCGTTGCCAGTGTGGTCATACGCTGCAGCATGCTGTGCGTCTCGGAGAGAGCGCCCTCAGCGGTCTGGATAAGGCCGATACCATCATTAGCGTTGGATACGGACTGATCAAGGCCTGCAATCTTGGATCTCATGGACTCGGAAATAGCGAGGCCTGCAGCATCATCTGCTGCACGGTTGATTCTGTAACCGGAGGACAGTTTCTCAAGGTTCTTGTTCAGTGCTGTCGTGTTGTTGTTCAGGTTTCTGTAAGCGTTAACTGCGGAAATATTATGCTGTATAACCATAGTAAATCTCCTTTTTTGTTTTCACCGGAACTTCCCTGTCCCAGCTATGCTCCCTTTATCAAACGTGGGCCTCCGTTCTGGGGAACAATGCTTTGATTTTGTTTACACCAGTAATATCGGAGGCTTTAAAGATTTCATAAGACGAATTTTATTTTTTCATTCGATTTTTATCCGGGATATATCCGGTCTTTACCTGCCCATTTAGTTGCCTGCCCATTCAGTTACCTGCCCATTCAGTTGCCTTCACATCAGTGCAGGTAAGGTTTTTCAATCCCGGAGAATTCAGCATGCGGTACGGATGCAGCGGGCCCGCACAGTGCAGAGGCATCACAGTATCTGACAGTCCGTAATAACGGTTTCTTCCCAGTGTTTCCTTGTCTTCTCGCCTGCAAATTCGGTAAGATTGCGGATGTAGACCTCTCTCATATTTTCTGACGGAACCAGAATGCGATCCGCATGCAGCACCCCGGGCATATTGATATATGTACCGGCAGAACACCACGCGGCATCATGCTCAGGCACTACTTCGTCCGTGCGAAACCAGGGCAGATATACGGTTTTACCGGCATACTTCCGAAGCTCATCAGAATAAAAGTGCGGATCTGCGCTGAATCCTATACCGCAGGCATCATAAGGATTCTGTGTTACGACAACATCCGGTGTATGAACAGACA
>Ga0256406_1006610_pt1 | contig 11512 bp, 10 predicted proteins | sample RumenRJG_03DNA_FD_185986 | JGI IMG/M metagenome (GOLD analysis project Ga0256406, IMG submission 185986) | Bovine rumen microbial communities from Lethbridge, Alberta, Canada - RJG_03 | ecosystem: Host-associated > Mammals > Digestive system > Stomach > Rumen | place: Canada: Alberta | collected...
GGCTTCGTGTGCGCGCCGGCGCTGTTCCAGCGCGTGCTGATCGACTGCGTCGACGAGCCCACCAACGTGGAGGCGTACGCGCGCAACCGCGAGGCGCTCGCCGGCGGCCTGCGCAAGCTCGGCTACACCTGCATCGAGCCAGAGGGCGCGTTCTACCTGTGGGTCAAGTCGCTGGAGCCCGACGCGGAGGCGTTCTTCAGGCGCGCCCGCGACCTGGAGCTCCTGCCCGTGCCGTCAAACAGCTTCGGCTGCGAGGGCTGGGTGCGCCTGGGCTACTGCGTCTCGTACGAGACCATCGTGGGCTCCATGCCCGCGTGGCAGAAGCTCGCCGAGTCGTACCGCTAGGGGCGACGTCGATGCTGCGCAACAACCGCACGCACGCCCGCACCTGCGGCGACTGCCGCTTCATGACGGAGCGCATGGGCGTCCTGCGTACGCACTGCGAGTGCCTGGAGCCCAGCCAGTCGGGCCGTCGCGTGGGCGAGAAGGACGCGGCCTGCCCGCTGTTTGCGAGCCATATGGTGAAGCCCGGCCCCAGCTTGGCGGAGCTTCTGGGTGCGGACACCCGCCGCGCCGTGAGCGAGCTCACGGCCGAGAAGCCTGCGCGCCCGGAGCGCCGCGGGACGGGGACCACCGGCGCCGCCGCGGCCGGCGCCCCGGCCACCGCGCCAGCGGCGCCCGCCGCCGCGGACGAGGCGGACCTCGCCGCGCTCGAGGCGCGCGCCCAGGCCGCGGAGGCACGCGCGCAGGCGCTCGAGGCGAAGGCCGCACTCGCGGAGGCCCGCGCACGAGCCGGCCGCGGCGGGCAGGAGTCCGGCCGCTAGGGAGGAAGACATGCTGCACATAGCCTGCGACGTCCACACGCACACGATCTTCTCGCGCCACGCGTACTCCACCATAGAGGAGAACGTGCGTGCCGCGGCGGAGATGCGCGTCGAGCTCCTGGGCTCGACGGACCACTTCAGCGCCATGGTCCACCCCGCGATCGACGGGGAGTACGACCTGCGCGACTTCCAGCACTTCCTGAACGTGCACAGCTGGCCGCGCATCTGGAACGGCGTGCGGCTGCTGCACGGGGTCGAGGCGGACATCGTGGATGTGGACGGCCACCTGTTTGGGCACGGCATCGTGTGCGGGCACGACATCACGGGTCGCGCGCTGCGCCGTCCCATCAACCTGAAGGAGCGCGTGTTCGACGAGTGCGACTACGTGATCGCGAGCGTGCACGACAGGTCGTGGGCGGAGGGCGCGAGCCTGGCCCAGACCACGGAGTGCTACGTGCGTGCGCTCGAGGACCCCAAGGTGCTGATCCTGGGGCACACGGGACGCTCCAGCATGCCGTACGACCTGGGCGAGGTGCTTACCGTCGCGAAGGAGCGCGGCAAGCTGATAGAGATAAACGAGGCCACGTTTGGCGACCACCCCTCCGCGCGGCAGAGCTGCCGCCGGATCGCGGAGCGCTGCGCGGAGATGGGCGTCATGATCTCCACCGGCACGGACGCGCACATATCGTACGGAATAGGCCGCTTCGACCACGTCCGCTCCATGCTGGAGGAGATCCGCTTTCCGCAGAAGCTCGTGGCCACGCGCGACGCCCAGACGTTTCTGGATGTGCTGGGGCGCGCCATCGGCCGGCCGGACGGGCTGTAGCTGGGCACGCCCGTCGCGCCCGCGCCCGGCCGGCGCCGGCGCTACGCCCTGATCGTCAGCTCCACGGGGCAGTGGTCGGACCCGTACACGTCGTCCAGAATGCGCGCGCCCGTCACCCGGCCAAACGCGCGGTCGCTCACCAGGAAGTAGTCGATGCGCCAACCGGCGTTGCGCTCGCGTGCGCGCATGCGGTAGCTCCACCAGCTGTACGCACCCTCGAGCGTGGGGTTCAGCGTGCGGAACGTGTCCGTGAACCCCGCGTCCAGAAGCTTGCCAAAGCTTGCGCGCTCCTCGTCCGAGAAGCCCGCGTTCTCGTGGTTGGTGGCCGGGTTCTTGAGGTCGATCTCCTCGTGCGCCACGTTGAAGTCGCCACACGTCACGACGGGCTTCTGCCTGTCGAGCCCCTGCAGGAACGCGCGGAAGCGCTCGTCCCACACCATGCGCTCGTCCAGGCGCGCGAGGCCCTGCTTCGAGTTGGGCGTGTACACGTCCACAAACCAGAAGCCCTCGAACTCCAGCGCGCACACGCGGCCCTCGTCGTCGGCCACGGGGCTGCCGATCTGGCGAATCACCTTAAGCGGCTCCGCGCGGCTGAACACGGCGGTGCCGGAGTACCCCTTGCGCTCCGCCGAGCTCCACACCTGCGTGTAGCCGGGCAGGTCAAGCTCGAGCTGTCCCTCCTGCATCTTCGTCTCCTGCAGTGCGAACACGTCCGCGTCCAGCGCGTCGAACACCTGCATGAAGCCGGGCTCCTTCTTCATGACGGCGCGCAGCCCGTTCACGTTCCACGAGACGAGCCTCAGCTCGCGCTCGCTGGCCGCCTCTGGGGCGCTGGCGGTCTTGGTGGTGTCAGCCATGTCTCTCCTTCGTGGGCGCACCGCGCCCGTCGGGTCCGTTGGGTTCCTCGTCTTGCGTTAGCGCTGCGGCGGTCGGCCTAGCGCTCGTCCTGCGGCGCCTTCCAGTTGGGGTCGCCAAACAGGAACTCCTTGTACCGGGGCATGTCACGCCTCGCCTGTGCCTCGCCCAGCGCGTAGGCGGTCCTAAGCGCCACCGGATCGAGCGTCGTGCTCTTCACGGGCATCATGTCCGGGCGAATCACCAGGCAGCGGCCCTCGCGCTCCATCTGCGCAATGCGGTCCAGCTCTGCGTTGTAGCGCTCGGAGCGGGAAAGAAGGGCCTCCCTCACGTGCGGGTGCTCGCTCCCAAACCGGAGGGTCGCGTCCTTCTCGCCCTTCGAGGGCGGCTCTTTGCGGTACCCCGCGGGGCGCGTCGCCACCAGCAGGAAGCGGGTGTAGCCGGCGCGCTCCGCCATGAACAGCGGGATGCCCGCGCCCTCACCCAGGCCTCCGTCCAGGTACGTGACGCCGTCTATGGGCTGGGGCTTCATCAGCAAGGGAAGCGAGGAGCTTGCGCGTACGCACGCCATGAGGTCCTGCCACGTGGGCATGTCCTCGCGCGTGAACACGCGCGTCTTGCCCGTGTCGCGCTCGAAGGCGGATACCGCCACGCGCGCTGGGTTCGCCTGGAACGTGTCCCAGTCAAACGGCAGGCTGCCGTCCTCCACGCAGCCCTCGTACAGGTAGTCCGCGTTGAAGTAGCGCGTGCCGCGCAGGATGGAGCCAACTCCGGCCGCCGGCTTGGCGGACCCCTCAAACCCCATGAACGCGTTTCTCACGCGCTGCGCGTCGCGGCTGAGGTAGTCGACCGCGTGGCTGGAGCCCGCAGAGATTCCGCATACAAAATCGAAGTATATGCCCTCGGCCAGCAGGGCGTTTGCAAAGGCCGCGGTGTATGCTGCGCGATAGCCGCCGCCTTCGAACACCAGGGCCGTCTTGTGCACGTTGTTTGTGAGTGGTGCCATGTCGCCGCCTTACGTCGAGCGTCAATGCCACAACCTTACCCGTTTGCCGCCCGCGTCCGCACCAGAAGCGCCCGCGGCGCACCAAAGTGCTACGGTAGGCACAGTCACGAGGAGGCAGACATGGGCAAGACGATCACGGACCCAAGGCTCGCCGCGCAAGAGCTGAAGAAGCTCACGGACGCGTCTGCGCACACGGTGTTCTTTGGCGGGGCGGGCGTTTCCACCGCAAGCGGGATCCCGGACTTCCGAAGCGAGAATGGCCTGTACAACCAGCACTTCTCGTCCACGTACTCCCCAGAGGAGCTCTTGAGCCACCACCTGTGGAAGCAGGATCCCAAGGCGTTCTACGACTTCTATCGCAAGATGATGTGCGCGCCGGACGCCAAGCCCAACCAGGTGCACGTAAAGCTTGCGCAGCTGGAGCGCGAGGGCAGGCTCGACGCCATCGTGACCCAGAACATCGACGGCCTGCACCAGGCCGCCGGCTCGAAGAACGTGATCGAGCTCCACGGCTCGACCCACCGCAACCACTGCGTGGACTGCGGCGCCGCGTACGACCAGGAGTGGATGCTTGCCACCACCGGCGTGCCGCGCTGCACGCGCTGCGGCGGCATCGTGAAGCCGGACGTGGTGCTGTACGAGGAGTCCCTGGACGAGAAGGACATAGAGGCCGCGGTCGTGGCCATAAGCCACGCCGACCTCCTCATCATCGGCGGCACGTCGCTCGTGGTGTACCCGGCGGCCGGGCTGGTGCAGTACTTCAGGGGCTCGCACCTTGCCATCGTGAACCTGGAGCCCATCGCGCAGGATTGCGCGGCAGACGTGGTTTGTGCCTGCGACATAGCAAAGGCGTTCGATTGGTAGGCCGCGAGCGGTTACAATCTTTGGGAACACTCCGGGGCGTGCGCGCGTGCGCGGCGCCCCTTGACCCGTTTGGAAGGTGTACCCATGCTTCGTGAGGACTACTCCACCTGGCGCTGCGGCCAGCACGTGCTGTCGCTGGCACGCCCGCGCGTCATGGGCATCCTCAACGTCACGCCGGACTCGTTCAGCGACGGGGGAGAGAACACAGACCCCGCGGCGGCCGTGGAGCGCGCGCTGCAGATGCTGGACGAGGGTGCGGACATCATCGACGTGGGCGGCGAGTCCACGCGCCCGGGCGCCAAGCCGGTGACGCCGGAGGAGGAGGCGCACAGGATCGTGCCCGTGATCCGCGGGATCCTGGCCAAGGCCCCCACGGCCATCATATCCGTGGACACGCGCCACGCCGCCGTCGCAAAGATCTGCGCGCGGCTGGGCGTCTCTATCCTGAACGACGTGACCGGCTTCACGGACCCGGCCATGGTGCAGGTGGCCGCGGAAAGCGACTGCGGCTGCATCGTGATGCACTGGAACAAGCTGGGCGGGCCGGTCACGCGGCGCATGGTGCAGCTTGACTCCGAGCGCCCCGCGCGGATGCGCCGCCCCGTGCCCACGAGCACCAGGCGCTTCACGCTGCCGGAGGCCGCGCCCGTCATGAGGGAGATCATGGGCTTTCTGGGCGACCAGGCGCGCGTGCTCATGCGCGCCGGCGTCAGCCACGACCGCATCTGCATAGACCCGGGCCCCGGCTTTGACAAGACGTACGACCAGGACGTGGTGATCCAGCGCGCCACGCGCAAGCTCGTCTCGATGGGATACCCCGTGCTGAACGCCGTGTCGCGCAAGCGCTTCGTGGGCGCGGTCTCTGGCGTTCAGGACGCGCCGGAGCGCGACTTTGCCACGACGGGCATCGCGCTCGCGGCCGTGGAGAGCGGCGCGCGCGTGCTGCGCGTGCACGACGTCGCCGGCGTCTGCCAGGCGCTGGACACGTACTGGGCCGTCACGAAGGCGGACCCGCGGCAGGGCTTCGTCTCCATCGGCTCGAACGTGGGCGACAGGCTCGAGAACCTGTCACGCGCCGTCCGCCTGATAAACGAGATCCCCATGACGTGCGTGGTGCAGGCGAGCCACGCGTACGAGACGCAGCCCGCCTACGGCATCGAGACGAACGTGGTGAACGCGGTCGTGGAGATCAGGACCGAGCTTGCGCCCATCGTGCTGATAGACCGCCTGCTTGACATAGAGACGCAGCTGAAGCGCGTGCGCGACCCGCGCCTTGCCGGCCACGGCCCGCGTACCATAGACTGTGACCTGTGCTTTGTGGAGGACGAGGAGCACGCCGGCCCCAAGCTGACGCTACCCCACCCGCACCTGGGCGAGCGCGACTACGTGCTGGTACCGATGGAGGACCTCATGCACGACCCCGTGCGCTACCTCATGCACGCCGGCGTGCCGGTGTACGCGCCGGAGGACCGCGTGGGCCACGTGGTAGCCGAGGTGGGTGAGCTGGATTGGCAGTAGCGACCCCCGACGGCGCCGACTGCCCAGAGCGCGCGGCGGAGCGCGTACTTGCCAGCGTGACGGTGCGCCCGGACGTGCCGATGCAGATGTACACCTGCCTGCCGCAGGTGCTGGCGCTGGGCCTTGCGCGGGCGCTTGCCGCCGCCGGCCTTTCCGCCGCGCGCGCGGCCTGGCCAAACGCCGTGGCCGTGGACGGCGACCGGCTGCTTCGCGTGGACGTGCGCGCCGGCTACGACGAGGGCATGTTCGGCAGCTGCGACGTGGTGCTGCTTGCGGGGGACGACCACGCCCTGCCCGGGGGAGAAGAGCTTGCGTCCGCGCTTGAGCAGGCGTCTGCCCAGTGGGAGGACCGCCTGCGCCGCGCCTGCGTGGTCGCGGGTCCCTTGGCGCCGCTCTTGGACGACTACTTCGACACGATGGACGCCGCGAACGAGCGCGTGGAGGTGGTGTACCCCAACGGCCGCGTCGCCGCGCGCGGGGTGCTCGCGGGGCTCGACGTGTGGGGCCGCGCCAGCGTGCGCACGGACTCCGGCCGCGAGCTGAGCATATCGCCGGAGCAGGCGTCCATCCGCCGCGAGCGCTAGCCGTTGATGTCGCGCTGCCTGCGGGCGGCGCGCTTCTCGTTTCTGTGGCGCCAGATCAGATAGATGCCGCGGACGGTGAGGTTGGGGTCGACGGTGTCGAACACGTCCGTCGCGCCAGAGACGATGCTCGCGAGGCCGCCCGTGCCCACGACGGTGGCGTCCGGCTCGTCGAGCTCGGCCTTGATGCGCGAGACGAGGCCCTCCACCTGCGCCGCCGCACCGATCACGATGCCGGACTGCACCGCGGTCTCCGTCGTGGTGCCCAGCGCGTGGGGCGGCACCACCAGAGGCACGCTCGACAGGCGCGCCGCGTGCGCGAAGAGCGACTGCGCGGAGGACAGCACGCCCGGCATGATGGCCCCGCCGCGAAACGCGCCCGTGGCATCAACCACGTCGATGTTGGTGGCGGTGCCAAAGTCCACCACGATCACGGGCGAGCCGTAGCGCTCGCGCGCGGCGACGGCGTTTGCGATGCGGTCCGAGCCCACCTGGTGCGGGTCTGGCATGTCGATGCGGATGCCGCAGTCGCGCGTGGCGTCCACCAGCAGCACGTCCTCCGCCATGAGGAGGTTGGACATCATGTACTGCCACTCCTGCGTGAGGATGGGCACGACGCTCGCGATGGCGACGTCCGTCACGCTCTGCAGCGTGAGGCCAAACATGAGGAAGTAGCCGTACAGGCGCTCGTGCAGCTCGTCGGCGGTGTCGGTGTGGTCCGTGGCCATGCGCCACTGGCGCCGCAGGGTGCCGTCGGTGTCAAACAGGCCAAGCGTCGTCTGGGTGTTGCCTACGTCCACGGTAAGGAGCATGGGGTGCCTCCGGGTTTGTATAACGGGTTTCCAGCGCCTAGTCTACAGGGTGCGAAGGCGTCGTGGCGGTGAAAGCGCCATTTCTTCTCCACAACACGCCCATGGCGAATCTGATACACTCCTATAGCTTGACGCCCTGATTGGAACCAGGGCTACCATCCTCGCCTGGTCGGAAACCAGGCCTACCAAAGGAGTCCCAGTATGAAGCAAGGCATCCATCCTAACTACGTGGAGTGCACCGTCCGCTGCACCTGCGGCAACACCTGGGTCACCCGCTCCACCAAGAGCGAGATGACCATCGACCTCTGCGACAAGTGCCACCCGTTCTACACCGGCCAGCAGAAGCTCGTCGACACCGGCGGACGCGTCCAGCGCTTTGCCAACAAGTTTGGTGGCGCCGCCGCCGCCCAGCTCAAGGCTGCCGAGGAGGCCAAGGCCGCCAAGGCTGCGAAGGCCGCCGAGCTCGCCGCCGCCAAGAAGGCCGCCAAGGAGGCCAAGGCCGCCGAGAAGGCCAAGCGTGCCGCCGAGTACGCGAAGAAGGCCGAGGCCGAGGCTGCCAAGCAGGCTGCCAAGGCTGCCGCCGAGGCCGAGACCGCTGCCGAGACCGTCGAGGCCGCGGCTGCCGACGCCGAGGCTCCTGCCGCGGAGTAGGTCTTAGCACGATAGGCGCGCCTGGTTGCCTGCGCGCCGCAACGCATGAGCGTGAGGGGAGGTCGACTTTGGTCGGCCTCCCTTTTGCGTGCGGGTCGCGGGCGCGGGTACAATGCCGGTGCAGGCCCGCCGCCGCGGGCAACCGTCACGCAAGAGAGGTGCAGCCATGGCCGAAGAAGCCTCAACCATACGCACGGACGTCCTCATCGTGGGCGCAGGCCCCGCCGGGATCTTCACGGCGCTCGGCCTGCTGCGCCGGGGCGACCGTCGGTCCATCACCATGGTGGAGAAGGGCCTGCCCATCGAGCGGCGCCGGTGCCCGCGAGAGGCAACCGGACACTGCGCGGGATGCGCCCCCTGCCGGATCACCACGGGCTTCTCGGGAGCCGGCGCGTTCAGCGACGGGAAGCTCTCGCTGTCGCCCGAGGTCGGCGGCGACCTTCCGCAGCTCGTGGGCACGGACGTCGTGGCGGACGGCATCAAGCGCGTGGACGACATCTACCTGGGGCTGGGCGCGGACCCGCACGTGGAGGGCGTCGGCCACCCCAAGAGCGTCGCGGACATTCGCCGGCGCGCCATCAAGGCCGGCCTCAAGCTGGTGGACTGCCCCATCCGCCACCTGGGGACGGAAAAGGCGCAGCAGATCTACGCGCGCGTGGAGCGCGAGCTTCTGGACGCGGGCGTGAACATCCTGTTTGAGCACGAGTGCCTCGAGGTGCTGGTGCAGGGCGAGAAGTGCCTGGGCGCCGTCGTGGCGCCCACCGGCCGGCCCCAGGCCCAGACGCGGGTCCTGGCCGCCGAGACCGTGGTCGCCACCGGCCGGCGCGGCGCGCTCTGGTTTGACGAGATGTGCGCGGAGCACGGCATCACGCACGCGCCCGGCCCCGTTGACCTGGGCGTTCGCGTGGAGGTCCGCAACGAGGTGATGGAGGACGTCAACAACGTCCTGTACGAGTCCAAGCTCGTGGGCTACCCGGCGCCGTTTCGCAACAAGGTGCGCACGTTCTGCCAGAACCCCGGCGGCTTCGTGAGCCAGGAGAACTACGACGGCGGCCTCGCCGTGGTGAACGGCCACTCGTACAAGGAGCGCAAGAGCCCCAACACCAACCTGGCCGTGCTGGTCTCGTTCAACTTCCGCCAGCCGTTCCACGAGCCCATCGCGTACGCGCAGCACGTGGGGCGCCTCATGAACATGCTCGGCGCCGGCCACATACTCGTGCAGCGCTTTGGCGACGTGCTGGACGGCAAGCGCACGTGGCCGCAGGAGCTTAGCCGCTCCAACGTGGTGCCCACGCTCGCGGACGCGGAGGCCGGCGACATCACGGCCGCGATGCCGTACCGCGCCATGACGGAGATCGTAGCGTTTATGCAGGCCGTCGATTTGGTGGTCCCCGGCTTTGCCGCGGACGAGACCCTGCTGTACGCGCCGGAGCTCAAGTTCTACAGCAACCGCGTCGTGATGGACGAGCACCTGGACACCAACGTCGCCGGCCTGCACTGCCTGGGCGACTCGTCCGGCTGGACGCGCGGCCTCATGATGTCCAGCGTGATGGGCCTGCTCATGGGAGAAGAGCTCTCGTCCCGCTAGGGGCGCCGCCGGGGTCGCGCGCCCTTCTCGCCCGTGGCACCGGGCCGTGCGACCTGCTGGCGCCGGGCGCCTACTGGCGCTGGAGCGTGAACGTGTCCGTGTACATGGCCGTCGCGTCGTACGGTATGAGCAGGAACGACTCCTTTGACGTGTGGCTGCACGTGACGCGCGCGACGGCGCGGTCCGCATTGTCGGCCGCGCCAAAGCCCACGACCACGGAGATCGTGCCGCGCGCGTCCTCGGGCGTCGTGAGCTCGAACGCGTACGTGCTGTGCGTGGGGTCGTCCGCCGCGTCAAGGCGCTCGCCCTCAAACGTGACGCCGCCTATGGCCTCGTCGCCGTCGCTTGCGTCCGCGTCCTGCTGCGGCGCGGCGTGGTAGTGCGCGACGCAGCCCAGCGTGCCGGTCATGCGGCGCGAGCCGTTGGACAGCGCGTCGATCGTGATGGAAAGCGTCTGCCCCTGCGCGCCAAAGCACCTGGCGCCAGAGGCCTCCTGGCTCTGGAACGTGCCCGTCCACGTGCCCACCACGGGCGAGAGGCTCGCGCGCCGCGCGCCCTTGCTCGCGCTTGCCTTGCGCAGCTCCCACGAGCCGCTTGCGGCCGCAAAGGAGAAGTGCGCGTCCACGTCGCACTCCAGCGCTTGGTAGCCGCGTCGCCGCACCAGGTGAATGCGGACGTCCTGCTGCTGGCGCTTGCGGTCAAAGGTTGACTTCTTTATGGTGACGTCCGCGTCCTGGTACAGCGTGGCAAGGCTTTTCTTGCCGCTGCCTGAAGACGCGTCCGCCTTTGCCAGGAGCGCGCCCACGCCCGCGCGGATGCGCGCGCGAGAGACGCCGCGCGTCGCCGCGAAGGATGCGGCCCCGTCCAGCCGGCACACGTCCAGCCGCCACGTGCCGTCCGCGTCGCGCTCGTACGTGAGGCTCGCGGGCGCCGTCGCGCGCACGCGCCCGCTCTGGAACGTCACGTCCGCCCTAACGACGAGCTTGCCGGCGACGGAGCTCCGGCCGCGCACCTTTGCGCCGGTGGCAACAAGGTCTTCCGCCATGTCGAACGCGCCGGCGCTCCAGTCCGGCGCGGGCGCGTGCGCCACGGCGTCGCGCTCCACGCGCGCGTCGTCCGGGCCGCCCAGAAGTCCCAGGCCCGCGGCCACGCCCGCGGCAACGCACAGCGCCACGGCGAGAAGGACCGCCGCCGTTACCGCGCGGTGGTGCCGCACGGCATCCCACGCGCTTCTCGCCCAGGCGCGCGCCGTGCGCGCGAGCGGCGTCACGGCGGCGTCCGGTGTGCCGTCCGCGGGTGCGGCGCTTGGCGCGGGCGCCACCTGCGTCGCGGTCCTGTCGCGGCCGTCGACCGCCGCGGGGGAGGGGCGGCTCTGCGTGCGCTGCGCGTCTTCCTTTGTGGGCGGCGTTGTCTTGCCGTTGTCTTGCATGGGCCCCAGCTCCCTCCCTCGCGCGTGCCGTGCGCGAACAGTTTCTCACAGTTTCCTGCCGCGGGCCCGCGGCGGCGCCCGCATGGCGGCGTCTCGTGCGGCGCCCCGCATGGCGCGCCCGTCCGCGGCGACGCGCATCGTGGACGGGCTGTGCACCGCCGACCTGCGTGAATACAAATCGCGCCGTGGTGGTATCCTCAAAAGGCTGAACACTTCCGCCGCGTCACCGCGCACGCGCCGCGGCATCCTGAAGGAGAGGGAAATGAGAGACAAGCTAGAGAGGCTCATCGCGGCGTACGCGGAGCTGGAAAAGAAGATGATGGACCCCTCCGTCGTGAGCGACCCCAAGGAGTACGCACGCGTCGCGAAGGAGCATGCGAGCCAGGCGGAGCTCGTGGCGAAGGCGAAGGAGTACCTGCAGGCGCTTGACGACATCGAGGCCGCGAAGGAGATGCTGCGCGAGGCCGATGCCGACGAGAAGGAGATGCTGCAGGAGGACATCTCTGCCAACGAGGAGAAGATCCCCGGCCTGGAGGAGGAGATCAAGTACCTGCTGAT
>Ga0256406_1006613_pt1 | contig 11511 bp, 9 predicted proteins | sample RumenRJG_03DNA_FD_185986 | JGI IMG/M metagenome (GOLD analysis project Ga0256406, IMG submission 185986) | Bovine rumen microbial communities from Lethbridge, Alberta, Canada - RJG_03 | ecosystem: Host-associated > Mammals > Digestive system > Stomach > Rumen | place: Canada: Alberta | collected...
TAATCGGTCGAGGGCTAGATCAGGGAAGCGCGGAAGCGAAGCGGAAGGGCGGAGCGGAGGCGTGGAGCGGTTCATGGAATTGCAGGGCGTTTGGAAAGAGTATATGCAGTTTTGAAGGTACGAAAAAATGGCGGAGACGTCATTTTTTTTTATCAACTTCATATTTAGGGGATTGGTCAAATGGTATGATAGGGGTCTCCAAAACCTTTGGTGGGAGTTCGATTCTCTCATCCCCTGTTTTCTAAAGAGAGAATGGAAAGCCTGTTTTGCAGGAGTTCCGTTCTTTTTTTAACGTTTTTATTGTGCAGACTGCACTGTTTTCTAATTGAATAATTATATATTTCGTGAAAAATAATTTGGATATATGCAGAATTGTTGACTAAAAAAGTCAACGAATATATATTGTTATTATAAAGATATCTTTGCAAAGATTTATATACCAGAAATGGCAGAAAACTATGATTACAAACGAAACCGATTATGCAATCCGATTGATACGTGCGCTGGAGGACGGGCAGGTGCATTCTGTGAAAGTGGTTTGTGAAGAGGAAAACATTCCCTTAAAATTTGCCTATAAAATTCTGGGAAAACTCAGGGACGCGGGAATTGTTTCAAACACCAGTGGAGTGCATGGCGGCAGCAGGCTGACCGGGGATCTCCGTCAGTTTACGCTTCTGGACCTGATGGGAATTTTGGAAAACAGATCTGAGCTTCGAAAATGTCTTGTACCGGGATACCGGTGCGACTGGAAGGATAAAAAAAACTGCTCCTGCCAGGTGCAGGAGGGACTTTTAAAAATTCAGAAAAAGATTGACAGAGAGCTGAGCTGCTATTCCATCTACGATCTTTTGCACGGTAATCCGGATCTCAAAGAATAACAACAAATGGACAGTGAATTAGAAAAGGAGGACTGCTATGCAATTCAAATGTTCGGAGACACATGAAAAATTCCGCGAAGAAATCAGGGCATTTGCGGAAGCGGAGATCAAGCCCTATGCTTTCCAGTGGGACAGGGAAAACCATTTTCCCGGAGATGTGGTCAAAAAAATGGCGGGTAACGGCTGGATGGGACTTCCTTATCCAGAGAAATACGGAGGGGCAGAAAAAGACATTCTGACCTATTCCATTGCAGTGGAAGAGCTTGCACGGGTGGATGCCGGAACAGGTGTTATCCTTTCCGCCCATGTCTCGCTGGGGAGCTGGCCGATTTATGCCTTTGGAACAGAGGAACAGAAGATGAAGTATCTGGTTCCTCTGGCAAAAGGAGAGAAGCTTGGCGCCTTTGGCCTTACGGAATCGAACGCAGGTTCGGATGCCGGAGGGACAGAGACTACCGCGGTTCTGGACGGAGACTTTTATATTCTGAATGGAGAGAAAATTTTTATTACAAATGGAGGCGAGGCCGACACCTATGTGATTTTTGCGGTCACGACGCCGGGAATCGGAACCAGGGGTATCAGCGCGTTTATCGTAGAAAAAGGATGGGAAGGATTTACCTTTGGTGATCACTATGACAAGATGGGAATTCGTTCCTCCGCCACCGCCCAGCTGATCTTCCAGGATGTTAAAGTTCCGAAGGAGAATCTGCTCGGAAAAGAAGGGGAAGGCTTCCGTATTGCCATGGCGACGCTGGATGGAGGTAGAATAGGTATTGCCTCGCAGGCCCTGGGAATTGCGCAGGGAGCTTATGAAAGCTGCATGACGTACGCAAAGGAGAGGGTTCAGTTTCATAAGCCGATTGCTTTTCAGCAGGCCATCGGTTTTAAAATCGCCGATATGGCTACGCGTATCCGGGCGGCCAGAATGCTTGTCTACAGCGCTGCAGAATTAAAGCAGAACGGAGAACCATACGGTATGGAAGCGGCTATGGCCAAGCAGTATGCCTCGGATGCCGCTGTTCGGATCTCCGAGGAGGCGGTTCAGATTTACGGTGGGAACGGCTATCTGCGGGGAATGGACGTGGAGAGGATGTACCGTGACGCCAAAATTACCCAGATCTACGAGGGAACAAATGAAATCATGCGTGTGGTAATCTCCGGACATTTGCTGGGAAAACCGCCGAAAAAGGAGAGCCAGGCTCCTGTCCGGACGGAAAGCGCAGGGATTACCGGCCCGCGTAAAAAACAGATTTTCAAGAAGGGTACCGCCCAGGAAAAAGTAAACGCCCTGGTAGAAAACCTGAAAGCGGACGGCTATGATTTTACGGTTGGAATTCCGGCTGATACCCCGATTAATAAGGCGGAAAGAGTTGTTTCTGCCGGACGGGGAATTGGCTCCAAAGAAAATATGAAATTAATCCGAGATCTTGCAGCGGCTGCCGGGGCTGCGATCGGTTCCTCGCGTCCGGTTGCGGAGACACTTCAGTATGTTCCGATGGACCGCTATGTAGGGATGTCCGGACAGAAATTCCATGGCAATCTGTATATAGCCTGCGGTATCTCCGGGGCGGTGCAGCATCTGAAGGGGATCATTGACGCTTCTACGATTGTGGCTGTCAATAACAACGCCAATGCCCCGATTTTCAAAAACTGCGATTACGGCATTGTCGGAGATATCAAGGAAATTCTTCCCCTGCTTTCGGAAGCGCTTGATACTGGTGTCAAAAAGCCGGCGCCGCCAATGAAGAAGATTCGAAGAGCAGAGCCGAAGAAGGAAAAAACGTCTTACAAAATTATGGTCTGTGATGGATGCGGGTATGAATATGATCAGGCAAAAGGAGATCCGTCCGCAGATATCGCGCCGGGGACACCGTTTGAAAAACTACCGGACGACTGGGTATGTCCGGAGTGTGCCGAGCCAAAGGCGCATTTCCAGGAAGCCTGACTGCGGCGGGCCTTCCACTGCTCCGGTGCCAGTCGGTTCATAGAGCGGTGCATATGCTCGTACGTCTTCAGTGGAAAGGGAAGAGGCAAAAAATTCCGAGAAAACAGGATAACAAGGACAGGAAAACAACCGGGAAAACCGGGTTAAAAACGTAAGCGAATGTCAGACAGGAGGTCTCACATGCATATTGTTAGAAAAGTGACAGATAATTTATACTGGATCGGCGCCAATGACCACAGGCTGACGCTGTTTGAAAACATTCATCCGATTCCGGAAGGAGTCAGTTATAACTCCTATCTTCTGCTGGATCGGAAAACAGTAATGTTCGATACGGTGGACTGGGACGGATGCCGCCAGATGATGGAAAATCTGGAGTATGTCCTGGACGGAAGGGAACTGGATACGGTAGTGGTCAACCACTGGGAGCCGGATCATGCCGCATCTCTTCAGGTGGTGCTGAACCGTTATCCGAAAGCGGAAATTATCAGTACGGAAAAAGGCTTTATGCTGATGAAACAGTTTGGTTTTCATGCTGACGGCCATAAAACGATCACAGTAAAAGAAGGAGACAAAACCTGTTTCGGAGAGCATACGGTCACATATCTGGAAGCTCCCATGGTGCACTGGCCGGAGGCGATGGTCACACTGGATCTTACAAACGGGGCACTGTTTTCCGCGGATGCCTTCGGTTCTTTCAAGGCTCTGGACGGCAGGCTGTTTAATGATGAGGTAAATTATGACCGGGACTGGATTGACTCTAACCGTCGTTATCTGACTAACATTGTCGGGAAATACGGTCCGCATATCCGGAAACTGCTGAACAAGGCGGCGCCGGTTCTGGATCAGATTAAGTTTATCTGTCCGCTTCATGGTCTGGTCTGGAGAAACAATCTGGACTATCTGCTGGATAAATACAATCACTGGGCATCCTATGAACCGGAAGAGAAGGGAGTCATGATCGTCTATGCCTCCATGTACGGAAATACCGAGCAGGCGGCGCAGGCAATCGCGGCAAAGCTGGCAGAAAAAGGGATCCGGAATGTTTCTCTGTTTGATGTTTCCAGCACCCATGTATCCTATCTGATTGCGGAGGTGTTTCGCGTCAGCCATGTGATCCTTGCCTCCTGCACCTATAATCTGGGAATCTTTCCGCCGATGCTGAATTTCCTGGAGGATATGAAAGCGCTGAATGTGCAGAACAGGGTATTTGCACTGATCGAAAACGGCTCCTGGGCGATCCGGTCCGGAGATCTGATACACCGGTTCCTGGATGAGGAGATGAAAACCATTACGGTACTCAATGAAAGAGTTACGGTAGCGTCTCATCTGGGAGAAAATCAGGAGGAGGATCTCGGACTGCTGGCGGACGCTGTGGCGGATTCCCTGAGAGGATAAATTCTGATTCTTGTCACAGGTATCTCCATGCGTTATAATATTCCTGCGCTATATTCGGGATTGACCCGAAACAGCAGCAGGAGGTATAAAAATGAATAAGAAACAAGGTAACACACAGAAACTCGCTGTACTGGCTGTCTTAACAGCTATTGTCATCATCCTGCAGGCGGCGGTTGTCATACCGCTGGGACCCTTTACGGTAACGCTGACAATGCTTCCTATTATTATAGGGGCCATTATGTACGGTCCGCTGGGAGGCGCGGTGCTGGGAACTGTATTCGGAGTTGTTGTTTCCATACAGGTTCTGACAGGAGCAGCGGGCGCTTTTTCCACTGCTATGCTGGAGTACCAGCCGGCAGCCACAATTCTGATCTGTCTGCTCAAGGGTATTGCGGCAGGTCTGGCAGCAGGTGCTTTTTTCCGCCTGTTCCGGAAGGCAAGCTTTTACCTCGGTGTGGTCATGGCGGCTGTTATCGCACCGGTTGTTAACACAGGGATCTTCAGTGTGGGCTGCCTTACCATCTTCAGAAGTCTGATTCAGGATGCACTGGGAACCGGCAGCAATCTTCTACTGGTTTTCCTTACGACGTTTATCGGCCTGAATTTTCTTGTGGAGTTTGGGATTAACGTCGCGCTTACACCGGTTGTTATGCGTATTTTCCGCGCAGTGAAACTGGAACCGGCAAAGGCTGTTGGCTGAAAGTAAAAACAGATAAGTGACAATGATCACAGAGGGACGCAAAGAGAATATTCTCTTCGGTGTCCCTCCTTTGCTATATCGTCCGGTCAGCGGCAGGGAAAAAATTTATCCTGTTTTTTATGTCTACGTGAGGAGAAAAATGATTCTGGCAATAGATATTGGGAATACCCACATGGTTCTGGGATGTTTGAATGAAAAAAATGAAACGGTAATGCGAGTGCAGATGACGACAGACCGGCAGCAGACCGCGCATGAATACGCCGCCGGCATCCGGCAGGTTCTTCAGATGGAGAAAATGCAGGAAAAAGCTTCTTTTGACGGAAGTGTTCTGTCTTCCGTTGTACCGGAGGTAACAGATGTAGTGGCGGAAGCGGTGCAGATTCTCATCGGAAAACGTCCACTTGTGCTGGGACAGGGAGTGAAAACCGGTCTTGCTCTGGATATGAACGGCCTTTCTGCCGACCAGATTGCGGGTGACCTTCTGGCAACAGCGGTCGCTGCCGTACATGATTATCCGCTTCCGGCGGTGATTATCGACATCGGTACCGCAACCACCATGACTGTTGTGTCTGCTGAAGGGGTATATCTGGGCGGGGTTATTCTTCCGGGACCGGGAACTTCCCTGCAGGCGCTGATAAAAGACACCTCTCTGCTTCCTGCCGTTGACTTTTCCAGGCCGGACAGGGCGATTGCCAAGGACACGGTAAATGCCATGCGTGCAGGAATTGTGTATGGATCGGCCGGGGCGATAGACGGAATACTGGATCGGTTTGAGGAAGAGCTTGGCGTTTTTCCGACGATTCTCGCCACAGGTGGAATGGGGCGGATTCTGGCACCTTACTGCCGTCACCGCATTACGGTGGACGACAGTCTGCTGTTAAAGGGACTGGGTATTATCTGGAAAAAGAACAAGGAGCCTGTAGAAAGGGCATCGCAACAGACAAGGGCGTAAATAGAAGGCGCAAAGGGTGCGAAATTTATGGCAGAGTTCAGCTTTTCATTTATTCAGCTTTTCTTTAAACTGCTGGCGCGGCAGACCGGGCAGATCGGAAAAATCGATTTCATTCCGCAGAAGCCGCACTTTCAGGGGGAGCCTGTGGAGCAGCTGTTTCCCAGAGAGTCTCCGGAATCGCAGGGGGTGGAATCCACCCACATCAGGGAATATCTGGAGGCTCTGAAGGGGAGTCCGGACGCCAATATCCATCAGGCAATCGTCATCCGGCACGGGAAGATCATCACAGAATGCAGTTTTTCTCCTTATCAGAGGGGAATGTGGCATATCACACATTCCATGTGCAAGACCTTTACTGGTCTGGCGGCCGGCCTTGCCATTCAGGAGGGGCTGTTCGGTCTGGATGAGAGTATTGATGATATTTTTCCGGATAAAATACGCCTGCTCAGCCGGATCGGAAGAAAAAAGGTGACGATCCGCCATCTCCTGACTATGACCAGCGGGGTGGAGTATTCCGAGGCAGGTGCCATTGAGAGCAGCGACTGGTGTGCGAATTTTATGTCTGCCGACTGTAAATTTGAGCCCGGAACCAGGTTCGAGTATAATTCCATGAACTCTTTTATGATTTCGGCTGCTATTCAGGAACGTTCCGGAATTACCATGTTTCAGTTTCTGAAGACCAGGCTTTTTGATCCGATGGGAATTAGGGAGATTTTCTGGGAAGAGAGCCCCAGGGGCTATACAAAGGGAGGCTGGGGATGCTTTATCCGCCCGGAGGATGCCTGCAAAATCGGCCAGATGATGCTGAATAAGGGGCTTTGGAACGGGCAGCAGCTGGTGCCCGCCTACTGGATTGAGAGCATGACTTCCCGGCAGGTGGAGAATGATAAGTTTGGCTACGGTTATCAGTGCTGGATCGAACAGCGTCCGGGCGGTTTCGCCATGAACGGCCTTTTCGGACAGGATGTGATCTGCTATCCGGATGACGATATGATACTGATGGTGAATTCGGGGAACCGCGAGCTTCTTCAGGAGGGAAGCCTGACAGAAATTCTGCGTAAATTCTGGGGAGTTTCCTATCATCCGTCGCCGGTTCCTCTCCGTGAAAATCCGAGGGAGCTGAAAAAACTGGAGGAACAGATTGCTCTGTACAGCGGCCATGATACATACGGGGGATCCGGCCTTGGAAGCGCGGTTCTGGAGGATGCCGTAAACAGAAATCTTGCCCAGCTGCCGCCGGACTTCAAAAAGGTCAGAAGAGCCAGAAAGGGATGGGGGCTCTGGGCGCCAAAATCCACAGTCATGTCCCCGCAGGAGATGCTGGGAATCCTGAAAAATCACACCTTTCAGATGGAAAACGGAAGAACCGGGGTTTTTCCGCTGATCTGCCAGGTTGTTCATAATAATTATACGGATGGTATCAAAAAAATTGGTTTTGCAGACGTGAATGGAACCATGAACGTTCTTCTGTATGAGGGAGAGGAAATTCATCCGGTTAAGGTCGGTTTTACAGAGCCCGAAATCAGCGAGATCAGTATTCACGGAGAGCCCTATTACATCGGGACAACCGGCAGGATCGCCACCGATGAGTACGACAGGGTTGTGCTTCTGCTGACAATTTCGTTTCTGGAGGAAGCCTGCTGCAGGAAGATGAATCTTTATTTTGACGGAGAGGATATTGAGGTGCGCTTCAGCGAAACGCCGGGGGATGCGGTCATTGCGGACGCACTGGCGTATACAGGAGACAGCCAGGAGGTCTTCCGCCTTCCGATTATCAGGCATTTTCTGGAACAGGGAGGAAAGGATTTTCTGGACGTCTCCATTCAGGGAACGGCCAATCCCACGGACAGAGGACATCTGATTAAGAGCGGAGAGAATATAAACGGCATGTCGTAAGCTTTGTCATATTATGAACAATCTGTAACGGGAAAGTTTACGAAATGTCCAAATCGAATACACAGGGGAATCACATTTAGCCTTTATGATAGGGAACATAGAAACAAGATAAAAAGATTTCAAGTTTCTAGTTTCTTTTTCATATGAGTGGCTGAAATGCCACATTCTCCTTCCTTTTTAAGAACGGGAAAGTCAGTGCTGAGGCTTTCCCGTTCTTTGTGCTTTCAGGACAGATGCCTTTATCGGCCGCATGTCCTGTCAGATAACTTTTGCGTGTGTCTGTGCGTGAGCGGATGAGAGCTTTCGGCAAATCTGGTAATAAAAAATATTTTATAGTTGGCAATACCAATATAACCAGAAAAGAATTATACAAGTGTATAGTCCGTGCGTGCGAGCATGAGGCTGTACGGTACTCGTTGAACCGGATTTCTAAGAAAGGATCCGGCGGACAGGATAAAGAAGGAGGCGTTCTGATATGCAGAGCAGAGCAGAAAATGACGGAAACAGCATATCGAAGAAAGAGAAGGAAACGTATGCACAGAATGAAAGCAGAAAAATTCAGAACATGGTGGTCACTGCGCTGATGATCGCGCTGACGTATGTCGCTACCTGGCTGATTAATATACGGCTTCCTTTTATGGGCAGCGGTGGGCTGATCCATCTGGGAAATGTTCCTCTTTTTATAGCGGCCATTCTTTTCGGAAAGAAAACCGGTGCTCTTGCCGGAGGAATCGGCATGGGCCTGTTTGATCTCCTGAGCGGCTGGACCGCGTGGGCTCCATTTACCTTTGTCATTGTCGGTCTGATGGGATACGAGGTCGGCTGGTTTGCCGAGCACAGGCCGATTAAAAATACGGCAATAAATGATGCTGTTTCCATGATACTTGCCCTGGCTATCAAGATTGTCGGCTATTACTTTGCGGAGGTTATTCTTTACGGAAACTGGATTGCCCCGATCGGGTCTGTTCCCGGAAATATCTGCCAGGTTGGCGTGGCAGCGGTTATGGTTATGGCAATGCTTCCTGTCCTGCGGAGAGTTACCCGTTCAATAGGACGGCCTGCTGGCAGAACAGCGTAAAGGGAAGAAACACAGGTACAGCATAAGAAGCATAAGAGAACCGATGAATACGCGATACAAAGAAAGTCTCCGGAGAGAAACGGAGGAAGGAAAAGAGGCAGAAGAGATGTACAAAATTATGACGGCGGGGCCGACGCAGGTAAGAGAAAATGTCATGCAGGCGAGAGCGCTTCCTTTTACCAATCCGGATATTGACCCTGCTTTTTTTGATTTTTATAAGGAAACCTGCGGAATGCTCTCCAAAGCCCTTCACACAGAACAGGAGGCATTTATCCTTGGAGGAGAGGGAATTCTGGGACTGGAGGCCGCCTGCGCGTCTCTGACAGAACCGGGAGACCGGATTCTGGTAATTGACAATGGAATATTCGGAAAGGGATTTGCGGATTTCGTAAAAATATATGAAGGAATCCCGGTTCTTTACACGGTGGACTATCATCGGCCTGTAGATCCGGATGCACTGAAGCGGTATCTGGAGAAGGATCACGCTTTCAAATACGCTACCGTTGTACACTGCGACACTCCCAGTGGCGTTTTGAACGATGTTGAAACAATAAGCCGGATCCTGGATTCCTATGGTATTATGACTGTAGCAGATTCCGTTGCGGGGATGTTCGGAGAGCCGCTGGATCTCTCGAAAGGCAAAATTGATATTCTCTGCGGCGGATCCCAGAAGGCGCTTTCCTGTCCTCCGGGACTGACCATGATCTGGGTCAGCGAAAGGGCATTCCGTTCCATGGACAGCCGGAAGACCCCGGTGCGCAGCTTTTATGCGAGTATCCCGGCGATCAAAAATTATTACCGGGATCAGTGGTTTCCTTACACGATGCCGGCAAGCGATATCCGGGGGCTGCGGCAGGCTCTTGATAATTTTTTTGCCGATCCGGATGTGTATCAGCGGCACGCGCGGGTTGCCGGGGCTGTCCGGAAAGTGGTCAGGGACTCCGGGCTGAAGCTGTACCTGGAGGAAGGAATGTCCAATACTGTAACGGTGATCTGCGTGCCGGAGGGGATCACGGATAAAGAAATTCTGCGGGGAATGGCAGAGAAATACGGGATTCTGATCTCTGGCTGCTTTGATGTGCTTGCCGGAAAGGTAATCCGGATCGGTCATATGGGGGAAAGCTGTAACCGGGAAGATGTGGCGGACACTCTTTCGGCTTTGCAGAAGGTTCTGGAGGAAAAAGGAATTCTTCTGAATTGCGATATGGAACAGAGCTTTCTCTCTGCCTGGAAAGAAAACGCCGATGCATGAAAAAGTGCATGATTCGGTATCATAAACCGGAAAAAGATGGATGATAATGCAGAAGAAGCATGAAAGAGCGTGGCAGGAGGGGCGGATATGACGAAGGATGAGTTTCAGAAGATGGTTTCCGGTGGACCGGTTATTCTGGACGGCGCCACCGGAACCAATCTTTTTGCAGCGGGCATGCCTCACGGTGTATCCACGGAGCAGTGGGTGCTGGAGAATCCGGAGGTGATTCAGAAACTGCAGCGAGATTATATCGAGGCAGGGTCGCAGATCATTTATACCCCGACATTTGGCGCGAACAGAGCGGTGCTCTCCCGGTTCGGGCTGCAGGATCATGTCCGGGACATGAATCTCAGGCTGGCTGAATTTTCACTCTCGGTCTCTGCAGGAAAAGCACTGGCGGCCGGGGATATTTCGCCGACCGGGAAGCTTTCGGTTTCCGCGGGAGGTGATACGCCGGATGAGCAGATTTTCGAGATCTACCGGGAACAGGCAGCGGCACTTCTGGAGGCAGGTGTGGATCTGATTGTGGTGGAATCCATGATGTCCGTGACAGAAACGATGATTGCCTGTGATGCAGTGAATGACGCGGCGGGCGGGAAGATTCCGGTTATCGCCAGTATGCTCTCCGGAACCGACGGACACACCTACTATGACGGAACGGTCTACGAGGCTCTTCCGGTACTGGAGAGCGCCGGCATTTCCGCATTCGGTGTGAACTGCAATATGAATCCCATGCAGCTGGAAGCGGTCGTGCGCAATCTTGCGGGAAAAGCAAAGATTCCGGTTCTGGCAAAGCCAAATGCCGGACTTCCGGTATTTGATAAAAACGGCAACGCCACTTATGATATGGATGCAGAGACCTTCGCAAAAGAGATGGCTGTCCTTTACCGTGACGGAGCCTCACTGCTGGGCGGCTGCTGCGGTACCGATCCGGATTTTATCCGCACCATAAAAGAATATTTATAAACAAACACCCGGAAGTCAGAAGAGGTTGAAAGTATATGGAGAAGAAATCGGACACGTGGCATTTTTTTGCAACGGTATCCCGGATGAAGTATATTGAACGATGGGCGCTGATGCGGAGCACCCGCCCGGAAAATATCAGCGAACATTCTCTGGAAGTCGCCATGATCGGCCACGCGCTCTGCATCATCGGCAATGTGCGCTACGGAAAAAGACTGAACGCGGAGAAAGCTGCGCTGATCGGTCTGTATCATGACGCCTCGGAGATTATCACCGGGGATATGCCGACGCCTGTAAAGTACAGCAGTAGGGATATCCGCGCCGCTTACCGGAAGGTAGAAGAAATGGCGGAAAACCGTCTTCTGGAACAGCTGCCAGAGGACCTGCGCCCTGTTTACGAGAAAATTTTCCGGGCAGATCAGACCGAGGAGGAAAAGTATCTTCGCGGCCTG